>Ga0209322_10001592_pt1 | contig 13146 bp, 15 predicted proteins | sample Rifsed19ft1_FD_184013 | JGI IMG/M metagenome (GOLD analysis project Ga0209322, IMG submission 184013) | Soil microbial communities from Rifle, Colorado, USA - sediment 19ft 1 (version 2) | ecosystem: Environmental > Terrestrial > Deep subsurface > Rock core/Sediment | place: Rifle, Colorado... | reverse complement strand
AATAGCTTTTAGCGGATCGTATAAATCCTTCTTTGGCAATCTCAAAGATAAAGTGATAAATGATGCCATATCTATACCAAATCATACTACCATTGATTTAGCAACCCGTTTTAGGGGTTTTTACCATTTTGCTATTGAAATTAGCCTTGACGTAGTTTGATACAGTTAGCTTCCCTATTAAGGAAACGTGAAATAAGACAAGGTTTGTGTGAAAATTCTCTGAATTGACTTGAAACAATTTACCCGTTAAGCCCCTACCCCACCTATATATTGGTCTATCTCGACACATCTTAGCCTTAAATAATTTATCTTGGTAAATCTTATGCGAAGTAGGGGAGAACGGAGAATTCAATCAATTTAGTTTGACAAAGAGGCTTTAGTCTAGAATAATATATATATAGACCTTTAGTCTAACTTCAATTAGTTTAGGTCGAATTGAACCGATACCTTGTAATTCAAGGACGGTTCTTTTTTTTGCCTTGATTGATAAATCTAGGCTTTTAGTTTCTAAACTATTTCACTTTATGGATCAAAGAAAAACACATTACAAATATCTAGTTCAAATTCTTACACGCTTAATTGCGCTTCCCTCTACTGATTCGAACGAGGACAAAACATTAGGGGCAATAATAGGAATGTTAAAGAAAATGTCGGGAGATACGTTATATCAATCTTCCCAAGATCAGCAACCAGCACCACAGCAAGGCGCAGTTGCACCAACCACCAACACTCAGGATTTCAATAACACTCTACAACAGGCATATCAAGAAGCAGATCAAGCCATGAAACAGAAGAACCAGTTTTCAGAAATGATTCGGAATAACGAGATTGCACAGAGAGGACAAATTTAATATGGGATTTTTACCAGCAAGCGCACTACCAAAGAACATAGGCCTTTCGGGTTGGACACCACCAGCAGCAGGACAAGGGTTAATGACAACCTATGGAAGTGGAAATACTCTACCGCAGCCAGCCAAAGCGGTCGCAGGAATTAAAACTTCAACACCCGCAAAGACATCAACACCAGTACCAAGTAATTTAGGTGGTGGAACTCCAACCGCAACTACTACAAATCCAATCTGGGACGATAATGTTCGAAATGCGGGTAGTGGAAATGGTGGCGGTGGAGATTCTGGTTCTGGTGTCGATACAGCAGCCTTAGACGCTGCATATGGTGGAATATTTTCTATCCTTGACCAGGCTTCTGCAACTGCGACAGCTAACTCTGGCCTTGATCTTCAATCTCTTGACGCCATGAAAACCCAGCAACTAACAGCAGCACAAAGAAACCAAGATTTAGCTACTGGTGTATATGATACACAGGAACAAAAATCACAAGGTACTTACCGATCAGCTTATGAGGACGCAGTAAGAAACTACCAAGCTCTACAGCAAAATAGGGTGAGTAGGTTCGGTGGGGGCAGTTCGGCCGGATTGGCAGCTAATGATATTGCTAATCAGGAATTTTATAGACAGCAAGGGAAGCTTGGGACAAGCCTTCAAGACGCTATGACAAGTATTACTCAAGCCAGATCAAAGACTATGAATGATTTCTTGACGTACCAGGACGAGATTGAAATGGAATCTGCTAATGCTACACGCAGTATCAAGAAACAACTATCGGATCAGTTGCAGCAGATTGGCTTAACTAAGGCAGGATATGAGGCAGATAAAACACAACGTAAGATAGCAGCGTTAGAAACAGCCCGTCAACAGGTTGCGGCTATAAGTGCACAGAAAGCGAACCTAGTCCAGCAAAGTCAAATATGGTTTCAACAGCAAGATTATCTCTTGAAAAACAAAATGATACCTCAGTTTAGCGGTTATCAAGCCCCCAGCGTTAGTGCGGGTGCTTCTAGCTTAACTGCTGGCAATACTGCCCTACCTATTCCTAAATCTCAAGCTATTGGGGACATAACCAGAGTTCCTAATACCAATTACGGTAAAGACGAACTAGGCCAGTTAATCAATCTCCAATAATTTTATGTCAATAATTTCTTCGATAAGGGATTATTTCAATCCTAACAAAAAAGATAGTTTCTGGGCTACTCCATTAGCAAGACAAATCGCAGGAGTTCAAAAGTTTATAGAATCTCCGACTCCAACTACTATAGTTCCCCAATTTAAACCCTTTAATAATTCAATTCCTGGACAAGTTGGCAATACTATTCTTAATCTTCCTGGAAGCATTATCAATACTGTTATTGGGCAAGGTGTAATTGATCCCAGTTTAGATATTGGTGTTGGCATTGGTCGAACAATCACAGGGCAACCTCTCCAAAGTTATGGCAATCTTAAGTCTGCGCCATTTAGATTGGGGTATAACGTATCTGGCGTAAATTCAAATCCTCAAAGCATAATCGGAAATATGGCAGGTACTATCTTACCTATCGCAGCAGCCTATGGTGGCGGAAGTGTTGCCGGATTGAAGGGGACTATCGGTTCACGGGTATTGGGTGGAGTTAAAACTGGTACAGGTTATGGTGCAGGATTCGGGGGATTACAAGGATTAAGCGAGGGGCGAAATTTAACAGTTAGACAACAATTCGAACAAGCAGCTATGGGCGGCGCAGTTGGTGGAGTTGCAGGTGGAGTTTTGGGTGGTACGATTGGTGGAATAGGTGGATTTTTCACAAAGTCAGCCCTAAATAAGAAAGTTGCAGAGGTACAAGCTAAAAGTCAAGAAACGCCAGTTGATATATTTACAACAAGAGGGAATGAAGCCTACGCAAAATTAACAAAGCCACAAGCCCAGTTATCAACAAGGCAGCAAAAAGCGGTTGAAAAGCTGCCCGATATACTCTATGACTTCGACAAGGGAAAACTCAATCAGGCTAGGGCGACAGGATACCTAACGATAGAAAATAAAGGAAAGTGGAACGAGATATTTAATCCCGTTAAAAACCTATCAGATGATATGCAAAATACCATAATTACACATGATAGAAGTATCAAGATCGCAAGAGTTGACGCAAATAATGTAGCTTTGAAGTTTAAGAATGATCTTGATCCAAAGACAGAATGGAAATTAGTTCAATATTCACAATCCCCAGGAAGTGAAGCAGCTAGCAGATTAAAATTAACACCTTCTGAACTTACTCAAGGGGCTAATTTGATAGAACAGAGTAAGAGATTCAATGATGAGTTGTTTGCTAGGGCGAAAAAAGAGGGGGTGCAACTCAACTACCTACAAAATCACATATACCAGGCGTTCAAAGAAAGTTCTGAAAAGATTGACGAGGTGTTTCAAGCAAAAGGACTTAGTGGGCGACCAGGTTGGGCGAACCATAGAACTATTGACAATTTTGAAACTGGAATTGAACTAGGACTTACCCCTAAATATTCTACGTTTGGGCAATTAAATGCTATGGCGCAGGAATCCTTAGATAGGGCGTTAGCTAATAAGCGATTAGTAGACAGTCTTAAATCTTCTGGTCAACTTCTGCCAGAATCTCAAGCACCGAGCCATTGGGAAAGTATTAACGCTAAATATTTCCCGAAGCAAGAGGTTAGATATGGTACAGGCAAAGTTAAAGAAGAAAGCTTCAAAGCCCCACCGGAACTGGCTAAGGTTTTGAATAATTATCTTGGGGGACAAACTATGGGGACTGGTGATGTAATTCTTGGTGGTGCTGCGAGAGTTTCTAGGGCAGCCCAAGATGTAGTTCTGAGTGGTGGAATCAATAGCTTAAATGCTTTTGGATTAGGGCAACTGGTGAAAGAAATGACTGCGTTCAGGTTTATCAAGCCGATTAACGCTTTCATCAGACCATTTTTACCAGGCGCAAGTAAGAAGTTTGAAGAAGAAAATTATCAATACATTAGGGAAATGGCTTCGCAAGGAATTGGACATAGAGGGATTACTAATTATAAGCAGGTCTACGATAACGTTGCTGCGAATAAGAGTATCGCACAAGTCTTAGAGGACGGGTGGAATAGGTGGATCAATGAGCCGACTTTCGGTAAATTTATGACGCAGTTGCAGATATCATATTACAAAGACCTTAGACAGACATTTACTAATAGTGGAGTTTCAGAAGCAATAGCGATTGCTAGGGCTGGTGAGGGAACGAGAAGATTCTATGGAATCCAGGATAATCTAGGCAGAAGTCAGGGGGTTGATGATATATTAACTACAGTCTTCCTAGCCCCCCGTTATAGAGAGGGACTGGTAAATATCTACTTCAATATCGCAAGGGCTTTTAAGCCAGGTGAAATTACAGCAATCGAGAATAGAGGCTTGCAGAGGTTGGCATTAGGGGCGGCTATCACATATGGATTATTGCAAGTAGCACAACAGAAATTGACTGGAACTTACACCTGGGACAATCCACCAGGAAAAGAGTTTGAATTGGTAGTTCCTGTTGGCGATCCTAAAGATGAAAAGTATATTTCAGCACCAATGCTACCAGGATTTACAGCAGTTCCAAGACGAGTATTGGGTTCTATAATCGCAGCTATAAAAGGGGATTTCAGAGAATCAGCCGGACAACTTGGGGGGCTGGCTTCAATTCCAGCAGGAAAGCTATTCGAGATTATAAGGAACAAAGATTACTTTGGTAATGAGATTATTGGAGAAGAACACCCATACCAGGACGCGGCATTGTATGGGGCTAAAAGTTTCTTACCTGGGTATGGGAGAGGGGCGTTAGATGTTGCAACTGGTAAGGCTACCCCAGCGTTTGGAATGATTGAAGCATTAGAACTACCAGTCAGAAAGGGGAGTTTCCCTAACAGCTATTTTGCTGCGCGTGATAAAGCATTAGAGGGTTTATCGAGTGAAGAAAAAGCTATGGCAGAAAACTTATTGGCAAGTAAAACAAAGAGTGGTTTAGACACGGAAAGTAAGGCGAAGATCATGCTTGAAAATCCAAAGATGATAGAAGTGATGAAGAAGGTTAAATTATCACAAGACCCCAACGACCCCCTATATAGTCGAAGCGATAATGAAATAAAGGCATACTTGGCGTATCAGGTGGTAGATGATTCAAATTGGAAGGCTCAACTTAGAGTTGCTTTTCCTTTCATTCCACAGGTTCAATACGCGCTTAATCAGCAATTCTATTCTGATATTTCAAAGCAACAAACACCAACACTAGGCTACAATGCCGATAGTATTCAGGGAAGATTAGGAACTTTATTAAACCCGCCCAAAGAACCAAAGATTAAATTGCAAGACTTAGAAATGCCTACTGCAAATCCTATGCAACAACTGACAGAGGCGCAAGTTCGAGTTGTATCGGCTTATACAGCTTCACCAAAAGGAAGCTTGGAGAGGAAGCAACTGTTGGCCAATAATCCCTGGCTAGTGGCATACTGGAAATTGAACGAAGCTTACTATGTGGAACACCCTATCGAATATCAAGGGGAATTGGGCAAGTTCCTAGCTGAGAATGGGATTGCTAATATTGATAGTGGTTTTGGTGGTGGTGGATTTTCACCTTCTAACCGATATGCAGGTTTGAGAGGTAAGAAGATTACAGGCGGGACGATTAGGGCAAAGTTTGGGAAAACATATAGGCCGATTAAGATAGCAACACTTCCTAAGATAGGTAGGCATACGTTTAAACTACCTGCATATACAGCTAGGGTTTATAAGGCTTTACCACAACCTAAATTCTTTATACCTAATTTAGCGAAGGGGGTTAATTATGCGAGTTAGTCAAAAAGAACGGGAGTTTTTTCAAATTAAGGCTGGGGGCGGTTCAAGGGATCAGATTACGGCTCTCAAGAGAAAGTATTTTAGCACCCTATTCCCAATTTTACAGGGAGAAAATACGATTACATTAACGAAGAAATGGCTCATCTGGTTGATCGGCCAAAATGCGGGAACAGTAAATTCTATCTATATGGGGGACTTGTTAAAATCTGCGCTTAGTGCTTTAGGAAAATCACCTGCTAAAAATATTAAAGAGAATTGGCGATTATTATATATCGCCCTACAATAATATGGATATTTTAAGCGGTTTAGCCGTTAGCACACAGGGTTATAGAAAAATTAAAGCGTTGAGGGCTGATCTAAGTGTTCCGGCTGTGTTTGATAGCGAGATCGATAGAAGGATCGAAAAAATGGTGGCAGAGGATAAAGAAAAAATGAATGGAGGTGAAAAAAACCTATGAATAATATTAGAAAAGACACTACAAGCAATAGAAAAAATATATACAACAACTGGGTATTAGGTGCGTTAGATGATGACGCAAGATCAGATGTCGAAGTGGAAAAACAGGCGGGGTTGGTAAAATACTACACCGACTTAGACAAAAGCAATAACACTAGCGAAAAGGCAGAAGCTATGCTAAATGTGCGAATAGCGAGAGCAACTGAAGGTGATACAGCACAAGCGAGGACACAAGAAAGAATAAAGAACTTCGAAGTGGAAAACAGAGTGGCTGAAATACGTGAAGGACGGCAAGATCACTTTACTGAGGAAGATTTAGCAAGCGAGAGAAGAAAATTTACTAGCCAATATAAAAGTGATGTATCAAAAGCAATTAGAGAGGCTGGGAACAATGGATAGTAATACGTACCAATGTAAAGACTGCGGAAGCGATTTTGATTTAACCAGTGGGGAAGAAGACTTTTACGTGCAGAAAGGGCTGTCAAAGCCGTTGAGATGTGTTAAGTGTAGGGCGATTAGAAAAGAACAGAAACAGAGTTTTAATAACTACGAACCAAAAGGGGGTGAAGAAGCAACATGGAGATAAAAAATCCAAAAGTATCAGCATATAAAAAACGATTCACAAGTAAAGACAGGGTTGCGCCAGAAGGATTGGCTATTTTGAGAGCGACAAGACAGGAGAATAGGAAGATCGGCATTGATTTCGCAAGCGATCAGAGAGCAAGAGGAGAATCGAGAAAAGAAGATTACGTAAGAGCAAACAGTTAGAATTGCTTGATAGGCTAGCTAATTTAAGCCGTAGCTAGCTTAGTGAGGCAATTTTTAAAATTGGTTGCTTCAGATTGTCGTAAACCTGCAATGAATATTAGATAGTTGCATTTATTGAAACTATCTATAACAGGGTAAGGTTGCCGTAGGAAGTTTTTAACTCAGGCTTTCTACGGCTCGCTTATAAATGTCATAATATATAAATATATGGAAGCACCAGCAGTAGCAACAATTTCTAGCGATAATGTTTGGATTCAGTTAATAATATTGACAGTGGTTTTTTTGCCTGTCATTGTTTTTGGGGGTTTATATGTTGTCGAGTTAATGAAGCCGATGAAAACAAGGGGAATATTTGATGACTAAGCACTTGCAACCTTGCTTCTTATGCCTTACGCCAAAGGCTCTAGGATCGCATTTAAGCCCTGTTTGGGGATAGAAAGGTATCAATAGAGGTCTAGGGCATTTCGTGTCGCTATTTATCTAATAATCGCTTATTTTAGGTTCAGTTCTAGCAGACGTAAATTAAAACTGCTACTTGACAAGGGGGCTAGGACATGATATAATATATGTACGCTTAATTGAGAGAACCTCATTAAGAGTTGGATAATTAGAAGAAATTGCATTTTTTTAGACTAGAAATTGATTTTTGGAGCGAATTTAGCCCGCAATTTCGCTAATCGCTCTCCAAAAGTTTGTTTCTAGTCTTTTTTTGTCTTGTTGGAACAACTAGACATTTGACTTCAAACCTCTTTTAGGAAGCCTCTTTTTATCCTCTTTAATATTTATGAAACAACATAACAATTTTATAATTGAATTCATTACGCCTGATCTAGTCTTTGACGACATGACCAATGCCCAGATACTTGAGTTTATGGACTTTTACTATAAGGGATTAGACCATGGAAAAATAATTAGATATGCAGAGAAACTGCGAAAGGAGATACTTTGATCTGGGAAATTTCCTATACTCAGAAAACTCGCGCCCGAAGAATGGGCTGTTATGTGTCGAGGTTCGTTGACACAGCTTTCTTAGTTAAATTATTTGAACAAACTAAAACCTGTATCTATTGCGGAATAACCTTAACAAGCTATGGGGAAAATCCAATGACAAATGGCGTCTTGGATCATATTAAGCCTCTTTCTCTTGGTGGTTCACATACCAGACAAAATTTACAAGTTTTAGATTCAAAGTGCAACCTCTTAAAACGAGCATTGACTGAAACTGTCTTTTTGACACGATACTTTTTCCCAGAGTTGCCGAAAGGATCGGAATATCGTAAGGGGTTTTTTATAATCCCAGTAGGTTAAAAACTGGTTCTTGGTATGTTCCAGTTTCCAAGCAAAAAGAAAGGGGGGCGGAAAATACGCCCCTCTAAGAAAGGAAGGTGAGAATAAATATGGATAATTTAATAAATTTAAAGAAAAAAGACTTTGTTCAAGTTGAGAATTGTGTTGCGAGAAACTTTAAGATTAGTTTTTTGGCTAAGGCGCTATATGCGGTTTTGTTATCGTATGCGATTAACAAACGAAATGTGTTCCCAAGTCAAGAGCGATTGGGTTTACAGTTAGGAGTTTCAAAGCAGTATATAAGACAAGGATTAAAAGAACTTGAAAAATTTGAACTTATAAAGGTTGAGAGAGTTGGATTGGGGAAAAATAACAACTATTATCTCTATGATGTACCCGTTAAAATGAAAGACGAATACTATAGAAATGAAATTAGTATAAGCGCAATAGTAAGCGAACAAAGAGAGATTAGAGCAACCTTAACAGGGGAAGAAAGAGAGAGAGAATTAGAAAGAATTGACCAGAGAATCGCCAAATTTAAGAAAGATACTAAAATTGAAAAAGCAAAATTCCTATAAATCTGAAGCTGATGGAAACTATGGTTTCTCTCTGACCGCAACTATAGTGCCCCTAAGTATATGAATAGAAGTATATAGATATACTCAGATACTAAGATACACTAGAAAATCGGGAAAAAAGAAAAGAAAAAGAAAACCTACTAACAAAAACCGGCAAGATTGGAAATTTCACGCTACTGATTTTCTTGTATAAGGATTGTTCTGTTTTTAAGCTTTATAGTCAGCCGAACTAATAAGCGCACATTCAAGACTAGACAAAAAAACAGAGGAACTACTGTAAAAAGTAAATTCCTCTGCATGAGATTTTGGTATGTTTCTAACTCAAATAGAAAGGGTGGAATCAAAGTAATTTTACAAGTAATCCTTTAATTCTTAAATATGAATAATCAACCAATTTAAATATACATGACTACTAACCAACTATCAACCAAAACCTTAAATCAGAGGACGTACTATGCCAAAAATAGGGACAAAATCAACCAAAAGCGCAGAAACCAGTATCAACCCAAAAAGATAGGACTTTCCTTTTGCCTACTTCACAATCTTAAATACTATGCCTCAAACCTAAAATGTTCAAAATGCAAAGATAGGGAATACTTCAAACTTTACAGACAAAAGCACAGAACCAAGCTAAACGAAAACAGTTTGCGATACTACCACAGGAAGTCTAGACTTCATCAAGACAGAAAGAAGGTGAGGTCGTTCGAATAATCGAACTTCTACATGAACACAGATCAGCTAATTGCAAAATTCAAGAGAGGATCAACTGAAATATTACAGGAACTTAAACTCAGAGAATACAACATGGACAAAAGAACTAGAAAAAAACTTAAAGCTAAGTTTAAATTACAAAATGAAAGAAAAAGAAGAAATTGAGCCTGTTCCCAATATTGCCCCTTGACTTTAGGCACGATTTGTGATATGCTTTATACCTACTCTCAAAAGTAGTGGTGGATTGCCTCAAAGAAGATTTACCCCTTTTATAATCTTCGGACGACCTGATCAAAGCCCGTGTCTTGTCCATAGGACTGGACTTGTATTTAATGACGGAGAAAGTTATAGGAGAGTCAAACTCTCAAAGGAAACAGGAACTAGACCTTCTGCAACTAACCCCTAAATTAGACATAGAATTTCAATTAAAAGATATTGTCCTTACCCCTAAAGAAGACGCCTACCTTGATAAAGTTGCAAGTCTGCTTGTTGACATGGCAATAGACGATATAATAAAACAAAGATAGATGACAAGAATAGCACACGCGGTAGTTATTGAAAGAGTATCATCAGAAAGAAATCTTGGTGATTCACATGAAGATCAAGGCGATCAAATTGATAACCTTATACAGCGGGTAGAACTAAAAGATAATGTAAAAATCCATATTATAGATACTTTCCCGCTTACTCAATCCGCACAGGTTGAGCAAGAACTCCAACCTCTATGGTTAAAACTCCAAGAATTTAAGAAAATGAATCCTAAGCCAGAATATGCTTTCGTAAAATCTGTAGATAGAAGTCAAAGACATAGTGGAGAGATGATGTTATTTCTATATGACATGTATCAAGCAGAGGGAATTAAGCTGGTTGATGTATATGGTGTCCTACAGGATTATTCTTTTAATACACTCGAACATACAGGGTTTGAATATAAATGGTCAAAGAAAAACCCTGCCAGAAAAATGATTTATATGGAAGGTGAACGTGCGCATGAAGACGTCCAAGACCAACTAACAAGAATGATAGGTGCTTCAATTAGATTTGTGAAGTATGGTTATGCGGTAGGTTCTGCCCCTTATGGACTTAAAAACATAGAGGCTAGAACTGAACATGGTAAAAGGAAGGTTTGGTCTGCAAAAGAAGAAGAAAGTAGATATGTGGTTAGAATTTTAGAGTTCACATTAGAAGGACTACGAGATGATGAGATCATTAAGAAAATTAACGAAATGGGTTATAAATCAAGAATTGAAAATGTCTATGATAAAAATGATCCCAAGAAGGTTAGAGTTATCGGAACTACAGGTGGCAACCCATTGAATCAAAAAGAACTAGATAGAATTCGTCAAAATCCTGCCTATGCTGGCATTATGAAGCATGAATGGTTAAAGAATAACAAAGCAGACATAACAAGGTACATTAAAGCTAAACACTTCTCCGGTCTTATCACAGTTCAGATGTGGAATAAGATTAACGAAGGAAGACTAAGAATTATTGATACTGGTGATGAGATAAGAGTGGTAGATATTAAGAAAGATTTAGCTAGGGCAAAGCAAGACCATTTCAACCCCATTGTTCCGTTTAGAGGTGTAATTCGATGTCCTATAAAACCCTGCAATAAAATGCTAAGTGGTTCAGCACCTCGTAATGGTTCAGGTGAGCATACTAGAACTTATCATCACCAATGGCAACATGACTATTATGGCATAAATGCAGATAAGCTAGAAGAACAGATTTATAAGTTCTTAGATAAAATTGAGTTTAGACCGAGATACGCTAATTCCCTTAGAAAAAAGATACTACACTTCTGGGAAATTAAGAGAGAAAGGCTAATTGATGACAGTGTTGATGTTGCAACTAGGATTAAGGCAAATGCGTTTCAACAACAACAATTAAAAGATACGATCAAAGGACTTACGATACCAAAAGTTAGAAGCGAATTTGAAAATGACATGAATAATCTTCTACTTGAAGAAGAAGACTTAAAACAATTACAGAATACTAAGCATGAAGAAAAAGTTGATGTCCAAGCAATTATCAATAAAGTCATGTATTATTTGGAACACGTAGGAGAAATAGTCAAGAACGAGCCTGATATACAAAAGAAGCAGATACTATTTGCCCTCGTTTTTGAGGAGTTGCCAACAGTTGATAATCTATACTTTCGAACAGCTTCAAACCTCGCCTGTATTTTTAGGCAAAAGACAGTCTGTGAGCCGACAGTCCAAACTTTGGAACTTTGGGCATACTTTGAGAAGGCTTACAATACACTAGAAGATAATAATATTATTTTCCCAACTCAAACCTACAACCAATTATAACACGAAGATTAGAAGGGGGTGGAATTATGCAGATAGGATTAAAAATACGAAGTAGAAGAATTCCCATTACTAACGTTTTTTCCCCTAAAAAGAATAAGGGGTGGATAGGGTTAATAGGAGTAGTCAGAACAGTTATTCAGAAATTAAAGTTAAAATAGTTTGATCTTGAAAAGACTCTTGACAAGCGTTCGTTAATAACTATACTATTATATATAATCATAAAAAACTAAGGGTGTCCCGATAACATTACGAAACACCCTTTGCAAAAGATAAACTTTTATTGATTTGTAAGCCTGAACAGACTTACCCGTATATTATCTTACCTGACTTTAGTCCTAGTCAACTATCAACTTCTGCGTCAAACTATAGCAAGTTATTTTTTAGCTTCGAGGTTATTTGACCGAACTCCGGCTTCTTATATGTTATAATGTCTTCCAATGGAAAAATTTATCGGTTGGATAGTGGTTATCCTTATAATTTACGGAATTTTGAGTACCGTATTTGGTAATACTTTCCTTTGTGATGATGTTTGTTTCTGATGAATACTTCACGACATGACCATAGAAGAATATGCAAAAGAAAAAAATATCCCCAAAGATGAGGCGTACTCTGTTTTTGGAGATTTTCTCAAAGATAAAGTTCAACTAGCGTGGAGTAGCAGTGTCTATTTTGTTTCGAAGTAATTAAACCCGTGTTCGTCCCCGACATCACAGGACACAGATATATTCTGATGTTTAGTAGCTTCGGGGTTGAACCTTGTCCCGTCCCCCTTAGTAAACTCACGAAACGGAACTACTATAACTTCCTTTGCAGGGAATAGACTTAATCTATAAACATAACCACCAGAGAACAGACCACTATTCATTTCAAATTTACAATTAGTCCAGTCCTCATCTTCATTATTTGTAATTTGATAAGCTACCTCACTAAATCTAATATCAGCGTCTAGTTCATGTTGAGAAGTATCTTTTGTAGGCTCAGGCTTCTTAGTAGGGGCTTGGGTAGCTTGAACTGTTTGTTGTTGGACTGCTTGGGTTGGTTGAGTAGTAGAAGTAGAAGGCTTGCCTTGTGATTTATCACTGGGCTTGGAACTATCCGTTAGTACGCTTATTAAGAATAGAAAAGCGAAAACCCCTGTAATTCCCCACTTAACTTTAATATTCCAATTAGCGTGCTTCCACATTAAATATAGTCCTACGGGGAAGAAAAGAATAAGAAGGACAATAATTCCGCCAGTTGATTGATACCATTTTTTCTTTTTTACTTCCCCCGTTTCAGTTTCCATAATCGTTTAGAATAAAAACTCAATAATCGTTTATAAAATAAACTCAATAATTAGTATTATACCAGATCGGGGAAAGAGAG
>Ga0209322_10001577_pt1 | contig 13241 bp, 10 predicted proteins | sample Rifsed19ft1_FD_184013 | JGI IMG/M metagenome (GOLD analysis project Ga0209322, IMG submission 184013) | Soil microbial communities from Rifle, Colorado, USA - sediment 19ft 1 (version 2) | ecosystem: Environmental > Terrestrial > Deep subsurface > Rock core/Sediment | place: Rifle, Colorado... | reverse complement strand
GAATTTTGTAAGAATAATCAAAGAAGCCAATTTTCCCTCAATCTGGTACAATGCGTTTAACGATAAAAAATTTTTCAAAAGCTTTCTTACAATAATGGAGTTCTCACAAAAATCAGTTGATCTTTTTGCCGAAGATAAAGATTTGCGGGAATATTTATTATCTAAAAAAGTTTTTGAGAAGATAGATAAAAACTCGCTTAAGACTTTTTCTATGAAAGAAATCTTATTCATTCTCTCTGTTCAGTTTACACTTAATAAAATTGGTTTCGCTTTATTATCAAAAACTCTTAGCAATTACTTTAGCGCAAAGATCTCAGCTATTATGGAAAAATTTATAGGGGAGAATAAGATTTTATCAGAATATTTTATAGCTGGATTAGGAAGTTTCAGCACAGAGGAAATGACATTTGCTTCAGATATTGATTTGATATTTGTCGTTGATAAACTCGATTCAAAAGGAGTAATACAGAAGGAATTTCAAAACATACTTCTAAAATTTAAAAATGATTTTTCACCCTTCAGCGTCGATTGCAGGCTTCGTCCTGAAGGCAAAAGCAGTATGCTTGTCTGGGAATTATCCAGTTATGCAGATTATCTCAAAAGCCGCGCAAGAATATGGGAATTGCAGGCATTTACAAAACTAAGTTTTGTTTGTGGCAATAAAAAACTTTTTAACAGATTCATTGGTTTTGTTTCAGATCGTATTAAAATAGAAGACAAATCAAAAATAAAAACTGAGATGGTTGAGATGAGAAGAAAAACTTATCCGGCGACAAATCATTTAACCGGCAATAGTTTTAATATAAAAAAGAGCCGTGGAGGATTAACTGACATTGAATTTGTAATTCAATATTTAATACTTTGTAACCCTGATCTTTTTAAAAAATGTTGCGGCAACAATGCAATTAAGAACATTGCTATTCTCAGCAAAGAAAAAGCTGCATTAAAAGAGATAAAAAAACTAAAAGACAACTTCAGCTTTATGAAATTTGTTGAACTGTCAAATCAAAATATATTTAACAGCACGTTGCCCATAATTTCACAGGATGAAGTGAAATTACAAACTCTTGCACAAAGGATGAACTTTAAAAGCAAAGAAGATTTTTTAGCAAAAGTTCTGGCAACGGCAAAATCGAGCCAAAATTTTTTTGATAAATTTCTTCGGTAATAATTTATTTAACCCGTCGGTTGTACACAGGTAAGCAGGCTGGCTAATCTTCTGCGGCTTCGAGCAAATCTTCTTTCTTATCAGCACTAAGTTCACTCTCTGTCATAAAGGACTGGAGAGTAACGTCCATCTGCTGAATTAAATTACGTTTATAATATTTAGGTGCAAAGACAGATCCATCGAGCATATAGAGTCTTTTACTTTTTTCATCATAAAATGTATAATTAATAAAAGGTCCTCCCATTCCTTTGATATTAAGTTCCCATAGCCCTTGAGTAAAGATTGCGTACTTTCCGTTAAAATTCACTTCGCTTGTCGTGTAATAATCCTGTGCTATAACAACATAAGAACTATCATCCGAAGTGCGATAATGTTTCTGTGTTAACTTGTTCCGGATTGCTTTAATAGAATCGGGTTGCAGCAATGCAGGTGATGCATTATCAATCCAGTGAACAAAAATCCACCTTTCCATATCGCTGTTGGGTGATCTTCTGAACCAGGCAAAGTTGTCTTCCGGTTTATTCAAGGCAAGCTTAAAGTCCGCCTGAACATAGATTATCCATCCATAATCTTTTAAAAGCATCCCCTCGACATTTTCCTGCTCATACTTAGAACTGTAAAGGCTGGAATACAATCTACTATCGGATATTTTCTGAAACGCATATAAAAGATCATCTTTATGCTGAAGAATATTAAACTCCAATTGCTGTGTATCCTGCGAAGTAAGAACCATCACGAGCTGGTTTCTTGCCCATAAGTCATATTTTTTTATTTGAAAACCATTTTCTTCCCGCAATTTTGCCCTCGCAACAGAATCAATTACAGCTTTGATAAATTGGGAGACAGTTGAAGAAGAATTAAGTGGAGCAATAATTATAACGTTTTTCCTGTTTTTATATTTTTCGATTTCGTTAACAGAAATTCTCTTTAATGTAAATAATTTCTCGGGCTGGGGTGTGTAAATTAATTTTTCGAATGTTGTTTCAAGCGATGTTCTGAGTTCTTCAAATTCAATCGAATCCGCAACAACGTAGATTTCATCTTCAGCACCTCTTGCAGGTTTAATTGAAGGATCACACCCGGAGGAAGCAAAAAGCAGAATTAAAAGCCCAAATATTATAAAATAATTTTGGGGTTTCATTTTGGAATCCCTAATAAGGTTAAACCCAATTCAGGTAAAAACAAAAGATAAAGACACCACATTGTTAAGCCAATTGAAATGGGTATTGATAAGTTATCATCTGCGAATCCAAAAGAAATATTTTCAACTATACCTCCAACCAATGCTGCAAAAAATCCTATTAAATACTCTATTATGTCACCGGTAACTTTGGGTGTAAATAAAATTACTATTATTGCACTGATAAAAAAAGCTAATGTTCCTTCCAGGCTCTTGCTAAGAAGCTTGGTTTTACCGAATTTTCTTCCGATCAACGCTGCAACAGAATCGCTGATTATAAGAATGCTGAATGCGGTTACAAAAATAACCTTGGGAAGAATAATTACACATATCAATGCCGATATCAAAACATAAGTTGCCCCATTAAGATTTCTTTTATTCGAATCGAGTTCATGTTTTCTTAATAAAAACCCGAAAAAATTATAAAAAAGTTTACCAAAAGAGGCGGAAAGATACCGGCTTAAATCAATAAACAGAGCCACTCCCGTTAGAATACCAAGAATGAGAATTGCGTGGTCGCGGGGAATAAAATAATAAATAATCGGGATGGATAAAGAGAAGAGATGAATTAACTTTCGAACCAATTCATCTTTGTAGTTAATAGTCCCTTGATCAGTTTGAATCATCTTTGGGAGTTGTTTCTTTCGGCTTTCTCTGCTCTATAAGCTTTTTTACATGGTCAGGAACCTCTTCAGGATTTTCACCTTCAGCACTTCCGTTTTTCTTAATCGGAGGCAGTTCTTCCCCTTTAATGATTTTTTCAATTTCCGATGAGTCGAGAATTTCTCTTTCAAGAAGTTCAATAGAAAGTTTATGAAGAATATCTATATTTTGATTAAGAATATTCTCAGCTCTTGCCATAGCAGAAATAATAATATTTCTAATTTCTTCATCAATTTCGATAGCTGTTTTTTCGCTATAGTCTCTATGCTTCTGTATTTCCCTGCCGAGAAATATTTCTTCCTCTTTTGCTCCGTAGCTTAGTGGACCAAGCTTTTCACTCATTCCCCATTCACAAACCATTTTGCGTGCTATACTCGTAGCTTTCTCTATATCATTACCGGCACCGGTAGTAAAATGGTTAAAGACTATTTTTTCAGCAGCACGTCCACCCAAAGCATAAGTAATTATAGCTTCCAGGTAATCTTTTGAATAAGTATGCTTTTCATCAATCGGGAGATAACTTGTAACCCCCAGCGCTCTTCCCCTGGGAATTATCGTTACTTTATGCACAGGATCTGCTTCGGGCAACATCCTGGCAACTAGCACATGCCCTATTTCATGATAAGCAGTAATCTTTTTTTCTTTTTCGGAAATAATCAGACTTTTTCTTTCCATTCCCATCATCACTTTATCTTTGGCTTCTTCAAAGTCAATCATTTCAACTTTTGCTTTATCTTTTCTTGCCGCTAATAATGCAGCTTCATTTACAAGATTTGCAAGATCTGCACCTGCTAAACCGGGAGTACCTTTTGCAAGAACATCAAGTTTAACAGTGGTAGCCAAAGGAATATTTCTGGTATGAACTTTAAGAATACCTTCGCGCCCTTTTACATCCGGTCTGTCAACAACTATCTGACGATCAAACCTGCCGGGTCGTAATAAAGCAGGATCGAGTACATCAGGGCGATTAGTTGCAGCTATAATAATAACACCTGTATTCTGCTCAAAGCCGTCCATCTCGACCAACAATTGATTTAGAGTCTGCTCACGTTCGTCATGTCCGCCGCCCAAACCTGCGCCTCTGTGACGACCCACTGCATCAATTTCATCTATAAAAATTATACATGGTGCATTTTTCTTTCCCTGCTCAAAAAGATCTCTAACCCTGCTTGCACCGACACCAACAAACATCTCGACAAAGTCGGCGCCGCTTATTGAAAAGAACGGAACACCCGCTTCACCAGCTACAGCCCGGGCAAGTAATGTTTTACCTGTTCCCGGAGGTCCTAAAAGAAGAACACCTTTGGGAATTTTACCACCAAGCTTTTGAAACTTAGTCGGCTCTTTAAGAAACTCTATTACTTCAAACAGTTCAACTTTAGCTTCGTCTGCACCGGCAACATCTTTAAAAGTAATTTTCTGACCGGACTGAGTTATTAATTTCGCTTTACTCTTTCCAAATGAGAAAATACCGCGCGTGCCCCCCCCGGTTCCCTGCATCCTGCGCATTATGAAAATCCAGACAGCTATTATTATTATCCATGGAACAAAACCGACAAGGATGTTAAGCCATTCATTTGATTCTTTATCGAATGAATAATCAATTCCCTTCTGCCTCCAAACTGCTTCCTGATCCTTGATTACAGGTTCAGGGAGATAAACTGAAACCTGTGTTACCCTTGTTTCTTTATTATTAATAACAACAGTTTCCTCATTTTCCAATTCTGCTTTGAGATAATAATCATTAACATCCGATTTTGTTATTGTTGCTTTCTTAATCTTATCGGTGTTTAACAACTTTTCGTACTGGCTGTAAGGTATTTCCACATAGTTTGCAGATCCTGTTCTGAAAACCTGCATAACAATTACAGCCGCAACTATAACAGCACCCCAACCGAATACCAGCCTTATTATTTTCGACCAATCAAAATTGTCGTCCGACTTATTCGGTCCACTCCCTTTTGGGGTCTTATTGCTATTTTTATCATTATTGTTGGACATATTCAAATAATTTATTTTCTATTTCTAATTTTATCAAGTTACTCTTCCAAAACATAGATAGAACGCAGATTCCTGTACTTTTGCGAGTAATCCATACCATAACCAATCACAAACCTACTTGGAATCTCGAAACCAATATAATCAATTTTAACATTATATTTAAGGCTTTCGCGCTTCAAAAGAAGGGAAACTACCTTCATACTGGAGGGTGAATATTTTGAGAATAATTCTTCAATATACCTGATTGATAAGCCTGTATCAACTATATCTTCCACAATGATAATATCTCTGTCATTTACATCGCAATTAAGCTCTTTAATCAACTTCACCTCACCGGAAGATATTTTCTCATCACCGTAGCTCGATAACTTAAAAAAGTCTATTTCACAATCAACGTAAATATTCTTTATCAAATCAGCAAGGAAAAGAAAAGCACCGTTAAGAACACCAATAAAGACCGGTGTTTTACCTGCATAGTCTTTTGAAAGTTGTTCTCCCATTTCCCTTATACGGGTATTCAGTTCCTTCTCTGTAATCAGGGGAACAAAAACATCACTACCAATAATAATTTTATCCTCTTTATTCATATGATGCATAACTCGTATATTTTTTTTGTTTGTGGAGTGATTCTGAACCTGTTATCCAGCCTTAACCCAATAATCCAAACAATGCGATTATTGTTAATTAATATCATTTGATCTTTTCTGTTATATGATGATAGTCTCTGTTCGCTCAGGAAGTCAGATACTTTTTTAGATCCTTTCATTCCCAGAGGTATAAATCTGTCGCCGGGCTGCCATCTTCTTAAAATAAATTTTGTGTGTATGTTGTCTCCGTTAATAAATTCAATGTTTTTGTCTAAATTAAATTTTTTCTTTTTATTTGTTACTTCTTTAATAGAGAAATACTTATCGTTTACTTTCACCGAATCCCCACTGCTAATAATAACGGGTTTTTGTTTATAAGCTTTCCCCTGGCTCATAGCAACTAACTCATTTCTTTCTCTTACGACTTTTAATTTTCCCTGCAGACTAATACTTTTTCCCGGCTGTTTTTCTATTAAAGAAAAAATTCTTTTTACCTCTTGAAATGAAAGTTTGATCTTGTATTCTTTTTCAAATACAAGACGAATAGCTTCTCCCCTTAATTCGGAATCTATTTTATCGAGTCCGGCTAAAAGTATACTCACGATATCATCTTTTTTCAAAACCAGGTTTTTAACTTCATCGTTCAATCTTTTTTTAACAAAATTATTTATTTCCCTGAATACTCCTGACGATTTCAGTAATGTATTTTCTAAAGAGGGGTTAAGTCTTTTTTTAATTAAGGGAATAACCTTGTTGCGCAAGAAGTTTCTTTCATATTCACTTTGAAGATTAGTCAAGTCTGTTCTGTAATCTATCTTATAGAATTCAAGATATTGAATTATTTCTTCTTTTGTTAAAACGAGCAACGGTCTTATAATTTTTCCTCTAGAAAAGGGAATTCCCGAAATGCCGTTAAGACCTGTGCCTTTAATTAAATTCAGCAAAACAGTTTCTGCATTATCATCTGCAATATGAGCTGTTGCTATTTTTGAAAACCCTTCTTTAGCGGAAAACTTTTCAAATTCTTCATAGCGTATTAACCTGCCGGCTTCTTCAGTTGATATCTTAAGTTTTCGTGCCAGAGCCTTTACATCTCTTTTTACAGAATAAAAACGGATGCCGGACTTTTTAGTTAATTTTTTACAAAAGTGTTCATCGGCTAATGCTGCTTTACCACGTAAACCATGATTAATATGCAAAGCCGAAAGAGATATCTTAAATTTTTTACTGTACTTGTTTAAAAAATGAAGAAGAAAAACCGAATCGGGTCCGCCGCTAAGCGCAACGAGGATCCTATCATCTTTTTCAAGAAGATTTTTCTCATCAATAAACCTGAGTACTTTCTGCTCTGTTTTTTTCATTCAGTTGGAAGATTATCTTGTTTGCCTTCCATAATTTTTTCAACATACTTACCTAATACATCGAATTCCAGGTTTACCTTATCGCCGACTTTCTTTTCTGAAAAAATTGTTTCCTGCCATGTAAAAGGAATAATTCCCACTCCAAACCAGTTCTCTTCAAGTTCTGCTACCGTCATACTTACTCCATCAATAGAAATTGAGCCGACATAAATGAGGTAATTCTTAAACTTTTCAGGAAAAGCTATCTTCATAAAATGACTGTTCGACAATTCCTTTATTTCCTTCACAACTCCTGTTGTATCAACATGTCCAAGTACAAAATGACCGCCGAGACGTGCATCTGCTTTTAACGGTCGCTCGAGATTAACTCTGCTTCCAACTTCAAGCAAGCCTAAGTTTGTTTTTTTAAGTGTCTCTTCAATCGTATCTACTGAAAAAGCATTTTCTTCTTTTTTAACAACTGTAAGACAACAACCGTTAACGCTGATACTGCTGCCTATCTCAAGATCGTCAAAAACCTTTGATGCTGAGATTGTAAATTGAAAACCCTCCCCGGTTTTTACTTTCTTCTTTAATTTTCCTGTTTCTTCAACTAATCCTGTGAACATATTCCCCTTACCTTTAATTATTGAATAATTGTAAACATGAAGTTTACAAAGTTATTTAAGTAATTCTAAAAGAATGTCATCGCCTATTTTTTCAACATTCCCGATTTTTGCCTTAACCGATTTTTGCAAATTTTTAATGCCAAGATTTCCTATCAACGGAACCCCGCAGCCAAGTATTCTGGGACTAATAAACATAAGCATATCATCGAAAAGATTTTCTTTTACAAATGAAGTAAAAACTTCGCTTCCTCCTTCAACTAAAACTGAGGCAATGCCGATTTTGTATAACTCTCGCAAAGCACTTTTTAAATCTACTTTTTCACCAGATTCTTCTTTAGCAAAAAGAACTAAAGCTCCGAGTGAATTTAACTTATTAATTTTTCTTTTCTTCCCGGCATTTTTTTTAGATGTAATTACAATCAGGTTCTTATCGTTGTTCTTTGTAAAAATTCTATGGCTCAGTTTTATATCTAAGTTTGCATCGAGAATTACTCTTTTGGGATTCCGCCCTTCAACCAATCTTACCGTAAGTTTTGGATCATCTTTTTCAACTGTTCCTTTTCCAACCAGAACTGCATCATATTTTGCTCTGAGGCTGTGAACATATTTCCTCGATTGTAAAGAAGAAATCCATGAGGATTCGCCTGATTTATCGGCAATTTTTCCATCAATAGTTTGCGCAGCTTTCAAAGATACGTACGGCAGTTTTTTAGTTACATATTTGAAAAAGAACTTATTTAGTTCGATACATTCATTTTCGAGGACACCAACCTTAACATCAATTCCTGCCGATTTAAGCTTCTTAACACCTTTGCCGCTTATCAGCGGATTCATATCGAGTGTACCGATTACAACTCTTTTAATCTTTTCTGAAATAATCCGGTCAACGCAAGGAGGGGTTTTACCGTAATGGCTGCAAGGTTCAAGATTTGTAAAAAGTGTTGCCCCTTCAATATTTTCTTTTACTTTTTCAATGGCATTTATCTCGGCATGCTTACTACCAAACTTTTCATGAAAACCGGCTCCCAGGATCCTTTCATTTTTAACAATAACAACGCCTACCATTGGATTAGGGCTCACCTTTCCGGCTCCTTTTTTTGCTATTTCAATAGCTAATCTTATATAGGATTCATCTGTCAATTTACAATTCCGATGTTACTTTATTTCCAATATTTCAAAGTCCATAAGCCCGGCAGGGGCTTTCACTTTTACTTTGCTACCTACTTTATTCCCCATTAAACTTTGTCCTACAGGCGAAGTAACAGAAATCTTGCCTGACTGGAAATCCGCTTCTTCGGGAGATACAAGTGTATATTCAAACACTTTGTTTGTCTTAAGATTTTTAACTTTTACTGTAGAGAGAATATGAACTTCATCACCCGGAAACTGGGATGAGTCTATTACCCTTACACGCGAGAGAATATTTTCCAGTTTGCTTATTCTAAGCTCAAACAGCCCCTGTTCTTCCTTAGCAGCATCGTACTCGGCATTTTCAGAAAGATCGCCATGAGCCCTTGCCTCTGCAATTTTATTAGCAATTTCTTTTCTGCCGTTTGTTTTAAGAACCTGCAGTTCTTTTTCCAGTTCGATAAGTCTCTCCCTGGTTAAATAAACAAAACCCTGGTCAGACATAGGTCACTCTGTTTGTTAATAAAAGTTTAAAAAAAATTACCACCGTCCCGACAAAGAACAGTGGTGGCTGAAAAGTTAAAGATTTTAGTTTTCCTTGTCAAGAAAACTTTTTGGGTTGTTCAAAAGCTTTTGAATAAAAGGGTTTTAGAAGAAAAATTTTTATGAGCTTTTGACAGCAGGATAAAACAATTTAGCCTGTTTCCTCTATCCTGCATATCGCCCTGAAGCTACAGAACCTGCATACTTTGTTTTCCCTATCTTTTAATTGTGTTAAATGAAATTTTCCGGTGCTTATTGACTGAACGTATTCCGCAATTGAATCAAGGCAACTTTCTATCAAAATTTCAGCTGATGATTTATCCGACGATAAGCTTTTAACAGGAAGCCTGCCAAAGTATTTTTCTCTGTATCGCAACGAATAAATATCAGCTCCCTCCGGCTCAAAATCTTTTTTAAGCTGTGCTTTTATTAATTCTTTCGCAGCAAACATATATAAAGGGAGCTGAAGAGAAATTCCTGTTCTAAGATCCTCATCAGTCGGTTTTCTGCCGCCAAGTTTATAATCAATAACCTTAAACGCCCTTTCCTCATTATTAATATCAATTCTGTCAATTTTTCCTCTTACGGCAATATCTTTTACTTTTATATTCCTCACTGATTCAGGAATCTCATAGTTATCGGGAAAACCAAAACCGACTTCCAAAAATGCGGGAACAAATCCATCTTTCCGTTCTCTTTCAGCTTTAAGAAATTCATAAAGGATGGAGCTTCTCCTGTTGTTGTTTATGCCGAGTATTTTTTCTCTATCATAAAAACTGAGCGGCGATTTAAAGTTAGCATCTTCAACTTTCTTTTCTGCAATAGAAAACAATAAATCCTCGACATATTTAAGTTCATCCTGTGAGCAATTAAACAGAATAATATTTTTATTTTTTAACCGGGCATAAAAATCATACAGTATGTTATGCAGTATGCTGCCCATTTCAAGAGCCTCGACTTCTTCAACAGGCTCAGCTATTTGTTCGAGGTTCAATATTCTTTCGGCAAAATATTTATACGGACACTTTGCATAAGTTTCTAATTGTGATGTTGAATACCTATTATTTTTCAAACTATCCAGCCAATCTTTATCATTTTCCCGCAGGGATTCATAAATATCTCCAGTGTAAGCAGAGGCTGCAAATGGATCTTTTGTTCTCAAATTACCTATAGATATTGACTGCCGTATGTTTTCAAGATTTATTGGAATCTGTTTTTCGTCATATTTCTCCTTAAAAGAATCAACGCCGATAAAACCCACCGCTCTCAGAAGCTCATCTTCCGAGTATATTTTATTAAGATAATTTGTCTCGTCTTTTCCCGTTACTTCGAAAAGGTTTTTAAACTCAGTCAAAAAAAACGATTGTACAAGCTCCCTGGTTTCTTCACTTAAAGGATGTGTAAGATATAGTTTCTTCTTCCATGAACATAAAGACTGATAGAAATGATATCTTTCTTCAACCTGGTAATTTTGTTCATGTTTAAAAAAAGAACCTGATAAAAAAACCTCGGGAGTGTAACGGGTTGGCAAATCTCCGTCACACAAACCGCATATAAAAAGATAATCGAATTCAAGTCCGCGTATTTCATTTAACGTAGTTACCTGGACACCGTAGCCCGGCTTTTCTTTAATATTATACCTTGCTGATGCAACTGCTGTCCGTATCTGGTTAAGAAAAAACTTTAAGGAAAACTTTGTTTGGCTCGTATATTCTTCCTCAAGCAGGTCTAAAATCTCATTAACTGTCTTTATAAAAGTATCTATTGCCTTAATATTCTTCTCTACCAATTCACTATTATCATTCAATACGTTTACGCCAACACCGAGCTTAAAGATTAAATCCATAAACCTGTCGCGGAATTCTTTTACCGTTAGTTTTTCCTGGAAATACTTTAAGTAAGAATGAAGCTCTTTAAGTGAAACCAAGGCTTTGTTATATGTTTCTTTTATATATGAAAATCTTTCATTGAAATCTGTTTCATCTCCTGTTTTGCGAGTGAGAGCATCCTGAAGTGTTGTTATCCATCTTTCATACCCGGAAAGAACTTTTAAATCTGCCGATGCTTTTAAAAGACTTGAAAGATCAACTTTGCCTGAATCAAGATAACTGTTACTCAATGCGCGGAAGATACTTTTATAATAATAATCGTTCTCCTGTATTTCTAAGAAATTAACCAAAGCTACAACCGGAGAAGAATTACTTAACGAAAACCTGTCGGTAAGATTGTATGGCAATCCATATAGATGAAAAAGATCTCTTATAATTGGAGAATATTTTTGTATCAGGTTAAAGACGATGCAGATTTTATGCGGTTCAACATTTTCCTCAGTAATAAGATTTTTTATTTCCTTGGCAACTAAAGCAACTTCAGTTTCCCTGTTTCTTGCAGTGATGGAAATTAATTTTTCTGCAAAAGAAGTTTGTTTCTCTTTTCTTTTTAGAAATAAATCTTTTCTTACAGCTGAAATGAATTCGTTAAAACCTGCCTGGGATAATTCCTGAACTTCCCTGAAGCCTTTTTGGGAAAGTCTCGAATAACACTTGTCGAGATGTGAAAAAATCAGGGGGTTATAATCATAATAATCAAAAGTTAAAAACAACTTGCTGTTGCTTACAAATGAAGTTAAATCAATAATATCGATTTCAGGTGAAGTAAATTCATCAAAACCGTTTATAATAACCAAATCTACCGAAGGATATAATTCCCGGAAGCTATCATTAAATTCTATTGGTGTCAGCTTAACAAGTTCAGCGTAAACATCCCCGATTTCTTTTAAGTTTAGTTGATTTAATTTTTTTTGATACAGGTTATAAATCCCGGCAATGTCTTCAGCCTTTCTTCTTTCAGGAGAGTCCAGTTTTTTGCTTTCTGCTTTTAAGATTTCAGGTGTAATTCCCTGTCTTTTATATTCCAAAATTACATTCCTGATTCTTTCAAGAGTTCCTGCCGGTATTTCGTTTGAATAACCGGAAAAATATTTCGGTTTGCTTTCCTGGAAACTTTGCCTTAGCAAAACGGCAGCAGCAGAATCACTTAAGACTTTCAGCTCTTCTTTTCGATCCCGGGAAAAAAGTTTTGTAGAAAAAGTACCGAATGTTTCAATATTAATTGTGGAAACAGCTTTTGAAGGAACTAAAGAAATTATTTCTTTTTTAAGATACCTGCTCTTCCTGTTAGTTGGAACAATAATTAGCAACCGTTCCAGTTGATTTGATTTTATTATCCTGTCTATTTCAAAATCAATATCAACAGATTTTTCTGTGCTTTTTGCTAAAATCATTTTTTTATTATTAAATCTTTATAAGATTTTCTTATTTGCTTTTCCGTATCAAGATTCAGAAGATCAATCACTTCATTAAATTCTTTTACTGCAGATTTGTTATCTCTAACAACTACCGATTCGAGTTCGATAAAATTCCCGAGCTTTTTAACTTTGTCCAGGTGTATTCTCGTATTTTTATATAGATATAAGATCCTTTTCTTTTCAACTACTGCTTTTATGTTAAAAACTCTGCCTAAAAACTTTTCGGCTGTATCATCATTAAGCGACAAAACATTATAATTGGAAACTCTGTTTTTTGAAGTTTCATTTCTTGAATATTCAATTATAGAATTCTTACCATTCTCTATTCTGAGTTTAAGTAAACCTTTTTTAATTTCATAATAAACGTCTTTTTGATTAAGGACTTCTTTGGGTTTTAACTCAAGTGTTTTCAGAACTTTTTCATACTTACGAAAAGAAGGAATTTTTACTTTTAACTCAATATTGGATGGCATAGGAATATTGTTTTAATTTTTATTTGCTACTTATAAAGTTCTTGAATTTTTCTTAATGTTGAGTATATTAAAATGGAAAAAAAATAATTTTATGAAAAAGCTCCTCTTGACAGCAATATTACTAATTCCTTCTTTAATAGTAAATGCTCAAGGTATCGGTGAACTGGCACCGGAAAAGGAAATCGAGATTTTCCCTGATAATGCTTTAGGACTCGATATTAT
>Ga0209322_10001573_pt1 | contig 13247 bp, 12 predicted proteins | sample Rifsed19ft1_FD_184013 | JGI IMG/M metagenome (GOLD analysis project Ga0209322, IMG submission 184013) | Soil microbial communities from Rifle, Colorado, USA - sediment 19ft 1 (version 2) | ecosystem: Environmental > Terrestrial > Deep subsurface > Rock core/Sediment | place: Rifle, Colorado... | reverse complement strand
CGCCACATCGAAGCGAGCCACATCGATCAGCAGGTGCTCGACACGATGCAGGCGCAGATCGACGAAAACAAAGAGGCCGTCGAAGAAGGCATGCTGCGGATGCTGGGGCGCGACGATCTCTTCACCAAAGCCGCGATCGATTCCTCGTTGAACCGCGTCGATCAACTCATGAAGAACGGCATCCCGCCGGAAGCGCGGCAGTGGCTGGGGATGATGGGGTTCCGCATCGTCGTCAATATCCACGGGGATGTCCTAACAATGGAAGGCGGTGGGATGATCGATGAAGGAGGCGAGTAGATTTTTGTCGTTGCCGATTGATTTTTTGTGTGCTATAATTTCCGCCGCCTTGTGATTGATGCAACAAAGAAATTCTCGCCGGGGAACTCTACCTCCGTCCCCTCCGGATTACCGGCGAGATTGATAGAAGTGGTCAAGCCCTGGCCCAGAGGAGGAAACCTTGGTCGAACCCTTCGGTTTCATCGGCGTCTTTATCGCTGTCGCTATCGTCCTCGCATCGGTTCCCTTACTCCTCAATTGGGTGCTGGCACCTCACAAGCCTAATCAAATCAAGAGCGAGACGTACGAATGCGGCATCGAGACCCAGGGTGACACCTGGGTGCAATTCAAGGCGCAATACTACATCTACGCGCTCATCTTTGTCATCTTCGACATCGAGGCGGTGTTCCTGTTGCCGTGGGCCGTCGCCTATAACCAGATTCCTCTGGCCGGCCTGATCGCCATGATCGTTTTCATCGTCCTCCTGGCCGACGGCCTGGTGTATGCCTGGCGCAAGGGAGACCTGAAGTGGGCTTAGCACGCCGGGCGTAAGCCCAATGCCCCGCACCCGGTTTCGGGCGTCGGGGCGTTTGTTATCGAGCGAGGGAGAACGGATATGGATCCCTTTACCAGTATCGGGTTGTCCCTGAGAGACCTGCTCGCCGCGCTGGGTCTGGCGGACTGGTTCATCGATCTGATCATGGCTGCCCTGCGCGCGGCGATTCTGGGGACGGTGGCGCTGCTCGCCTTCATGTTTCTGACGTGGCTCGAGCGCAAGGTGATCGGTCGGATTCAGGATCGACTCGGCCCGACCTACGCCGGCCCGATCGGCATCCTCCAGCCGATCGCCGACGGCATCAAGACGATTACGAAAGAGATCATCATCCCCAAAGGCGCCGACCGGGCTCCCTTCATCGTCGGGCCGATCCTCGCCGCGACTGCGGCGCTGGCTGTGTTCGCGGTGATCCCGTTCGGCCCGGATACCGGGCACGGCCCGCTGGTGGGGACAACTTTGAACGTCGGGCTGTTGTATATCCTGGCGGTCGGCGCGGCGGGCATCGTCGCCATCATCATGGCCGGTTGGGGCAGCAATAACAAGTTCGCCGTGCTGGGCACGTTCCGCGCCGTGGCGCAGTTGATCTCGTACGAAGTGCCGCAGTTCCTGAGCATCGTCACGGTGGCGATGCTGGCCGGCACGATGGAGTTGGGGCAGATCGTTCAGATTCAGCACGTGCCGTTCATCTTCCCACTCTTCCTGACTGCGCAGATCTTCCTGCTCAGCGGCGTGGCCGAAGCAGGCCGCTCGCCGTTCGATCTGCTCGAAGCCGATTCGGAGATCGTGGCGGGTTTCCACATCGAATACTCGGCCATGATGTTCGCGCTGGTGCAGATGGCGGAATACATCCACGCCTTCGCCATCAGTTGTATCTTCGTCACGTTGTTTCTCAACGGCTGGGCGTGGCCCTTTCTGCCCGGCCTGGCGCCGATCTGGTTCCTGGTCAAGAGCTTCGGCGTGTTCCTGATCCTGATCTGGTTCCGGGGTACGCTGCCGCGCTTCCGCATCGACCAGATGATGGCCTTCAACTGGCAGTTCCTGGTGCCGGTGTCGCTGGTCAACGTCATCTTGATCGCCATCCTCAATCGCGTGCTCGTCGTTTCGGCAGGCTGGTCGGCGAGCGATCCGAACACGGCCTGGCCGTGGGGACTGGCGATGTTCGCAGCGAACCTGGCGCTGATGGTGATCGTACTGGGCATCATGGGACGCGCGGGTCGTCAGCAGCGGATGCGTGACGAGGAGAAAGTACGGGGTCGCAGTTTCGCCGCTGCAACGGGAAAATAGCGCGTAAAACGGCTCTTCCGGCTTGGGCGGGAAAAAGCCTCACCGCAAAGGCGCGAAGGGCGCGAAGATTTGGAACACTTGGCGTGCTTGGCGTCTTCGCGGTTCCTGCGAAGCGTCCCGTTCGATCCGGTAGAGCCCGTAAAACGTAACGTGCAAGTCTCAGACCAAGATTCGCGCTTTACGTTTCAGTTGGAGTGGAAATGACTGCTCAACAAGGATTCTTTTTTCTCTTTTCGGCCTTCACGCTGCTCTCGGCTTTGCGCGTGGTGATGGTGCGCAATCTGTTCCACGCGGCGGTGTGGCTGATCGCAACACTGGCCGGCGTGGCGGCATTATTCGCATTGCTGGAAGCGGGATTCTTGGCGGCGGTGCAGGTGCTGGCCTACATCGGCGCGATTGCGATTCTGATCATCTTCGCCATCATGCTCACGCGCGGCATGATGAGCAGCACGGAGCGCAGGCTCAATTCGTGGAGCGGGCTGGGCGCGGTGGTGTCGGTGGTGCTGCTGGTGATCCTGGCGCAGGTGATTCTCTCGTTTCCGTGGGCGACGCCGGGTATGGCGCTGGCGCATGCCCCGGACGACAACATCGAGACGCTGGGCAAGGCCATCGTCGATCCGGCGCAGTTCCTGCTGCCGTTCGAGGTTGTGTCGGTGTTACTGCTGGTGGCGCTGGTCGGATCGGTGTACGTGGCGCGGGCGCGGCATAAAGGCGAGTGACCAGTGAATCAGTGACCACTGACCCACTGCTCACTGACTACTGCTCACTGACTACTGCTCACTGACTACTGCTCACTGACCCACTGTTCACTGGCCGACTGTCGGAGGACATGCATGGTTCCGATTACCTGGTATCTACTCGTGGGAGCGGCTTTGTTCTGTATTGGCGTGTTCGGCGTGCTGGCGAGGCGCAACGCGATTGCGATCTTGATGGGCATCGAGCTGATGCTCAACGCCGTCAACATCAATCTCGTCGCGTTCTGGCGCTACCTCGCACCGACCGTGGCGACCGGGCAGGTGTTCGCGTTGTTCGTGCTGACCGTCGCCGCCGCCGAAGCGGCCGTCGGCCTGGCACTGATCATCGCGATTTATCGGCATCGCGCGTCGGTCAACGTGGAGCAGATCGACCTGTTGAAGTGGTAGTTTGATGGTTGGATGGTTGGATGGTTGGGTAGTTGGTTGAGCGAACCGGCCAACCAGCCAACTGACCAACTAACCCACAAGGCTTGGCTATGACGCACGAAACGCTCTCGACCTTAACCTGGCTCATCCCCGTTCTGCCGCTGGCGGCGTTCTTCGCGATTCTGCTGCTGACGCGCAAGTATCATGCCCTCAGCCACACGCTGGCGATCGGCGCGATCGGCATTTCGTTGGTGCTGGCGCAGATCATTTTCTGGACGGTCGTTCCCGGCGGCGGCGCGCATCTGGCCGAGGAGCCGATTCGCGGGACGTACGACTGGATGCCTACCGGTAGCAGCGCACTCCAGATCGGCGTGATGGTCGATCCGCTCACCGCCATCATGTTGTTCATGGTACCGATCGCGTGTTTCCTGATCATCTTCTACTCGGTCGGCTACTCGAACTTCGATAAGCAACCCGATCCGCACGATCACCCCGGCCAGCCGCCGCACAACGGGCGCGAGCCGCTGTACAGCCGCTTCTTCGCCTTCCTGTCCCTGTTCGCGGCGGCGATGCTCACCCTCGTCGTCGCCGACAACCTGCTGCTGCTATTCGTCGGCTGGGAAGTGATGGGGCTGTGCTCGTACCTACTGATCGGCTTCTGGTACGCCCGCAACTACGACGACCCCGGGCAGATCACACCGCGCCAGGCCGCGATCAAAGCCTTCCTGACGACGCGCGTCGGCGACGTGTTCATGCTGATCGGTATTGTGGCGCTGTATTCGCTCACCGGCACGCTCTCGTTCCGCGAAATCTTCACGCCGGAGATGACCCAGAAACTCGGCGTGCTGCCCTCGGTGATCGTCGGCATCCCGGCGGCGCAGTTCATCTTCTTCCTGCTGTTTGCCGGCACGATCGGCAAGAGCGCGCAGTTCCCGCTGCACACCTGGCTGCCCGACGCGATGGAAGGCCCCACACCCGTCTCGGCAATGATCCACGCGGCGGCGATGGTCTCCGCCGGCGTCTATTTCGTCATTCGCATGTTCCCACTGCTGGCCGGCAGCGCCACGCCCGAAAGCCCGCCGACGTTCGCGGTCATGGCCTTCATCGGCGCATTCAGCGCGCTCATGGCTTCGACGATCGCGCTGGCGCAGAACGACGTGAAGAAGGTGCTGGCCTACTCGACGATCGCGCAACTCGGCTACATGATCGCCGCGCTGGGCATCGGCGCGTACGTTGCCGCAGCGTTCCACCTGATCACGCACGCCTTCTTCAAGGCGCTGTTGTTCCTCGGCTCCGGGTCGATCATCCACGGCGTCGAGCATGGCGCGCATCACACCGGCGAGCATCTCGATCCGCAGGACATGTTGAACATGGGCGGCCTGCGCAAGAAGATGCCGCTCACGTTCTGGACATTCTTGGTCGGCGGTCTGTCGCTGGCGGGCTTCCCGCTGATCACCGCCGGTTTCTGGTCGAAGGACGAAATCCTGGCCGACGCGCTGGCGCACGCGCCGCTCGTGTTCTGGGTGCTGGCGATCTCGGCGTTTCTGACTGCGTTCTACACGATGCGCCAGATCAGCCTGACCTTCCTGGGCAAGCCGCGCACCGAGTCCGCCGCACACGCGAAGGAAAGCCACTGGACGATGACGGCCCCTTTGGTCATCCTGGCCGTGTTCGCGCTCCTGGCCGGTTTCGTCGGCGTCAAGCCCGATTTCCCCGGCCTCGGCCCGATCCTCCGCCCCGGTGCGACGGGCACCGCCTTCGAGAGTTTCGTCGCGCCGACGATTGAAAACGTCGTCCGGCTCGAAGTGCCGGCGTTCGAGGTTACGCCGCTCGTGGCGTCGATTGTGGTAGCGTTGGGCGGATTGTTGGTTGGATGGTGGGTGTATGCGCGCAGGCCGCTGGCAGCCGGCCAGCCCGATCCGCTGACGAAGCTCGGCGGACTGCACACCTTCCTGAAGAACAAGTGGTACTTCGACGAGGTGTACGACTGGGCGTTCGTCCAACCCTCGATCAGGCTCGGCGTGGCCGTATACAAGTGGATCGATCGCTGGCTGATCGACGGCCTCCTGCACGCAATCGCGCGCGGCGCGTGGCGGCTGGCCGAAGCCTTCCGCGCGTTCGACCGTGTGGTCATCAACGGCGGCGTCGATGCGTTCGTGAATGGCATCAAGGCTTTCGGGCGCTGGTTCCGCGAGGTGCAGACCGGCTGGGTGCAACAGTATCTCTACGTCGCCGTGCTCGGCCTGCTGGTGCTGGCGGCGATTTACCTGGCGTTGATGTCATAGACCCACCAATGGGCCGCCGACTTAAGTCGGCGATCCGCGATCGGCGGCCCACGGAGCAGACGAATGGACTTTCTTAACACGAACATCCTCCCGCTGATCACCTTCTCGCCGCTGGCCGGCGCAGTGGTGATCCTGCTCGTCGGGCTGTTCAAGCCGAGCGATCGGGCGATCAAGTGGCTGGCATTCGTCCTCAGCCTGATCCCGTTGGCGCTGGCGATCTACTTGTGGGCGATCTATCCTTCATCGCCCGCCGACGCAGACGGCTTCAAATTCGGCGTGAACGTTCCGTGGTTCCCGCAGATCAACAGCCGCTTCATCCTGGGCGTCGACGGCATCAGCCTGTCGATGATCCTGCTGACCGGCATTCTGGCCCCACTGGCGATCCTGATCTCGTTCAGCATCAAGGACAAAGTTCGCCAGTACATGGCGCTGTTCCTGTTCCTGGAGACGGGCCTGTTGGGCGTGTTCGTGTCGCTGGACATGATCATCTTCTTCATCTTCTGGGAGATCGGCCTGGTGCCGATGTACTTCCTGATCGACCAGTGGGGCAGCGAAAAAGGCGAGCGCGAGTTGTGGGGCGGGCGCAAAGTGCCCGCGCGCACATACGCCGCGTTCAAGTTCTTCATCTACACGATGGCCGGGTCGGTGGGGATGCTGCTCGCCTTCCAGGTGATCTGGATGGCGCTCGGCAGCGAGCCGGGCGGCCCGACCTACAGCATCGTCGAGATCGCCAAGCGCTGGCCGCAGTTCAGCGGCACGCTGTTCGGCCTGCCCGCCAGCGCCGTCAAGCAGATTGCCTTCTGGGCGTTCACGATCGCGTTCGCCATCAAGGTCCCGATCTGGCCGTTCCACACCTGGCTGCCCGACGCACACACCGAGGCCCCCACCGCCGGATCGATGATGCTGGCCGGCGTGCTGCTCAAGCTCGGCGCGTTCGGCTTCTTGCGCATCGTGCTGCCGTTCTTCCCGCAGGAAGCGGCGGCGTTCGCGCCGGTGCTGGCTATTCTCGCACTGCTCGGCATTATTCTCGCGGCGTTCTCGGCCTTCGGGCAGGATGACTTCAAGCGGCTGGTCGCGCTATCTTCAGTCAATCACATGGGCTTCGTCGTGTTGGGTATCGCCGTGGCGGCTGTCGCGCTGGGCAACCCGGCGCTCAAGGAAACCGCCGTCATCGCGACGAACGGCGCGGTTTTGCAGATGTGGGCGCACGGCCTGTCCTCGGCGGCGATGTTCGCGCTCGTCGGCGTGGTGTACGAGCGCGCGCACACGCGCAACTTGAACGAGCTAGGCGGGCTGTGGGCGGTGATGCCGATCTACGGTGGCGTGCTGGTCTTCAGCGCGATGGCGAACCTGGGCCTGCCGGGGCTGGCCGGTTTCCCCGCCGAGTTTGCCGTCGTGCGCGGCGCGTGGCCGGTCTTCACCCTGATCACCGCGCTGTCGATGATCGGCCTGCTGTTCACCGGCGCGTACATCCTGAAGGCGATCGCTAAAGTGCTGCACGGCCCGGAGAGCGAAGTGGCGCATCACGTCACGGAAATGAACTGGACCGAGCGGATCGCGCTCGCGCCCCTGCTCGTCTTGATGCTGGCGACCGGCCTGTTTCCGGCCTGGGTGCTGAATGTGATCAACCAGGCGGTGACGCGGCTGATTGGGTAAATCGGTAATCAGTGATCAGTGATCAGTAATCAGTGTTCAGTGATCACTGGTCACTGATTACTGGTTACTGATTACTGACCACCGGTAATGCTGAGGACTCGACCATGTACTCGACCTTTCCGTTCTTGAGCATCATCACCTTCGCACCGGCCGTCACGGCCGTCATCCTACTGCTGCTGCCCCGCGACAAGACGACGCTGATCAAAGTGTTGGCGCTGATCGCTACCGGCATCTCCCTGGCGCTGGCGATCGTCGTTTTCTTCGCATACGACCAGAGCAAGGCGCTCGACCCGGCCACGCAGTACCAGTTTCAGGAGCGCGTGTGGTGGGTGTACTCGCTGGGCATCTCGTATCACGTCGGCGCGAGCGGTATCAACCTGCCGATGATCCTGTTGACCGGCATCGTCGCCTTCGGCGGCGTGATGATCTCGTGGGGCATCACCGATCGCACGCGCGAGTTCTTCGCCTTCTTCCTGCTGCTGGTAGCGGGCGTGTTCGGCGTGTTCGTCTCGCTCGACCTGTTCCTGCTGTTCTTCTTCTACGAATTTTCGATCTTCCCGATGTACATCCTGATCGCGACGTGGGGCAGCACGCGCAAAGAATACGCGGCGATGAAACTGACGCTGTACATCCTGGTGGGGTCGATCGTTGCGCTGGTCGGCCTGCTGGCGGTGTATTTCTCGGCCAACCGTCAGGCGATGGGCCTGCCGCCCGATCAGATCGGCACGTTCGATCTGCTCAGCCTGATGAAAGGCGACATTCCGATCGAAGTGCAGCGCGTCTGGTTCCTGCCCGTGTTCCTGGGATTCGGCGTGCTGGCCGGGATATGGCCATTCCACTCGTGGTCGCCCGATGGGCACGTCGCCGCGCCGACCGCCGTATCGATGATCCACGCGGGCGTGCTGATGAAGCTCGGCGCGTACGCGGCGCTGACCGTCGGCGTGATGGTGATGCCGCAGGCCGCGCGCGAGCAATTGCCGTTCGTGATCCTGCTGGTGCTGGTGAACGTGGTGTACGGCGCGTCGATCGCGATGACGCAGCGCGATTTCAAATACGTCATCGGCTTCTCGTCGGTCAGCCACATGGGTTTGGTGACGATGGGCTTCGCCACGCTGAACCAGGTCGGCCTGAACGGCGCGGTCATGCAGATGTTCAGCCACGGCGTGATGACGGCGCTGTTCTTCACCGTCGTCGGCCTGGTGTACGACCGCGCCCACACACGCGACATTCCCAGCCTGGGCGGCATGGCGAAGGTGTTGCCGGCGGCGGCGATCGCGTTTGTCATCGGCGGCCTCGTGTCGATGGGCATGCCCGGCCTGAGCGGCTTCGTCGCCGAGTTGCAGATCTTCCTGGGCGTGTGGCAAGGACCGGCCGGTGCGAGTTACGCGTGGTATCCGTGGATCGCGCTGATCAGCGCGACCGGTATCGTGATTACGGCCGCCTACGTGCTGCGTGTCACATGGAAGGTGTTCTTCGGCGAGTATGACGAGCACAAGTGGCACGAGATGCGCCCGGCCAACATCCTGGACAAAACGGCGCTCACGATGTTCTGCGCAGCCATGATCGTGTTAGGTCTGTATCCACCGCTGATGATGAACATGATCCAGGCGGGCACAGCGCCGCTCGTGCGGCTGTTGGGTGGATAGAACAAGACCTCACCCTCACCCCCGACCCCTCTCCCTCTCCTGAACTTTGTTCAGGAGAGGGAGAGGGGTGGCGGAGCCGGGGAGTGGGTGAGGTACGGGGGTAAGAGCGTGGACTACACTGAACTGAATCGCGGCCTGTTGGCCGTTCTGCCCGAAATCTTGCTGCTGGTGTTGGGTTTCATCGTCATCGGCAGCGACCTGTTTCTCGGCGAGGCCCGCAAGCGCGCGCTGGGCTGGCTGTCGATGATCGGCCTGATCGGCGCGCTGGTCGTAGTCGGTGTGCAGACAGCCCCGCTGCTGGGAGCCGATGCCGATGTGCGGCCCGCGCTGGGCAACATGGTGCGCGTCGACCTGACCGTGCAGTTGTTCCGCATCATGTTCGGCGTGGCGGCTGCGCTCACCTGCCTGATCTCGATGGACTTCAAGCCGCTCAAGCAAAGCGGCGAGTTCTACGGGCTGGTGATCTTCGCCACGCTGGGCATGAACATGATGGCCGCCGCTAACAACATCATCATGCTGTACGTGGCGTTAGAGACGACGTCGATCACGCTGTACCTGCTGGCGGGTTACCTGCGCGAATCGCCGCGCTCGTCGGAAGCCGGCATGAAGTATTTCCTGTTCGGCGCGTTCACCTCGACGATCCTGCTGTACGGCCTGAGCCTGATTTATGGCTTCACCGGCCAGACCGAATACGGCGCTGTCGTCAAGGCGCTCGGCGCGCTCGGCCCGGCAGGCACGCCGCCGACATTTGTCGCGCTGGTCCTGGTGCTGGTCGGTTTCGGGTTCAAGGTGGCGGCGGTTCCATTCCACATGTGGACGCCCGACGTGTACGAAGGCGCGCCGACGCCGATCACCGCATTCGTCTCGGTCGCGTCGAAGGCGGCCGGGTTCGCCGTGCTGGTGCGCGTGTTCCTGCTCATGTTCGCGCCGATACAAAACCAATGGGTCGGCCTGGTCGCGGGCCTATCGCTCCTGACGATGACGTTGGGCAACGTGCTGGCAATCCCGCAGCGCAACCTCAAGCGCATGCTGGCCTACTCGTCGATCGCGCAGGCGGGTTACGTGCTGATCGGCGTCGCAGCGGTCGGCGAGCTTGGCGTCGCGGCGGTGCTGTTCTATCTGGCCGTGTACGTGCTGACCAACGTCGCCGCGTTCGCCGTCGTCGAAGTTGTGACCAACGTGATGGGCACGGAGAATCTCTACGAGATGGCCGGGTTGAGCCGCCGGTCGTTCGGGCTGGCGTTGGGCATGATGCTGGCGATGCTGTCGTTGGGCGGCGTGCCGCCGCTGGCCGGTTTCTTCGCCAAGTTCTACATCTTCCAGGCGGCGATCAGCAACGGGCTGGTCTGGCTGGCCGTCGCCGGCGTGCTGAACAGCATCGTCGCGCTGTACTACTACCTCGTCGTCATCCGTGTCATCTTCGTCGATCCGAGCAAGGGCGAGGAGACCCCGGCGGCGATTCCGTTCACGCTGCGCGCCGGGTTGGTGCTGTGCAGCGTGGGCATTCTATTCTTAGGCGTGTTCGTCACACCCTGGTACAACCTGGCGACGCGCGCGGCCCAGACTTTGATCAATGGGCTGTAGTGAGGTGACCGGCACTTCAGAAGTGCCGGTCACCTGATCGTTGTTCGTTCCGTTTGGCACATTGACGAATCGGATCGAGTGTGCTACATTTGCGCCAGAGCGCGCCCCCTCAATTGAGGGCGCGTCGTGTTGTCTCGATGCGCGAGAACAAGCCTGAACCGACCCCGTGGACGTCCGTCAGCAAAGGTCTGGCGCAGGGCAGCGCGATTGGCCTGCAAGCGGGCTGCCTGGGCGCGGGGATCGTCATCGGGGCGCTGGTGTTGGGGCTTGGGTTAGATGGGCTATTGCAGACACGACCCCTGCTCACGTTGGCGCTTCTGCTGGTGAGTGCGCCGGTGAGTGTGTACGCTATTTACCGATTCGCGCTTCGCGCAGCCCGGAAAGCCACGGCGCGCGAACGTTCAGGGGAGGATACACCTCAGCATGACCGCACTCCGTAAATTGACCACGCGGGTCATCATCATTGCCGTTGTGCTGTTCTTGTGCGGCTGCACGGCGCTCTTCAATATTCCGGGACTCCCCCAGCTCGTGCCGACCGTATTGCCGAACGTGACGGTCGAGGCTGAACCGGTGGCCTGCCTCGGCGGCGATCTGGCGCATGGTTGCGAGGGCGGGTTCGGGATCAGCAACGCGCTGATCGGCACTCTGATCGTCGACGTGGTTTTGATCGGCCTGTTCTGGATCGTCGCCCGCCGCCCCAAGCTGGTTCCCACGGGCCTCCAGAATTTCCTCGAATCGATGATCGAAATCCTGTACAACCAGGCCGAGCAGGTCGCGGGCAAGAACGCCGCCAAGATTTTCCCAATCGGCGCGACGATTTTCCTCTTCGTGTTTTTCATCAACTACACCGAACTGATTCCCGGCGTAGAAAGCATCGGCTCCGTTCATCCCGCCGAGGGCGCTGCTCAAGGTTACGAGCTAGACAAATCGACGCCGGAAGGCTCGCCGATTGTGTTTCTCAATCCGCGCTGCCCGGTGATTACGCAGGATGTGTACGATCGGCTGACGGACGCCGAGAAGCAGGCTCGTGTCCAGGCCGGTTGCCGGGAGCCGATCCCCGCATCGACCCAGAGTGAAGGGGAGAGCGCGCACGAAGCCGATCGGGGCTGGGTCGTCGTGCCGACGGTGCGCACGCCGTCGACGGACATCAACGTCACGCTGGCGCTGGCGCTGGTCGCTGTCTCGGCGACCCAGGTGTACGGCGTGATCAACCACATGCCGCGCGGCCAAAAGGGAGTGCGCGCCGTGCTGATCGGCATCCGGCGCTACCTGGGCAAGTTCTTCAACATCAGCGGCTTCCGCCGGGAAGGCGCGGGCAAGATTTTCGGCGCGGTCGATTTCTTCGCCAGCCTGTTGGAAGGTCTGAGCGAGGTCGTCAAGATCATCTCGTTCACCTTCCGTCTTTTCGGCAACATCTTCGCCGGCACGGTGCTGATTTTCGTCGTGTCGAGCCTGATTCCATACGTCGGCCCGGTGGCCGCGCTGCTCTTGGAAGTCTTCGTGGGCCTGATCCAGGCTTACGTGTTTATGATGCTGACCTTCGTGTTCATGAACGTCGCCGCTCAGGTGCACGGCGAACACGAAGAAGCGGCACATTGATGTCATTCAATAACGGTAGGATTTACGCAGTTGAACCGCAAAGGACGCAAAGAGCGCAAAGAAATCTAAGGTTTCCTTTGTGTCCTTTGCGCTCTTTGCGGTGAAAAAACTTCCAAGTGCGTAAATCCTAAACGGAATCCTTATCAGGAGGAGAGGAACGTGGATATTGCAACAGCCACTGCTCTGGCAAGACTTCTCGGCGCGGGGCTAGCCATGATTGGAACCATTGGCGCGGGCATCGGCATTGGACTATCGGTGGGAGGCGCGGTGCAGGCCATGGGTCGCAACCCGGACGCGGCCTCGCTGATCCAGACGAACATGATCCTGGGCGTGGCCTTCGCCGAAGCCGTCGCCATTTATTGCCTGGTGGTCTCACTGATCTTGTTGTTCGTGATTCGGTAGCAGGGTATCGAACACACGGGAGGCCTTAAGTGTTACCACTTGGAATCGTGCCCGGCATCCTGCTGGCACAAATCATCAACTTCATCATTCTCTTGTTGATTCTCCGCACCGTCGTGTTCAAGCCGCTGCTCAACGTCTTGGAGCAGCGCAAAGAGCGCATCGCCAAAGGATTGGACGACGCGCGCAAAGCGGAAGAGCGACTGGCCAATACCGAGAAGGACTATCAGGCCAGGCTCGATCAAGCCCGCCTGGAGGGCCAGAGGCTTGTCGCTGAGATGACGGCGAATGCCGAGAAGCAAGCCGCCGCGATTGAGGCTAAGGCGAACGAGGACGTCGAGCGTCTCAAGGCGCAAGCACGGGAAGAGGCGGAAACCGAGCGCAATCGCATCCTGGCCGACCTTCGCTCGCAGGTGGCGGCGCTGTCGATCGCGGCGGCGAACAAGGTCATCGGCGCGGCGCTCGACGAGCAGCGCCAGCGGGCGCTGATCGACGAGTTCTTCAGCGGCGTCAAGTCGGGCAAGGTCGTCGTGGCCGAAGCGGGCAACCTGCCCGGCAAGGTTGTCGTCACCAGCGCACTGCCGCTCACCGACAGCGAGCAAGCCTCGATCAAGGGCGACTTGGGCGGGCGCGGCGCGTCAGAGATTGAGTTCCGCGTCGAGCCGAAAATCCTCGGCGGGCTGGTCATTCGCGCCGGAGATCGCATCGTCGATGGGTCGGTGGCAGGTCGATTGGAAGCGTTGCGGCAAAGCCTGGGGTAAAGGGCTTCAACCGCAAAGAACGCAGAGGACGCAAAGAAAACAGGGGAAAACTTTGCGCCCGACGATAAATCGTCGGGCTG
>Ga0209322_10001572_pt1 | contig 13248 bp, 10 predicted proteins | sample Rifsed19ft1_FD_184013 | JGI IMG/M metagenome (GOLD analysis project Ga0209322, IMG submission 184013) | Soil microbial communities from Rifle, Colorado, USA - sediment 19ft 1 (version 2) | ecosystem: Environmental > Terrestrial > Deep subsurface > Rock core/Sediment | place: Rifle, Colorado... | reverse complement strand
GCGCCCCCAGCCAATCCAACACCTGCACGGTCGGCCCGCTGGGGATGACTCTCGAGGTCGTGGGAGCCTCGTTCATGCTGGAGCAGACTGCGGGTGAGGGCCAGGATGCTTTCCAGGCTATGCTCATCGAGGGCACGATCACGGGTTCGCAGGCCGAGGGCACCTACACGATCAGTCTATGCGGCGATATGGTGACTGCCCCGCCCGCTCAGGGCACCTGGAACGCCCGGTGGCAGGGCGCAGCGGCCGCACCGACCGAGGCTCCCCCGGGCGCGCTGCTCCCCGAGGTTTACGTCCGCCCGTTTTGCGAATGCACCGAGACGGCTGAGCTCGGTCAGACGGTGTACTTGAGGTGGGGCTGGGTCGCCACCACCGAGGAGCTGACCAGGGCCTACATCGACGCCAGCTCTCAGCGGGTGTGGATTGACGGCTCTGCGGATCCCGTCCTCTGGAGCATCGGGGACAGCGACTGGGGCGAGATCACCTGGAACGATGCGTATCAGGGCTACGCCTCCACCTGGTTCTGGCAGCTCCCGCCTCTTCCACGAGGGACTCACCGGATCGAGATCGAGGTCACTCTCTCGGAAGCCGTGAGCGACGGCTACGATATGGACGGCGATGGCCAGGCGGATCTCTACGGGCCGGGGGTTGTCAGCACCGGTTGGGTCGAGCTGGTCGTGCACTAGAAAGGGCGTGCCTAAGTAGGCCTTGCCCCCAGTTCGTGGCGCGCGGGGGATCGATGGCCTTCCTAAGCGGCTGGAATTTCCCGGTCCTCCTGAATGGACCCCCTGGGCCCCCACGATTGCCTGCCGGTTCTATCGGATCAGCGTGGTCAACTCGTGGGCTGGCGCGCCGCTCCCTTGCCGTAAGGGCTACAGTTGGGCGGCCGATCCTCGCCAGAGCGCGCCTTGACAATCCTCGCGGCGGGCTTACAATGTAATTACATTGGCGCGCAGGAGATGACCCGTGGAAAACGTTGTTCGGGCAAAGGTCGTCCCCATCGGCAACTCCCGGGGTATCCGGATCCCAAAGGTCTGGCTGGAACAACTGGGCGTTTCGGACGAGGTTGAGATGGCCGTTCACGACGACAAGCTTGTCATCCGCCGGCCTCGTCATCCACGCGAAGGTTGGGGGGAGGCATTTCGGCAAATGGCGGCGGCGTCCGATGACAAGCTCCTTGACGAGCTGGTCCCCACGCATTGGGAGGCCGAGGACTGGGAATGGTAGTCAAGCGATTCGACGTCTTCCTTGTCGCCCTCGATCCAACGATGGGGAGTGAGATCAAGAAGACGCGGCCATGCCTGGTCATCTCTCCCGACGAGATGAACGCCTACATCTCTACGGTGATCGTGGCGCCCATGACGACAAAGGCGCGCTCCTACCCGACACGGGTGTCCTGCCGGTTTCGCGGCAAAGCGGGACAGGTCGTGCTCGACCAGCTGCGGACAGTCGACAAGGTCCGGCTTGTCAGGCGACTGGGCCGCATCAGCGACGCGGTGCAGGCCCAGATCCTCTCGGCCCTGACGGAGATGTTTGCGTAAGGCCGCCCAACACATCGCCGCACCGCTGAACACTTGCGCCGCACAGTGCAAGGCATGCCCTTCGGGAGGGCTTCGGGCCTGAACGGGATGCTCGGACTTCGACTGGCCATGGGAGCGCGAGGGTTCGGCGCAAGACGCCGTGATCTGGCAGGGGAGCGAGAGGCAGGCCGGTCGCGCCGTCTCCCTTATCCGAGCGGCTTCTTCGCCGGGATACCCGGCCGACGGGGATAGTCGGCCGGCGTGCGGGCCGCCTTCTCCATCACAACCAGGTAGCGTGTCTCCACGACCCCGGGGAGCTCCAGCGGGATCACCTGATGAATCCTGCCCCCGACGAGCTTCAGCGCCCCTTCAGCGGCCTGGGCCTCCGCCGGCCCGGTCTCGCCTTTCTGAGCGATTGCCTTGCCCCCCAGCCGAAGAAGCGGAAGGAGGTATTCCACGAGCACGGGTAGGCCGGCGACCGCCCGCGCCAATGCCCAGTCATAGGTTTCTCGGTGCTCGGGCCGATGAGCGATCTCCTCGGCTCGCGCATGCACCACCTCGACGCCGTCCAGCTCCAGGAGGCGAGCAATGTGGCGGCAGAACTCCGCCTTCTTCCCGGTCGCCTCCACTAGGGTCAGCCGAATCTGCGGCTGGGCGATCTTCAAGGGGATCCCCGGAAAACCCGCCCCGGTTCCGACGTCGATGGCCCGCCCGACGGGCCGGGAACCCATGGCCAAGAGACAGGTGAGAGAGTCTAGGAAGTGCTTGATTTCGAGGGCTTCGGGATCGGTGATCGCGGTGAGGTTGACGCGTTCGTTCCACGCGATGAGCTCGGCCGAATAGCGTTTGAAGGCCTGCAGTTGGCTGGGCCTCAGAGTGAGGCCCAGCAGGCGCTGGGCCGCCGCCGCCAGACCGGGCCGAGTTGCCACCGGGGCCCCTAGCTCGAGCGCTCCAGGCGGAGGCAGGCGCGCACATCCCCCACTTCGAGGCCTCGCCAGTTGGTGAGGCGTCTCTCCTCAAACTCCGCCAGCCGCCCACGCTGCGCCGCGTCGAGCGCGCCAAGCTCCCCGAGGACAGCCAGGACCGCCCGCGCGGTGGCGCGCTGCCCGGGAGGTGTGTCACTCGGCCGGCCTTGATCCCCATCCGCAATCTTCAGGGCGATCCCCAAAGCAGGCGAGCCGGGGCCAGCGGCGCCGGGCGCCACGGCAATGCCGTGATACCCCTCGGCCCCACCCTTGACCACGAGCCGGCCCTCCCCCACCTGCATCAATTGAGTGTCGAAACGCCCCGGGCCGGCGACCAGAAACGGATGCGAAGCCATCGCCTCGAAGATTCTCCGACACGCTTCCGCACGGGCGGGCGGCAGCCGTGACGGATCGCCCAGGCGAGCGTAGGCCGTGGCGGCCGCGCGCAGTGGCACGGCAAACGTAGGGACGGAACACCCGTCGATCGCCACCCCGATCGCCCCCGGCTCGAGTGAACACATCTCGGAGATGGCGAGCAGGATCCGCTCCTGCACCGGATGGCCCCTCTCCATATAGCTGCCGGTCGGAACACCGAGGTACCGGGCGAGGGCAATCATTCCCGTGTGCTTGCCGGAGCAGTTGTGCCGGTTTGGGGTGGGCTCGAGGCCCTCGGCCCGCAGCCGGCGCGCGGTCTCAGCATCAGCCGGAGGGTGGACGCCACACAGCAGGTCGTCTTCGCTCACCCCGGTCTGGCTTTGCGCGCTGCCCACCATCCTGACGTGCTCATCGGTTCCGGAGTGCGACGCGCAGATCACGGCCAGGTGTGCCGGCGTCAGGCCGAAGTGGTCGGCGGCGCCGCTCTCCACCAGGGGCAACGCCTGGAACGGCTTGGCGCTCGAGCGCAGGAAGGTGACCGTCTCGGGATCTCCCCACCACGCCACGAGGTTGCCGAGCGGATCGGCGACGGCCACCGCGCCGTAGTGAACCGATTCGACGATCCCGCCGCGGAGGACTTCGACGACAGGCTGATATCCCACGCGTCCGTCCTCTGGATCAGCACACCGGCCCGGGATCGGCTCACTTCCCGGGGGCATAGATTCGAGTGTAGAGACGCGCCAGGCCCGTCTGTAGCCGGAGCAGCGCCTGCTCGCGGCGGGCGGCCGAGAGGCGAAAGCCGTCGAGCAGCGAGGAAGCCGAGGCGGCGGCCGCCTCGGCCGATGCCCCCTTCGACCCGAGCCGCTCCAACCGGTTGATGATCTTGCGCAAGAACCGGATCATGGCCGCGATCTCGTCTCCTCGAACGCGGGCCTCCTTCGAGGGGAGGAGGGTGTAACGGTCATACGGCGGCTTGCGCGCCGCTTCCAAGGTGGCTAGCCAGGATTCGGGATCCGCCTCTCCCAGATAGGGAGGCTCCGAGAGCATCACTGCGTCGCCGATGAAGGCCAGGCGGGCTTCGGGGATCTCCACCCAGATGGATCCGGCTGTCGGCCCCGGGTGATGCTGCAGCACCACCTCCCGGGCGCCCATGTGAAGCACCATGAAGTCGGAGAAGGTGAGCTCGGGAATCGCCTTGCGCACGCCGGTGACGCGTTTCAGCCGGTCGGCTTCGGCCCCGATCGGAGCGGTGTTGCCCTTGAACGTGTCCGGCCAGCCGCCGATCACCTGGCGGGTGAGATCGTGGGCGATCAGGGGCAGGTCGAGGGTGCGTGCCCCCAGGACTCGGTCGGGGTGGTAGTCGAGAGCGGCAAGGTAGCGAGGCCGGCCGAGGTCGGCCAATGTTGCCAGCCATTCGCGGCTGTCTTCGGCGCGGATCGGGCAATCGACGAGTAGCATCCCGTCGTCGCCGGCCACCGCCCCCACCCTCACGCCCAGGAACTTCGTTTCCCAGTAGACACCCGAGGTCACTTCTCGCATCGCGCCTCACTCTCCGCCGCGGGAGCAGCCGCTCCTGCGGCGTGTGATTCTCTCACGTCCGATCCGAACGCAACAAGGCTCCGGCTAGAGAGGCAGGCTGAAGGAAAACGTGGCTCCTCGCCCGATGTCGCTATCCACCGAGATGCCGCCGCCGTGGGCCTCTACGGCGAGCCGACAGAAGGCGAGGCCGAGCCCAAGGCCCTTGGCCGAGTCCCCGCGTTGGAGCCGCGCAAAACGCTCGAAAATCCGCCCATGGTCGCGCGGCGCAATCCCCGGTCCCGTGTCTTTCACACCCACGACGACATGGTCGCCGTCCCGCCGCGCCGAGACGGTGAGCTGCCCTTCCGAGCGGGTGTATTTGATGGCGTTTTCCAGGAGGTTGATCACCACCCGCCGGATCATATCGACATCCATTTCCACCGGCGGAAGATCCGACGCCAGCTCGAACCGCACCACATGGCCTTTGGCCTCGGCGATCGGCAGCACTTCCTCAACGGCCTCGACGATGAGCGCGCCGAGCGAGCTCGGCGTCTTGTGCAGAACGGCCTGCCCGTTCTCCAACCGACCCAGATCGAGCAGCGACTCCACAAGGCGAAGAAGTCGGCGGCTCGAACGCAAGGCAATCGAGAGCACCGCGCGCGGCGCCTCATCCTCCCTCACCAGCGTGGTCTGCAGCACTTCCAGGCTCGAGATGACGTTCCCCAGCGGGGAGCGAAGGTCGTGAAAGATCATCGAGGTGAGATCGGCGCGCAATTCATCCAGCGCCTGCCGCTCGGAGACGTCGCGCAGGATCCACTGCAGGAAAGGCAGCGATCCGATGTCGATCCGCTTGATATAGACCTCGATGGGCAGCGGGTGTCCGAGGCGGTGGGTGGCCCGGCCATTGTAGGAAAGCGTCTGGCCGGAGGTCAGGCTGCTCAGGTCTTGCGGGAGGCGATCGGGGTTGTCGGGAACGTGCAGGCTGAGCACGGAGCGCCCCAGCAGTTCCTGGCGCGGGTAGCCGAGGAACTCCTCGGCGCTGTGGTTGGCCTCCGTGATGATGCTGGCGAGATCGGAGATGAGGATCGAGTCGATGCTGTCTTCAAACAGGCCTGCATAGCGTTGCCGGGCGGCCTGCGTATCGGCGAACAACTGGGCGTGAGCGATGGCGGTGCCCGCCAGCCCTGCGATTCCCGTCAGCAGCTCCATCTGGTCGGGCGGGAAATCGCCCCGTTCCGGATTGATGGCCTCCAGCGCGCCGATCGTCTGCTCCTGCACCCGGATCGGCGCGCAGGCCACGGCGCGCGTGGCGAAGCCGATGCGCTGATCCACTTCCGGCGAGAATCGGGGGTCGGCGGCCGTGTCTGGGACGACCACCGGCTCTCCGTGCTCGACCACCCAGCCCACCAGCCCCTGCCCCGCCTTCAGCCGGATCCCGACGACGCTCTCGGCCCCTTTTCCGCGAGCCGCCCGAAACTCGAGCTCGCCGCTCCCCGGGCGGATCAAGGCCAGCGAGGCCGCTTCCAGGCGCATGCTCTGCCACGTCTGCTCCAAGATCCGCCGCAAGACTTCATCCAGGTTGAGGCTGGCGGTCACGACGCGGGCCGTTTCGGCCAGCGCCACCATCGCCTGCACCCGCCGCTGGGCCTCGTCGAACAGCTGGGCGTTCGCCACCGCCGTGGCGGCGTGGTCGGCGAAGGCCAGGACGACCTCCATTTCCTCGGCCCCGTAGGCGCCCGGCCGCCGGCTGTCGACGCTCAAAACGCCGACCCCTCGGTCGCGCACCACGAGCGGTGCGCCGATCCAGCCATGGATATCGCGCGACTCGGGATTCTGATCGGTGCGCACCCACCCGGCGTCCAGCTGCACATCCGCCACCACCAGCGGCCTGCGCGTCGAAAGCACGCGTCCGATGAGGACGCTGGGATCAAAAGGGATGACCACGCTGCCGGCCTCGGCCTGGCTGAAGCCTCGCGCTGCCACCATCCGCAGGCGTGTGTCTTCCAGCAGGAAGATGCTGGCGCTATCGTAGCCGATCACCCTCTCGAGTTGCTCCAATACCGCGGTAAACACCTGCGCGGGATCCAGGGTGGAATTCACCGTCTGGGCAATCTCGCGCAGCGTCGAGGCGAATCGTCGCCGCTCCTGCTCGCCGGCGAAGAGCCGGGCGTTCTCCACGGCAATCCCGGCCTGGTCGGCGATCGCCTTGAGCAGGGCCAGATCCTCGCCGCTGAATCGCCCCACTCGCGGATGCACCAGGGTCAGGACCCCCACCACACGTTCCCGAGCCACCAGCGGCACACAGGCCGCCGAGCGGGACTCTCCCGGCCCCTCCTTCTCCTTCACCAGCCAGCGCTTGTCGTCGCGCGTGCTGGGGAGCAGCACCGCCTCGCGGTGCTCGACCACCCAGCCGGCCAGCCCGCGCTCGAAGGTGTCGGAGAGTTGGTCCGCCGTGTGATCGTGCACCTTGCCGCCAAAAGCCAGCGCCCCTTCGGTGACCTGTCCCCTCTCGTCGAGAACGAGGATGCTCCCGCTCGGGGCGTCGATCGTCTCCAGCGTGAGTTGCAGGATGCGCTGGAGCAGCTGGCGAAGATCGAGCTGCGCTGCCAGCTCCTGGCTGATGCGGAAGAGAAGCTCGAGCGAGGCGCGCTCGCGCGCCGTGGGCCGCTTGGTCGTCGTCATTGCAGGTTCTTCAGCCCGCTCCCGGTGTTGAGCAGGAGGATCCTCTCATCGGCTTCGAGTTTTCCTTCGCTCAGCCAACGGCGAAGGCCGGCCAGCGTCGCCGCGCCCTCCGGGCACGCCAACACTCCCTCCACGCTGGCCAACTCAGCCTGCGCACTCCGGATCTCGTCGTCCCTCACCGTCACCCCGCCGCCGCGGCTTTCCCTTACGGCGCGCAGGATCAGCCGATCCGCGTATGGTTTGGGGACTCTCAAGCCCGCGGCAAACGTCACCGCGCCCTTCCAGCGCTCAACCCGCCCGGCGCCGGACTCCAGCGCCCTGACCACCGGCGCGCATCCTTCCGCCTGGACACACACCATTCTTGGCCGGCGCGATCCGATCCAGCCCAAGGCCTCCAGCTCTTCAAACGCCTTCCAAATCCCCACCAGACCCGTGCCCCCGCCTGTGGGATAGAAGATCACATCCGGAACCGACCACTCGAAGACTTCAGCGATCTCAAACCCCATCGTCTTCTTTCCCTCTAGACGGTAGGGCTCTCGGAACGTGGAGATCTCCAACCAGCCCTTCCGCTCGGCCTCGGCAGCCGCTTGCCGCCCGGCTTCATCGAGCAGCCCGTCGACTTGGTGGAGCTCACCTCCCGCAGCCTGCACCTCGGCCCGGTTGGCCGGCGGCGCATCGGCGGGCATGAAGACGTTCGCCTCGAGCCCGGCGCGGGCCGCATAGGCCGCTAGCGCTCCGCCGGCGTTGCCGGCGCTGGCCACAGCGAAGGCCCGCGCACCGAGCTCCGCCGCCCGGCCCAAGGCCACCGCCATGCCTCGGGCCTTGAACGTTCCAGTGGGATTCGTGCCTTCATCCTTAAGGAAAAGCCTGCCCAGCCGGAGGTTCTCCCCCAGGCGGCGGACTGGCAGCAGGCCGGTATCACCCTCCCCGAGTGTCAGCCGCCAGGCGGGATCGCGCACGGGCAGGAGCTCGGCCCAGCGCCACAGCCCGTTCGGCCGCCGGGTCAGCGCCTCTCGATCCAACCTCGCGCGCAGATCGGCAAGGTTGTACTGAGCAAGGAGCGGCGAATCGCAGTCCGGGCAGACGGCCTGAAGTCGTTCCGCGTCGAAGGCCGTCCGGCACTCCGGGCAGGCCAGGCCTGCGAGGGCGCTCATGTTGGGCAAAGTATAGCATAGGGGGTAGTACCCCGACATATGCCGATTGGCACGCAGGCCCGCCTTGGCGCCACCGGCGGCGGCCAGGGGTGAGGCGCGGCAACACGCACGGCTCTATAATGAGGCTGCCAGGCGAGGCGCCTGATCTCACCGGGAGCGACTCATGACTCTGTTGCACGAGGAGATCCACCAACAGCCCTCGGTCATCCGTGCGCTTCTCGACCAGGAGGCCGGCCGGGCGCGCACGATCGCCGCTGCCCTCAAGGCGAAAGATCCTCGCTACGTCGTCCTCGCGGCGCGCGGCAGCTCAGACAACGCCGCGCGCTATGGCAACTACGTCTTCGGGAGCCTCCTTCGCCTCCCGGTGGCCCTGGCCACACCCTCCCTCTATACGCTCTATGCGCGCCCGCCCCGGCTGCGCCAGGCTTTGGTGATCGGCATCTCGCAGTCGGGCCAATCGGATGATATCGTCGCCGTTCTTTCCGAAGCGCGCCGCCAGGGCGCCCCCACTCTGGCCATCACCAACTCGCCCGATTCGCCGCTGGCCGCCCAGGCCGACTACCTTATCGAGACCCACGCCGGAGAGGAACGCAGCGTCGCCGCCACCAAGACCTACACCAGCCAGCTCATGGCCCTCGGCCTGCTCGTGGCCGGCTGGCTGGACGACCCGGCTCTCTTCGCCGACCTGGCCGCGCTGCCCGACTCCATGCGTCGAACCCTCGAGCTCGAAGGGGCCATCCACTCGGCCGCCCTTCGCTACCAACACGCCGAGCACGCCGTCGTCCTCGGCCGCGGCTACAACTACGCCACGGCCTTTGAGATCGCCCTCAAGCTGAAAGAGACCTGCTATCTGGCCGCCGAGCCCTATTCCCCCGCCGATTTTCTCCACGGCCCCGTGGCCCTCGTCGAGGCGGGCTACCCCGCCATCGTCATCGCCCCGTCCGGCGCCGTGGCCCTTGATCTCACCCGCTTCGCCGCCGATCTGCGTGAGCGCGGCGCCTCCCTGCTCATGATCTCTGATCAGGCGCAGGCCCTCCGACTGGCCGATGTCCCGCTGGAGCTGCCGAGGATCCCCGCAGAATGGACTTCTCCCCTTCTGGCGATCCTTCCCGGCCAGCTTCTCTCACTCCATCTCGCCGAAGCGCGCGGCCTCGATCCCGATCGGCCGCGCGGCTTGCGCAAGGTCACCGTTACGCGCTAGCGCCTCAGCGGTCGCGAAACACCACCCGGCCCTGCACCATCACCAGCCGCACGCGCACCTCGTCATCGAACGCGACCAGGTTGGCGTCCTTCCCCGGCTCCAGGCTTCCAAGCCTCTCACCTACTCCTAGGAGCCGGGCCGGATTCGCCGAGGCTGCCTTCACCGCCTCATGCAGAGGCAGGCCCGTACAGCGGGCCAGGTTGCGGACACACTCGTTCATCAGGGCCGTGCTTCCCGCCAGCGTCCCATCGGCGAGCGTCGCCCGCCCACCGCTCACCCGCACCGCATGCCCCACCAGGTCGTACATGCCGTCGGCCAGTCCGGCGCCGGCCATCGCATCGCTCACCAGCACGACGCGCCCCGCGCCCAGGCATCGCACGAGCAGCTTCATCGCCCCAGGGTGAACGTGGATCGTGTCGGCGATCAGCTCCGCCGTCACATTCTCGGAGACGAGGACCGCACCCAGCGCCCCCGGCTCTCGATGACCGAAGCCGCGTTGAGCGTTGAAGGTGTGCGTGACGTGTGTGAAATCACCCTCCAGGGCTGCGCACGCAGCCTCGAAGTCGGCGTCGCTGTGGCCAAGCGCCACCACGACGCCTCGCTCCCTCAGGAGCCGAGCGATCTCCAAGCCTCCCGGAAGCTCGGGGGCCAGCGTCATCTGGCGCACCCAACCTCCCCCGGCCTCGAGGCATGCTAGCACCTCGTCCCGCGAAGGCGGCCGAAGCCAAGCTGGATTGAAGGCGCCCTTGCGGGCGGGGCTGAGGAAGGGGCCTTCCAGGTGAAGGCCCAATGCCCGCGCCCCGGCCACGCCGCGGTCAAGCGCCAGCGCGTAACGCCGGACCACCTCCACCAGGGCTCGCGAGTCCGGCGCAGCGACAGAACACAGAAAGCCCGTCACCCCCGTTCTCGTCACCCACGCCGAATACGCCGCCAGATCCTCGGCCTCTCGCCCCGGCGTCCCGAAGGTGATCCCGCCGCCGCCGTGCGTGTGGACGTCGATGAACCCGGGCGCGAGCGTGCAGCCCTCGAGCGAGATCACCGTCTCTCCAGCCGGCATCTCATCCGGTGCGCCGGCCGCCTCGATGCGCCCATCGTCGGAGACCACAACCGCCCCGGGTGAGACTGGCCCGGCGGGCACGAGAACAGAATCGGCGAGAAACCTTGTGCTCACTGATCCCTGCCTGATGGCCCTGCCGTCTAGTCTACACTCGTCCGCCGGCATCCAGCCATCGTTGCGGCCGACCCCCCATGACCGATGATCGGCCCGATCCCTCGATGCGTGGCCAGCGTGGCATCGGTCGAAGCTCGCCCGCCGATGGCCTGGGCCCACCCTGAATGTCAACGGCCGACCGCTGTTCGGTCGGCCGTAGCAATCCTAAGGCCCTTCAGGTTCGCGGCCTAGCTCTTGCCGCGCCGGCCGCGCTCCTCGCGAATAAAGATCCACCCGGCGATCTCGCCCTCGTCGAAAGAATCGTCGTCCCGCCATTCCAGCATTGCCGGATAGGCCCGGTCGATGCGCGAGCTGGCCTCGGAGTCCGATAGGGCGAGCTGGATCTCGGCCCGTAAAGCAGCCAGCCTTTCCTGCCAATGCGCCAGGTTCTCGGGCCGCAGGTCCACCCAGCCGTGCTCGGCGTCCTGCGATTTGATCGAAGGGCCTCGCAGCAGGCTCCGCCCATCAGGGAGAAGGATGGGGATCCCGATGGAGAGGATGCGCTGCCGCAGGGACGCGTCTCCGCTGATCAGCCGAAGGCACTCCTGGGAAAGGGCGGTCGCCTCCAGGCGCAGCGCCTCCCCAAGCGTTCCGCAGGCGCGCCTCAACAAGTGGGCTTCGTACAATAGCTTGGAGAGCCGCGGCGGCCCAAGGATCTCGAAGGCCACGGAGTCCACGCCGTGCTCTTCCTCGAGCTGGCGCAGCCGCGTCAGCGCCGATTGCCTGAGGAAACCGGCCCGATAGCTTGGCGCCATCACCGACGAATCGAGAGCGGCGACCACATCTTTCCCCGTGTTGCGGCCTTCGAGCTCTCCCAGCACGTTTTCGGCGATCTCCTCCGGCGTGACGAATTCCATCTGGCCCAATGTAGTGATGGCCGAGAACTCGCCCGCCGAAAAGAGCCCGTTCTCGCCCGTGTCGATATAGACCGATTCGAGCCGGCCTTCCACTCTCCGCCCGAACTCTCCTTCCGGGGCCAGCGTCGCCGGGGCCTTGAGCTCGTAGGCTTGCTCTGGCGGGCAGTCATACAGGGCGATCTCACGCCCTCCCTTGCGGATGGGCCCAAACCCGATTTCCTTCCAGGCGATCGCCGCCGTCGGCTTGATCTCTTTCACAATCCGGGGGCCTCCCGGGGTGCGCGCCAGGAGGAAGAGCAGCATCGTCTGCGCTCCTGCAACCGCCGACTTGGAGAGCAGCACCCGAGAGGGCCGCTCTTCCCCATGGGTGTAGGGGATGTTGAAGCCCATGCCGCCTGTGCCGCTCGTCCCCACTTTGACGTAGGCCTGCGTCTCCGCCCGGACCATCGCCTCATAGAAGATCTGGACGTGACGAACCAGCTGAGGCACGTAGAGGGCGCTCAGCAAGCGCTCGACTTCCTCGGGCCAGTCGGTTTCCTCACCGCTCTCGATCCGCGAGCGAAGCCGGGCGGCCGTCTGGAAGACGTTCTGGTAGGCGACGGCCGTCGCCGTGTTCACACAGTCCACCACGATGTCGGCTCGATGGTCACCGAGCCCGGGTGAGGCTCCAAGGATGTGCTGATAGAGCAGAGAAGAGGTGAGGATGTCTTCGTTGAGCTCGTCGAGGATATCGGCCACCAGCCGGCCACGCCGCTGGGCGTCGGCCAAGACGGCCATTCGGGGATGAACGCCCTCGGGCGCATCCTGCCACTCCGCGCGCAGGAGCAGATCTCCCCACGCCGGCTCGATCCTGGCGCCATGGCCCCCGGATTCGCGCTCCAGCCGCTCGACCGCCGACTCGGCCTCCCAACGCCGAAGCGACCCCACAACCAGCCGCGCCGGCCGGCGTTCGAGGAGCCCACGGCAAACGGCCATTCCCACTAGGCCGTAGCCGCCCAAGACCAAAGCGTTCTTGCCCTGGATCTCCACGCTCCGTCCTCCCTGAGGGGGTTGCGGGTGCGAACGCCTTCAGGATACACCCGCATCCCCGCTGGGAGAAGAATGTGAACGAATCGCTCGAGGCCTTGTGCAACTATCTCTGGCACAGGATCGCACGGATCCAGTTACCTTCTCGTCGTCTGCCCTTCCACCTCACCCCGTTCGCCCCGCGGGCTGGCGCTCGCATGGCGCCGGCCCGGACGGGGGGCGACACCCACTGGCACTGCGCTCACTTGCACCGCACATGCGTGCGCTGCAAGTGCGGTGGGCGCGCAGCGCCAGTGCAAGTGTGCCCCGAACCGTACACCTGCACCCCGTTCGGGCGCACCGCACACTGCACCTGCGACGCACCGCACACTGCACCTGCGACGCTCCGCAGGTGCGGTGCAGGTGGGTGCGGTGCAGGTGGGTGCGGGGGACGGCCCCTGGCCCCTTCGCGTGCATCCCGGAGCGCAGCGGAGGGACCCCCGGCAGTTGCTCCATTACCTGGGCGATGAGGATCTGCCGGGGGAGGGGAGGTTACCCAAGGACGCGTCCTTAGACCTTCATCCCCCCTTCGCGCAGCACCCCTTTGGGGCTCCGCTTTCGCTCAATGCGTGGGGGAATCGTGAACAGCGGAGAGGGCCGGCCCAACGCCCCCTTCAAGTGGGAGCCTCAATGCCGACCAAAATCCTGATCGTCGATGACGCGCCGGTCGTGCTGGACTTCCTGGACTTCGTCTTTCGCCA
>Ga0209322_10001570_pt1 | contig 13251 bp, 19 predicted proteins | sample Rifsed19ft1_FD_184013 | JGI IMG/M metagenome (GOLD analysis project Ga0209322, IMG submission 184013) | Soil microbial communities from Rifle, Colorado, USA - sediment 19ft 1 (version 2) | ecosystem: Environmental > Terrestrial > Deep subsurface > Rock core/Sediment | place: Rifle, Colorado... | reverse complement strand
GAGTCGTGGTCATGGGTTCTCCTTATTCGAGGAACGGTAGCACGACGAGGGAGTCGGGGTCGATGCCGGCGCGCTCGCAGACCTGCCGGTCGGGGACATCGCCCGGTGGGCTGGGGCGGTCGAAGAACCGCACGGCTCAAAGGCTTCGTATCAGCCGATCGTAGTCAGCGTGCGTACCGATCCAGAACCAGACGACGGTGTCGTCGTCCCGCACGGCGAGCGCGCGGTACCCGAGCCCGACGCGTGCCGAGTAGATCGGTAGCGTGGCGTGCACTTGCTTGAACCGGAGGCTGGGGTGGCTCGGGTTATCGCGGAAGAGGCGGTACGCCTCACGGGCGCGTCGCTGGACGTGTTCCGGGAGCTGCGCGTAGGCCTTGCGAAAACGGTCGGTTGTCTTGGAGGTCAAAGGGCATCGGGGTCGAGGGCCTTGGTACGGCCCGCCCGATGCTCCGCGAGCGCTTCGTTAGCGAGGCGTTCCAGGGCGCTCTGGGACTGCGCGAGGGTGGCTTCCCAGCGCTCGTCGGCGGCCAGCTCTTCGAGGATGGCCGTGGCAAGCTCGTCCTGCTCCCGCTCGGGGAGTCGCGAGGCGACTTCGAAGGCTTTCTTGAGCGCCTTGGTCATAGTTGACGCCTGGCTAGATAGTACCAGAGGGGAGCTGCAGATGTCACCCCGTGGCGCTGCGCCGGCGGCCCATCTCTTCGGGAAGCCGGGAGGCCGGTCGCCGGGCTGAAGCGCTTGTGGCGGATTGGTGGTCATGGACCTTCCTTATTCGAGAAACGGCAGGACGACGAGGGAGTCGGGGTCGATGCCGGCGCGCTCGCAGACTGCCTGGGCCTTCTGCATGTACTGCTCGGCCCGGGCCTCGTCCCCCTGGTCGAGATAGAGCGTGCCGAGCCCATCGTAGCAGGGAAAGAGGAGCTGGGGGTCGCCGGCGGGCTCGGCGAGGGTGAGGGCCTCCTCGTAGCACCGGCGCGCCTCGGCGGGATCGCCGCCGTGGCACTGGTAGATCTGGCCGAGGACGATCAGGGGGATGGCCAGGTGATCGAGCTGGCCGAGCCGGCGGTCGAGCTCGATGGCCGCCTGGGCGGCGCCCATGCCCTGTTCCTCGCAGCGGTTGGTGAGGGCGCAGTAGGCCACGGCGAGGTTGGCGTGCAGGCGCGCCTGGAAGCCGAGGTCGCCGATCTTCCGCGCGATGGCGAGCCCCCGCTGGCAGGTCTCGATGGCGCGGCCCGGGTCGAGGGTGCCGTAGAGAACGGAGAGGTTCGTGTAGCCGCGGCAGGCCGGCTGGAGGAGCTCCTCGGCCAGGGCGGCGGCGACGCTGCGCTCGATCTGGGCGGCGGCGTCTTCCAGGCGCCCAGTGCGGGCGAGCGCGATGCCGAGGGTGTTCCGGGCGTGGGCGATGGCCGCGGCCGCCTCCTTCCGGGTGGCGGGGTCGTCTGATGTAGCCAGCCGCTCGGCGTGGGCGAGCGCCCGCTCGGCCCACTCGATAGCGCCGGGATTGTCGCCGCTCCTGAAGGCCGCGCGCCCCATCTCCTGGTAGAGGCGGGCGAGCTCCACATCCTCGGGCTGACCGTCCAGGAGGGCGAGTCCCGTCTCGAAGCAGGCGAGGGCTCGGGCGCGGTCGCCCGCCTCCCAGTGAAGCCCGCCGAGTTTCCTGTGAAGCCGGGCTTGCGCGGGCCTGTTTCCGGCCGCTGCATGCCCGGCGAGCGCGGCCTCGAAGTGCTCGAGAGCCTCGGGCCGTCCGCCCGTCGGCCCCAGCAGATCGCCGAGCCGCTCACGGACGTCGAGCCGCTCGGCGTCGCCGCCGTCGCACTCGGCGAGCGTGGCCAGCGCGCGCCGGTAGTGGCGGAGGGCGTCCTCGTTGGCGTAGATCGCCCGGGCCCAGTCGCCCGCCGCCACGAGGTAGCGCGCGCCCTTCGCCTTCTCGGCGCTGAGGCTGAAGTGATGGCCGAGGGCCTCCAGGTCCTCCAGGCGCTCCGGCCTGCCGCCCGCGAGCGCCTCGAGCGCGAGCCCGGCGCGCCCGTGGAGCTCGGTGCGCCGGCGCAGCAGCAGGTTCTGGTACACGACCTCCTGGACCAGCGCGTGGGCGAAGCGGTACTGCCGCTCGGCGCTCGCCTCCAGCAGCTCGGCCTGGCAGAGCAGTTTCAGCGAGGCGCCGGCCGCGTCGGGCTCGCTCACGACCTGGCGCAGCAGCCGCTCGTCGAAGGCGGTGCCGAGGACGGCCGCCTCCTGGAGCGTGCGCCGGGGGGAAGGCGGCAGGCGGTCCACGCGCGACAGGAGCAGCCCCTGGAGGGTCGGCGGCACGTCCACGTTTGCGGCGTCCTCCCGGCAGTTCCAGCCGGCGTCGTCCTGGACGAGGGCGCCGCTGGCGATCAGGCCGCGGACGATCTCCTCCACGTAGAACGGCACGCCGCCGGCGCGCTGGACGATGAGATCGCGCAGGCGCGCGGGGATGCCCGCCGCGGAACGACCGAAGAGGGCGCCGAGGAGGGCCTCGGTCTGGCCGGCGGGAAGCGACTCCAGCCTGACGATGGTGTGGGTCGCGCGCTCCGGCGCCAGGCCGTGGCCGTCGGGGGCGGCGCGCCGCGTGACCAGCAGCATGAGGGGGCGGTCGGCCAGGTGGTCCACCAGGAAGCCCAGCAGATCGACGGAGGCGGCGTCGGCCCAGTGCAGGTCCTCGACGACGAGGGCGAGCGGGCCCTGACGGAGGCGCCACTCGAGGAGGAGGCGGGAGGCGAGGTAGATCTGGCGCTTGATCTGCTCGGGCTCCACCTGCGCGGCCGCGGGGGCGCCGGGCTCGAGGCCGAGGAGCCGCCCAAGCAGGGGGGCGATGCCGGCGATCTCGTCCTCGCGGGCCCCCAGCGCGGTGAGCCCCGCGACGAGCTTCTCCTGGGCCACCTCGAGCGGATCCTCGGGGGCGACCTCGTACGCCTGCCGGAGGAACGCGGCCACGACGCCGTAGGTCTGCTGGCCGAGCGCCGAGCAGGCGGCCTGGCGCACGGTCACCCCGCCGAGGCGCCCTTTGGCGTCGAGCGTCTGGAGGAATTCGCGGAGGAGGCGGGACTTGCCAACTCCGGCTTCGCCGATGAGGCTCACGACCTGCGCGCGCCCTCCGAGCATCGTGTCGAAGGCCGCGAGGAGCGTGCCGAGCTCCTTTTCGCGGCCGATGAGGGGGGCGGCGAGGCCGTGGGCCTCGAGGCCGCGCGCCGAGCGCGGAGCGGCCAGGAGACCCGCCAGCCGGTAGGCGGCGACGGGCTCGGCCTTGCCCTTCACCTGGAGGTCGCCCGCCGGCTCGAAGGCGAAGGCGTGCTGGGCGAGCCGCCAGGTCGCCGCGCTGAGGAGGACCTGGCCGGGCGGCGCCGCGCTCTGGAGGCGCGAAGCGGTGTTCACGGTGTCCCCCGTGACCGCGTACGCGCCGCCCTTGTCGGCGCCGATGCTCCCCGCGACGACGGGCCCGGTGTTGACGCCGACGTGAAGCGCAAGCGCCTTGCCGAGGCGCGCCTGCCAGCGGCCGTTGAGCCCCGCCATCCGCTCCTGCATGGCCAGCGCGGCGCGGAGGGCGCGCTCCGGATCGTCCTCGTGGGCCACCGGCGCGCCGAAGATCGCCATGACGGCGTCGCCGACGAACTTCTCGACGAAGCCGTCGTACTGCTGGATCGCTGCGGCCATCTCCTGGAAGAGGTCGGTCTGGAAGGCGCGGACGTCCTCGGGGTCCAGGCGCTCGGCGAGCGCGGTGAAGCCGGAGAGGTCGGCGAAGAGGACCGTGACGGTGCGCCGGTCGGCCTCGGGCTCGCGCTCGAGCTTGCGGCCGCACTTGGGGCAGAAGGCGAAGTCCGGCGGGGCCTCGAATCCGCAGCCAGAGCAGGTCACCCTTAGAGAGTAGTCTGCGGCGGTGGAGGGGTCAAACACGGTTGATCCTCTTTCCGCGGTTGGGGTAGACTGGGCCAGACGAGGAGGCTTATCGATGACGACTGGTGAACGGCGACCTCCGGTGCAGCCGGGGGAGTCCGCCCCGGACTTCACGCTGCCGGCCGCGAACAGCGAGGGGACCGTCTCGTTGGCGGATTACCGCGGCCGAAGCCCGCTGCTGCTGGTGCTGTACCGCGGTCTGTACTGACCATTCTGCCGGCGGCAAGTTGTGCTGCTAGGGAAGACTGCAGAGAAGCTTCGGGCGGTGGGCGTCGAGACCCTGGGGATCGTCGCCTCGCAAGCCGAGCGCTCCCGCCTTTTCTTTCGGTATCGCCCGGTTCGCTGCGCCGTTGGCGCTGACCCCGAGCTGAGCACGCACCGCGCCTACGGGGTGCCGCAAGGCGGGGTGACGCCCGAGGCCATGCAAGCGATCGCGGGCGCCTATGGGGAGCTGGCGCGCGAGCTGAAACTCGAGGTGCCGGCCGACCAGGCCCGCGACATCATCGGTCGGCTGGACGGTTTCGAGGTGACGGAGAGCGAGAACGCAGAATTCCAGCGGCATCAGCTCCAGTTCACCGGCCAATTCCTGGTGGACCGGCACGGCATTGTCCGCTGGGCCAACATCGAGTGCGCTCGGGAAGGCCTGGCCGGGATCGACAAGTTTCCGACTGACGAGGAGCTATTGGCGGTGGCCCGGGCGCTGCCGTGAAGTAGGGGGTCCGCTTAACGGCGCTCCAAGACGGCGATCCTCGCGTCCAGGTGCAGAAACCGCCGGTCAACCTTTGGAGACGCCGATTTCATACAGGTAGAACAGACACCTGGAGTTCTTTGGCGAGGAGGTCGAAGTCGTTTCTGTCGGTGGTCACGATCGTCGCTCCTTGGCGACGCGCTGTGAGGGCGATCAAGGCGTCGTTCTGAAAATCCCGCCGCTTGGTGCGTTCCCACCGCTGTGCATCCCCGATCTTTCGGATGAGCCGCCCCGCCGTCCACCACTCTGCCGCGGTGGGCTCCCACTGCGTTCTGGCGAGCCCGTAGAGCGCTTCAACGAGCCTTTGAGCTTCCCGGGTTCTGGCACCGCGGCGCAGCTCGGACAGCACCACCGCCGAGTGGCGGACGATAAAAGCGTCTCGCACGGCGGCCAACGCCTCTTCGTAGAGGCCGCGCTCCCAGTAGCCGATGTAGACCCCGGTATCCAGGATCGCCCAAGCCACGCTACGGCGCCCTCAGGCTTCCTGGCTTGAGGGCACGGCGGCTATTCTTCATGAACTGCCAGAACTTCTCCATCTCGGCGATCCGTTCCACGGACACGCGTACGGCTTGGGCGTCGGTGGCGACTCCCAAAGCCTTTTTGGCTTGACGGAGCGCCCGTTCGTTGACAAAGAAGGACTTCCGTTTCAACGGCGCCTGTCTGGGCATCGGAACCTCCACGACCAAGCCTGAATGGGCATATGCACATTCTAATCAGAGAAGGCATACATGTAAAGGGGACGGCAGGTCGATCTTGACAGGGTCGAGGAGCGGGCGCCTAACGGCGCTCCAAAACGGCGATCCTCGCGTCCAGGCGCAGAAACCGCCGGTCAACCTTGCCGAACTCCTGGTGGACCTCGTCGCGGAAGCGCTCGACCTTTTCATCCAGCATGCTGAGTCCTTCGGCGACCACCTGGATGTCTGACCGCAGGCTTTCGGCAACCACTTCGAAATGGCGGCGAGTCTCCGTGGCGCTGGCTTGGATCTCCCGGCGGAAATCCTGGCGGAGTTCCGCGGCGCTGGCTTGAATATCCTGGCGGAAGTCCTGGCGGAGTTCCGCTGCGCTGGCTTGGAAGTCCTGGCGGAGGGCCGCGGCGGTGGATTGCATTTCTTCGCGGAGGGCCCAGGCGCTGGCCTGGATGTCCTGGCGGAGGTCCTGTCGAAGCCGATCGAACCGGGCGTCGAGCGCGTCCTCGGGCATGGCTGATACTGTCGTGGCCTCGCCGGCTCCTGTCAAGAGTATCGGATTTGGTACATCTGGCAAGGGGCTGATCCTCAGCCGAGGAGGGTCTGGGCCACCGTCAGGAGCTCCTCGTCGGTCGGGAACTTATCGATACCCGCGAGGCCGTCGCGCTGGCATTCGATGTTCGTCCAGCGGACGATCCCTTTCCCGTCCACGAGGAACTGCCCGGTGAGCTGGGCCTGGTGCCGCTGGAAGTCCGCCGCGTCGGCCTCCGTCGCCGCGTAACCGTCCAGGCGCTCGATCGCGGCCAGGGCCCCCTCGGCCGGGACTTTCAGCCGGAGCTCGCGGGCGAGATCGGTCGAGACGGCGTCGATGGCTTGCATGAACTCGGGCGTGACCGCCATTTGCGGTAGGCCGTAGGCGCGATGGGTGATCAGATCGGGATCGGCGCCCACCGGGAACCGCACCGGTCGGAACCGGAAGAAGAGCCGCGCGCGCTCGGCGCTGGTGGCGACGACCGCCAGCGTCTGGACCCCCGCCCCCTTGAGCTTCTCCGCCGTCTTCCCCAGCAGCACGACCTGCCGCCGGCAGAACGGTCAGTAGAGCCCCCTAAACAGAGCGACCAGCAGCGGGCTCCGGCCCCGGTAGTCGGCGAGAGACACGGTTCCGTCTCCGTGCGCTGCCGGCAAGGTGAAGCCGGGCGCGGGGTCTCCGGGCTCGAGCGGCCGGGTTGGTTCGGTCGTCACGGTGTGCGCCTCCCTGGTAAGCCGAGCGAGTCCCGGGCCGCCGCCAGGAGCTCCTCGTCCGTGGGGAATTGGCCGTAGCGCGACACGTCGTCGATCGGCGTTTCGATCTGCACCCATCGAACGACCCCGGCCTGATCGATCAGGAAGTGTCCCGCGTGGATCTTGAAGTCCCGCGGGGGGAACTGGTCCATCAGGGCCTGGTCTTCCGGGATCTCCCCGAACCGATGATGCTTCCTGAGCCACTTCTGCATCTCGTCCACCGGCATGGGCTCGGGCGCCTCACCCGTCGGGTTGATGCGCGTCGTCGCCCACAGCTGTTTGTACTCCCCCGTGTAGGGTGGCATCGGGCATCCATAGGCCCGGTGAACGTTCCGCTCCATGTCCGTTGCCAGCCGGACGCGCGGCGGGCGGAGGCGGAAGTAGCGGCGGATGGGGTCGAGCCGGTCCTCGGTCACGGCGAGCGTCTCCACGCCGACGGATCGGAGCTTCTCGGAGGTGCCGCCCAACTGGGCGACGTGCCGGCGGCAGAACGGTCACCCCCCCACGCCGCGGAGCAGCACCAGGAGCAGCGGAGACCGCCCGCGGTAGTCGGCCAGCGAGACGAACCCCTCGTCGGGGACGGTCGGCAGCCTGAAGTTCGGCGCCGGGTCTCCGGGCTCGAGCGGCCGGCGCGGTTCGGTCGTCACGGTGTCGGGCCTCCTTGGTAAGGGGTGCGGTCCCTACCAAGAGTAAGCCGCCTCGGCGGAGGCGTCAAACAGACCTGTTTGACAGGGGCCGGTTCCCTCAATGCTCCCGGCCCGTGCTATCATTCCTTCGCTGACGCAAAAGACATGAAGGAGGGGAAGATGGTACGCAGCTTGATGACGCTGGTCTTCCTGGCTACGCTCGTGGTTCAGGCCGAGGCGCAAACTGCGCAGTTTCGGGTCTCGAGTCCGGCCTTCAAGCCGGGCGGAACCCTGAAGGCCGAGCAGGTGTTCAACGGCTTTGGCTGCACGGGCGGCAATATCTCGCCGGAGCTTTCCTGGAGCAACGCCCCCGCGGGCACCAAGAGCTTTGCCCTCACCATGTACGACCCCGACGCGCCCACGGGCAGCGGCTGGTGGCACTGGGTGATCTTCAACATCCCCGCGAACGCGACCAAGCTCGCCGGAGGCACGGGGGATCTCGGCAAGAACTTGGCCCCCACCGGGAGCGTGCAAAGCCGGACCGACTTCGGCACCGCGGGGTACGGCGGCCCTTGCCCGCCGGCGGGCACCAAGCCCCACCGCTACATCTTTACCGTGTTCGCCCTCAAGGTGGACAAGCTGGACCTGGACGCCAATGCCTCCGGGGCGATGGTGGGCTTCTTCCTGAATGCCAACGCTCTGGGCAAGGCCTCGGTGATGGGGCGGTACGGACGCTGAGCCTCCCCGGCTCCCTACGAGCTCATGCGGGCGCGGACAGAGCTCGGTCGAACCGGTCTGACGGTCTCGACGCTTTGTTTCGGGACCGGCTACCTGGGTGGATCTCCCGCGGCCGGGGCCCGGCTGCTCGCTCGTGCCTACGACCTTGGCGTCACGTTCTGGGACACCTCGGATGACTACGGCACGCACCCCCACGTGGCCCGGGCGCTGCGGGAAGTGGGGCGCGATGACGTGGTCGTCGCCACCAAGACCTATGCCAGCACGGCCCTTGGGGCGCGTCGGGCGGTCGGCAAGGCCCTCCGCGAGCTCGGCGTCGAGGCCGTGGACATCTTTCTCCTCCATGCGGTGGACTCGGCGGGTGACCTGGAGGCGAAGTTCCCCGCGCTGGAGGCGTTGAGCCAGGCGAAGGCTGAAGGTTTCATCCGGGCCGTCGGGGTCTCGAGCCACAGCCGCGAAGTGCTCGCGTGCCTCGCCAGCCTCCCCGAGGTGGATGTCGCGCTCGTCGTCGTGAACCGGACGGGAGCGCGGATGAAGGACGCCTCCCCCGCCGAGATGACGCGGGCGATACGGCGACTCTACCGGACTCGCCGCGGCGTCTACGGCATGAAGGTGCTGGAGAGCGGGCAGGTGACGGAGCCCAAGGCGGTGGCGACCGCGCTCCAGTATGCCTTTCGCTACCCTCACGTCCACGCCATCTGTCTCGGAATCACGTCGGAGGCGGAGCTCCAGGCGGACGTGAGGATGTGGCGGCGCGCGTGCCGCGCGAAAGGCGCCTGACCCGCTACGCGCCCAGCTTCTTCCGTTCGCGTCACTTCCTGAACAGGGCCGCCGGGAGCCAGGTGGCCACCGGTGGAAACAGCACCACCACGACGAGCATCAGTAGGCCGAGCACCACGTATGGGGTCACGGCGCCGTAGACCTGCGCCATCGTGATGGTGCGCGGTGCGACGCTCTTCATCGTGAAGAGCAGCATCCCGAAGGGTGGCGTGAGGAGGCCGAGCTGCATGCAGATCAGGAACAGCACCCCGAACCACACCGGATCGAAGCGGTAGAGCTCCACGAGCGGCATGAAAAAAGGGAGCGTGATCAGCATCATGCTCACCTGGTCGATGAAGCACCCGAGGACGAGCAGGATGAGCATCATGGCCCCGAGCACGACGGGCGACGTGAACTGGGCCTCCCGGATCGCGGTCACGAGCCCGTTGGTCGCCCCCGAGAAGGTCAGGATCTGGGCGAACGTCGTGGCGCCCACGATGATGAACAGGATCACGCCCGAGATCCCCGCGGTGCCGAGGAGCGCCTTCATCAGGCCGGCCCGCGTGAGCGACCGGTAGAGCCACGCCACGAGCACCGTGGCGATCGCGCCGATCGCGGCCGACTCGGTCGGCGTGGCCCAGCCCGCCGACATCGCCAGGATCACCACGACGAAGATCAGCACGAGCGGCATCACGTAGACGACCAGCGGCTGCCAGCGCGCCCAGCCCCCCACCGTCTCGCGCTCGAAGGCGGGCGCGAGCCGCGGGTTCAGCAGGGCCTTGGCGACGATGTAGGCTACGAAGGCGGCCGACAGCAGGACGCCGGGCACGATCCCCGCCACGAGCAGCTGCGAGATCGAGATGCCGCTGAGGCTGCCGAGGAGCACCGTCAGCGCCGACGGCGGGATCAGCATGTCCACGCCGCCGATCGCCATGATCGGGCCCATCGCCATGGTTGGGTGGTAGCCGCGCCTGAGCATCTCGGGGAGGAGCAGGCTGCCGAGCAGGGCGGTGGTGGCGATCGTCGAGCCCGAGATCGCCGAGAACACCGTGCCCGCCACGACCGCCACCACCGAGAGCCGCCCGGGCACGCGCCAGATGAGGCGGTCGATGGCGTCGATCGCCTTCATCGCGACGCCCGTATGGAACAGGACCTCGCCCATCAGCACGAAGAACGGGATCGGCGTGAGCGAAAAGCTCGCGATCGACGCGACACCGTTGCGGATCATCTGCACCAGCCCCGCGTCCTTGCCGAGCCAGATCCACGCGCCCACGACGTTGATGCCGAAGAAGGCGAACGCCGCCGGCAGGCCGACGGCGAACAGCGCCGTGAAGGCGCCGAACAGGACCGTGGCCGAGAGCCACCAGACCATGCGCTAGGCGCGGGGCCCGGTGCCGGCCAGGGGCCCGCGCCCGAGCATCCGCCGCACGAACTCGATGGCGAGCAGGGCGAAGCAGACCGGCACGGGGGCGTAGAGCCACCACTCCGGGAAGACGATTGCCTTGATCACCATCGAGCCCTGCTGGGCCGAGCTGGCGATGGCCTTCGTCCCGTAGACGACGAACACCACGCAGATCAGGAGCCCCACCCCGTCCGCGATCCGCTCGAGCACACGGCCGGCAGCCGGTGGCAGGGCCGTGATCAGCGTGTCGAGCCGGACGTGCTCGCTGCGGGAGAGCAGCCACGGCGCGACGAGGAAGGTGGCGAGCGGCAGGCTGTACTCCGAGACCTCGATGATCCACGGCAGCGTGCCGAGGCCCAGGTTGCGGGCGATGACGTCGCCGGTGACGAGCACCGCCAGGGCGCCGAGCAGGAGGGCGGCGACCACCGCGCCGGCGTGGAGCACCCCGCGGTACGCGCGACCGATCATGCGGCCGCTAGCGCTTGAAGAGGTCGCGCATCTTCGCCCCGTGCTCGGGGCTCACCTTGACGATGCCGGCCCAGCCGGCCTCGTAGGCCCGGTCGAGGTACTGCTTCGCCTGGGCGCCCTCGAACCGGATCACCTGGATGCCGGCCTGCGCCTGGCGCTTGATCTCCTCCTGCGCGTAGGTCTTCCAGAAGTCGTTGAGGCCCTCGAAGGCGAGCCCCTGGCGCGTGAGGAAGTCGCGCTGGGCGGGGGAGAGCTTGTTCCACGCGTCCAGGTTGACGATCAGCGACACCTCGGCGTCGTAGAAGCCCGGATCGACGCGGAACTTGGTGCGCTCGTGCCAGTTGAGGTCGAAGATGCCGCCGACCGGCCAGCCGTAGCCGTCCACGACGCCGCGCTCGAGCGCGGTGTACACCTCGCCGGGCGCGGTCTGCATGACGGTGGCGCCGAGTGCGGTGAAGAAATCGCGGTACACCGGCGTGACGCGGATCTTGAGGCCGGTGAGGTCAGGCTTGTCGATCTTCTTGTTGAGGTAGACGTGGAATGACTGGTGCTCGACGATCCGGGCCAGGTAGTACATGTTGCCCTTCTGGTTCCAGAGCCGGTTGATGTAGTCGTAGGCGCCGGTCTTGCGCTGCTCCGCGATCGGCATCTGGGTGAGCTTGAGCGCGTCCGACTCGGGGAAGACGTTGGTGTAGAAGGCGCCGGTGGACATCGCCATGTCGACCACGCCGGTCCGCACCGCGTTGCCGACCTCGAACGTCGGGATCGCCTTCGGCCCGCCGATGAAGTTGAGGCGCAGGGTGCCTTTGCCGCTCTCGTTCACACGCTCGATCCAGCTCTCGAGCCGCTTCACGTAGGTCGAGGTCTCGGGGAACGCGCTCACGACCTTGAGGGTGACCTCCTGGGCGCTCGCCGCGAGCGGGACGGCGAGCACGGCCGCGACGACCGCGGCGATGAATCGGGCGACTGTTCTCATGGATTCCTCCTTGGTGTGCCGCGCGCGACGTTGCGCGGGTCTGAGAAGTCCGTATCCCCGAGGCGGCCCGGGTTCTTTAGTGAGCCAGGGCAAAGGACGCCCAAGCATAACGCGACCCGCGGGTGCAGGAATAGCCCCCCGGCTCTCGCCGCGAGGTTTGTAACGGCTGTAATCCGGCCTACCGAGAATGGCCGGGCGGTGGTCCCGCCCCCCGGAGAAGCTCTTCGGCACAGGCGAGGAACTTCGCTGCCAGCTCGAGCTGGGTCAGGGCGTCCTCGCGGCTGACCTCCGCGGGGGCTCGTAGTCGGCCGTCTGGCGCGCGCGGAAGGCATCAAGCAGATACCGGTGCAGGTCGGCCTCCACCCGTCCTGAAAGGACGAACTCGCGCCCGAAGGCAGCCTGGACCGCTCCGTGGGACGTGAACCGCAGGCCTTTGTCGAGGAGGAGGGCCTCCGCGGCATAGAACATGCCGTAGTAGCAGCGCGAGGCGGCGATGGAGAAGAACCCGGCGTCGATCAGCGTCCGGGAGGCCTGGAGGTTTTCGCGCGCCTTGTCGAGGAGGGCGAGGGCCTCGGCCCTCACGGGACCGGGACGCCCTCAGCGCGGAGCACGAGCAGGAGAGGGGTGTCTCGGCCGGCCCAGTCCTTGGCGCGGACGGGGATCAGGGAGATCGTTAGGCCGTACTGGAGGGAGAGGCGGGAGACCTCCGGGCCGGTGCGCTCGATCTCAGGCCAGGGACGGTCGAAGTCGTCGAGGATCATGGCAACGTCCAGATCTGACCCTTCCCGCTCTTCCCCGCGGGCATGGGATCCAAACAGGAGCAGATCCTGCAACCGGGGACCGTAGAGCCGCTCGAGCGCGGCGCGAAGGTCCTTCAGAATGCTCTGCACATCGGGCCGCATATTCGGATTCTAGCACGCTTGGGGCTGGTGGATCGGCTCCTCGGAATGGCCCTCAGCCCAACCGCTTCAGTTCCGCCTCGGCCTGCTCCAGCCAGAAGCGCATGTCCATCTCCCGGTACATCGCCGTCGCGGTGGTGAGGTGCTCGCGGGCCTGCTCGCGCTTGCCGGTGCGCCGGGAGAGCTTGCCGAGGCCCAGGTGGTAGTGGGCCACGAGCGGACGCATCCCGAGTTCGTCGGCCAATGACATGGCCTGACGGTAGTGGTCTTCTGCCGCCTCGGCATCAAGAGAGTCGGGATGGGACGTGATCTCGCCGAGGAGGCGTAGGGCCCACGCCTCGTAGCCGCGCTCGCCGCGCTGGCGGGCGAGCATCACGGCGCGGTCGGCGCAGGCGCGGGCGTCCTCGACCTGGTCCGCGAGCAGGTACGCCTCGCCGAGCTGCACGACGCTGATCGAGTGGTAGTATCCGATGCCCGCCGATTCGAACGCTGCCAGGGCCTGCTGCAGCCAGGAGACACCCTCCCCGATACGTCCCGACCACGCGTACACGTGCCCCAGAGACGCCATCACCATTGGACTCAAGAACGTGATGTTCCAATCGCGGCCCTGAGCGACCGCGCGTTCGAGCAGGCGGGCGGCCTGGCTCAGTTCCCCCCTGGCGCTGTTGACATACGCGAGCCCCAGGCACGCGAAGATGAGGCTGTACGGGTGATCGACCGCTTCGCCAATCCGGATGGCTTCTTGTCCGTGAGCGTCTCCCT
>Ga0209322_10001558_pt1 | contig 13297 bp, 13 predicted proteins | sample Rifsed19ft1_FD_184013 | JGI IMG/M metagenome (GOLD analysis project Ga0209322, IMG submission 184013) | Soil microbial communities from Rifle, Colorado, USA - sediment 19ft 1 (version 2) | ecosystem: Environmental > Terrestrial > Deep subsurface > Rock core/Sediment | place: Rifle, Colorado... | reverse complement strand
CCAGCCGTCCGCCCCTTTAGCGCTGCCGAAGACGCCGGTCTTCTCGGTGACGTTGGTGCACATGGGCTCTGCTCCTGCTACTCGCGTCCTTCGACAAGCTCAGGACGAACGGGTTTGGTTCTCGGCTTCTCTATTCCTCACCTGGCCCTCGCCCAGAGGGAGAGGGGACTTCGGCCTAACGGGCGGCGGCGGCCACAGGCGCCTTCAGGTACTTCTCGTAGAAGGCGAAGACCTTGTTCCAGCCGTCGACGGCCTGCTCGGCGCGGTAAGCGGCGGCGCGGTCCCAGCAAAAGAAGGCGTGGCCGGCGCCGTCGTAGCGGTGGAACTCGTAGGTCTTGCCCAGCCGCTTCAGCACCTCCTCCGTGCGGTCGACCTGCTCCGGGGTCGGGGCGCGGTCGTCGTTGCCGAAGAGGCCGAGGAGGGGCGCCGTCATGCGCTCTGTGAGGTCGATGGGCGCCACGGGCCGGAACTCGTTGAGCTGGGACGGGTCGTCGACGATGACGCCGCCGCCCCAGCAGTCGACGGCCGCGTCGACGCCCTGGAGGCGGCCGGCGGCGAGGTAGGTGTGGCGGCCGCCGGAGCAGAAGCCGATGACGCCGACCTTGCCGGAGACGTAGGGCTGGGCGCGGAGGAAGCGCATGGCGCCGGCGACGTCGCCCATAACCTCCTCGTCGCGCATGCCGCCGGCGGCGCGCGCCTTGGCGGCGGCGTCGTCCGGGCTGCCGGGGCCGTGGCGGGAGTAGAGGTGGGGGCTGATGGTGGCGTAGCCGTGGTGGGCGAGCTTGCGCACGACCTCGCGCGTCCACTCGTCCCAGCCGGGCATGTGGTGGATAAGGACCACGCCGGGGAAGGGCCCGGCGCCCAGGGGCCGGGCGTAGTAGGCTTCGATCTCCTCATCGTTGTTGCCGCGGATGGTCAGGCTCTCGGCGAGCATGCCCTCGTATGCCATGGCGAATCTCCTCCCAGCTAGTTGTCCGAAACGGATCGACTGGGACTATACCACCACGCGTCGGAGGCGGCCTAGGGTCGCGAGGCGTACGAGTAGGTCTAGGAGGTCAGGCGACGAGGTCGGGGGCCTCCGCGCCCTCGTTCTCGCTCCAGAGCACGACCTTGTTGCGGCCGGCGTCCTTGGCCAGGTACATCGCCTTGTCCGCCAGCTCGATGAGGTGATTGAGGTTCGTGTCGTGGTCCGGCAGCGCCGCCAGGCCGATGGAGATCGTCACCGGGCCCACGGGCTCCAGGTGCTCGCCGGCGAAGGGCCTCGTCTCGATGGCGTCGCGGACGCGCTCGGCGAGGGAGCGCGCCTCCTCCGGCCCAACGTCGAGGAAGATGAGGACGAACTCCTCGCCGCCAAAGCGGTAGACGCGGTCGTTCTCCCGCACGGAGTTGCGCAGGACGGCGGCGACCTCCCCCAGCGTGACGTCGCCAACCTTGTGGCCGTAGTCGTCGTTGAAGCGCTTGAAGTGGTCGATGTCCGCCATGGCGACGACGGCACGTCGGCCCTGGAGGTAGAGGTTGGCGAGGTCGCCGGCGAGGTCCTCGCTGAGCTGGAGGCGGTTGGGCAGGCCGGTGAGGACGTCCTCGTGGGCGCGACGCTCACTGGTGTCAGTCGTGTCCGCCGCGACAATGGCCGTCGCCACCTGCGAAGCCATCATCTCTAGAAAGCGCTGGTCTTCGGCGCTGAAGGCCTGCAGGCTGCAAGACCAGGCGCTAAGGGTGCCGACGACTCGCGTCCTGACGATCAGAGGGGCGATGATGCCAGACTCAAGTTCCGGGCCGCCCATCTGCTGTGACGGACTGAGGCCAGCGTGAGTTCCTGGACGCGTGCTCATCATTCGTTGAGCTTCGCTATCGATCCTGAGGCTGTGCCCCGCTTGCGCGACGCGACCGACCGGGCCTTCACCGAGCGGGACCGGCGGGAAATCCTTGAGCTTCCTGCCGCCCGCAGCAAGAGCCCCGGCGACGACTAGCTCGTTGCCGCGCAAGAGATTCAGCGAGGTCATGTCGGCGCGTGTGAGCTTCATCGCTTCACGCAGCGTGGCGCTCACAACGTGGTCAAGGCTGAGAGTGTCCGTGATCTCGGAGAAGACGTTGTGCAAGGCGTTGAGCTGGTTGTTGCGGTGGCTCAGCTCCTCGCTGGCGGCGCGCATCGCCTCGCTCTCGCGCTCGGCGTAGGAAACCGCCTTCTGGACGATGCGCCCGACGAAGATGGCGACGACGCCGATGAAGGAAGCGAGCGCGGCGACCGAGACGATAACGGACGGGCGGAGGACGGCGCCTAGATAGCGCTCGCCCTGGTGGCGGGCTGCGTCGTGGTCTGGGCGGTCACTTTCTTGCATTGGCTGGCTCACCGCCAAGCCACCGCTAGGCGACGAGGCTGGGGATCGACGCCCCTTCGTTCTCGTTCCAGAAGACGACCTTGTTGCGGCCGGCGTCCTTGGCCTGGTACATGGCCTTGTCCGCCAGCTCGATGAGGTGATTGAAGTTCGTGTCGTGGTCCGGCAGCGCCGCCAGGCCGATGGAGATGGTGACGGGGCCGACGGGCTCCAGGTTGTCGCCCGTGAGGGGCGTGGAGGCGACGGCGTTGCGCACGCGCTCGGCGAGGGAGCGGGCGCCCTCCGGGCCGATGTCCAGGAAGACGAGGACGAACTCCTCGCCGCCAAAGCGATAGACGCGGTCGTTCTCGCGCACGGAGTTGCGCAGCACAGAGGCCACCTGCTGCAGCGTGACGTCGCCGACCTTATGGCCGTAATCGTCGTTGAAGCGCTTGAAGTGGTCGATGTCCGCCATGGCGACGACGGCGCGACGGCCCTCCTGGAGGAGGAGAGAGAGGTCGCCGACGAGGTCCTCCGTGAGCTGAAGGCGGTTGGGCAGGCCGGTTAGGGCGTCCTGGTGGGCGCGGCGCTCGCTGCGCTCCGTCGTGTCGGCCGCGACGACCGCGGTGGCAACTTGGGAGGCCATCATCTCCAGCACGCGCTCGTCGTCGACGGTGAATGTCTCCGGGCGGCGCGACCAGACAGACAGAGTGCCAACGACGCGGGCGCCGACGATGAGGGGGGCGATGATGCCCGACTCGACGCGGCTGCCCTCCTCTACGCTGGGGCCGAGCTGATCCTGGGCGTTGCGGTCGATGCGTAGGGTGCGACCGCGTCGGGCGGTGCGTCCGTGCGGGCCTTCGCCCAGGGGCACGGGCGGCAGGCCGGGCACCTCCTCGCCTGTGTCGTTCATGGTGCCGCCGACGACAAGCTCGTTTCCTTTGAGCAGGCGCAGGACGGTCATGTTGGCGTTCATGAGGGCCATGGCCTCGCGAACGGTAGCGCGGATGACGTAGCGCAGGCTCAGCGTGTCCGTGATCTCGGCGAAGACGTTGTAGAGGGCGTTCAGCTGGTTGTTACGGTAGCGCAGCGTCTCCGTCGTGCTGCGCAGCGTCTGCTGCTCCTGCTGGGCGGCGGTGAAGGACTCGTGGATGAGGCGGCCGACGAAGATCGTCGCGCCGACCATCGTGGCGAGGAGGGCGCCTAGGGCAACGATGGTGGCGTTCTTCGCCGTGTCCATGCTGCGGTTGAGGTTGGCCTGTTCCTGGCGCACCCTGCTGCTGAGGACGCCTGCTGACTCCTGCAGCCTGTCGCTGAGGCCGGTGAGACTCATGAACATGACGTCGAAGTTCAAGGCGGAAGGATCGTCCAGGTAGGCCTCCACGGCGCCGAGCACCCGCTCGCGCGCCAGCTCCACCGCCCTCAGGTCGATGTCCGCTGCCGTCTGGAGCAGGGAATCGATCTCGCGCACGTAGAACTCGACCATGCGGCTGAACTGAATCGCGTCCTTGTCTGCCAGGCGGATCGAGATGGCAGGGAACTGGCTGGCCGCCGCCTCGTTGCCGGGCGGCCCGCTCAGCGCCGCCGGCAGGGCGGCCTGCACGTCCGGCGGCAGGGCCCTGTAGGTGTCGGAGGCGAGGAAGATGAAGAGGCCGTCGGCCAGGATCTGGATCGGCTGGCCCAGCCCGGCCTGGATGCGCGACGCGTCGATGGCGGCCTGCGACAGGCGGCTCGTCTCGCGCGACCTTGCCTCCATCTTCGAGGAGGCGAAGAAGACGACGGCGACCGCGGCCGCAGCCGCCGCGACGACGATGAACATGTACAGCCGCAAGAGGCTGGACGGCGATAGCGCGCGCATAGAGGGCGGGGCCAGCTTCATCGCAACTGCCTCACCGTAATATCGGCAGACGCGTGCGTAGACTGAAGAGACTCCTTTGCGATTCATTGTCCGCCGGCGCATATGCTCCCCGGCCTATCCCTGGCGTGGTCGAGACGGTATAATCCCGCCGCTACGAGAGCCGCGGCCAGAGGAGGAAGGCGATGATCTACGAGCTGCGCATCTATGACGCGGCGCCGGGCAAGCTACGCGCCCTGAACGAGCGCTTCGCGAGCATCACGATGGGCTACTTCGTGAAGCACGGCATCAAACCGGTCGGTTTCTGGACGGACGACGTGGGCACCAGCGGCCGGCTGACCTATATCCTCGCCTTCGACGATCTGGCGCACCGCGAGCGGGCGTGGGGCGCCTTCGCTGCCGACCCGGACCGCCAGGCGGCTTTCGCAGAGACGGAGAAAAACGGGTCGCTGGTGGCGCGCGTGGAGAATCGGATCATGCGGCCGACCTCCTACTCGCCCCTCAAGTAGAGGCGGGCTGGCAGCCGCGCGCCCATCGCCGAGGCGCCGGAAGACGTAGAATGACGCCCGGCCAATGAGCGAGTCGCTGTTCTCCATCGACGCTGCCCTTGCCCACCTGCGCCGAGCCGACCCGGTACTGGCCGGCGTCATCGACGAGATCGGCCCGTTCGACTGGCGGCAGCGCTCCGACCCCTACCTGGCGCTGGTGCGGACGATCCTGTTTCAGCAGCTGGCGGGCCCGGCCGCGAACGCGATCATGCGCCGCTTCTTCGTTTTCTACAGCGACGGGGAAGCGCCACCCGCGCCGGCGCGGCTGCTGGAAACGACGGACGAGCAGTTCAGGTCGACCGGCGTCTCTCGCCAGAAGGCGGGCTACCTGCGCGACCTGGCGCTGCATGTTGCCGAAGGGCGGCTCGACTTCGCGGCGCTGCTTTCGCTCAGCGACGACGAGGTGGCGCAGCGGATCATGGCCGTGCGCGGCCTCGGCGAGTGGTCGGCGCACATGTTCCTCATGTTCCACCTCGGCCGGCCGGACGTGCTGCCGGTGGCCGACCTGGGCATGCGCCAGGGCATGCGCATCGCCTACGCGCTCCCCGAGACGCCGACGCCGGCGAAAGCGCGGGAGATCGGCGCGCCGTGGGCGCCGCACCGGTCGGTGGGCTCGTGGTACATGTGGCGGGTCACGGAGCCCGTGGCGCAGGACATCTGAGGGCGCGAGTAACATCCACAAGCGATATGTAAACAAGGCTATAATGCGCTCGATTCCCAGATCCCGCGCTAGAGAGAAGGAGCTCGAATGAACAGCGAGAACGCCCGCCGGATGATGCAGGCGGCGCAGGCGAAGGCGGACGAGATCGGCAAGCCGGTGAGCCTGGCCATCGTCAACGCGGCTGGTGCGCTGGTGGCGCTGGACCGCTTCAAGGAGCCGCCGGGCTTTACCCTCCAGGTCGCCGAGGGGAAGGCGGTGGCGAGCGCTGTGATGGGCTTCGACTCAGCGGTCGTGGCGGGCTGGGCGCAGAACCTGCCGGCCATCGTCAACGCTATGAGCCTGCGCTATGCCGGCCGCTTCGTGGCGCTGCAGGGCGCGGTCGTCGTGCGGGACGAGAGCGGTGTCGTCGGCGCCATCGGCGTCTCCGGCGCCACCAGCGAGGAAGACGAGACCATCGCCAAGGCGGGCGCCGCCGCTTACCAGACGTAGCGCTGGGCGCCACGCGGGGCGCACAGACCAGGCTTGCCCACGGGCGAGCAGCAAGCCTCGCTCTCAAGCACGACGCCCTGTATTCTGAGAACCGCGTTGAAGGTCCACGAGTTCCAGGCGAAGGAGCTGCTGGCCCGCTACGGCGTGCCGGTGCCGCACGGCCGCGTGGCCACCAGCGCCTCCGAGGCGCGCCAGGTTGCCGCCGAGCTCGGCGTGCCGACCGTCGTCAAGGCGCAGATCCACGCCGGCGGGCGCGGCAAAGGCGGCGGCATCAAGCTCGCCTCGACGCCCGACGCAGCGGAGGCGGCCGCGCGCCAGGTCATCGGTATGACGCTGGTGACGCCGCAGACGGGCCCGGAGGGCCGCCTCGTGCGCCGCGTCCTCCTCGAAGAGCAGACGGCCATCGCCCGCGAGCTCTACCTGGCCGTGCTCATCGACTCGAGCGGCGGCGGGCCGGTGATCATGGGCTCGGCCGCCGGCGGCATGGAGATCGAGGAGGTGGCGGCCGCCCATCCCGAAGCGATCCACCGTGTCGCCGTCGATCCGGCGGCGGGCTTCCAGCCCTTCGAGGGCCGGGAGCTGGCGTTCGCGCTCGGCCTCGGCGGCGAGCTCCTGCGGCCGGCGGTAGCCCTCATCGCCGGCCTCTACCGCCTCTTCGTCGAGAAGGACTGCTCGCTGGCGGAGGTGAACCCGCTGGTCGTCACGCAGGATGGTCGGCTCGTCGCCCTTGACGCGAAGCTGAACTTCGACGACAACGCCGCCTTTCGGCACGCGGACATCGTCGCGCTGCGGGACGTGGAGGAAGAGGACGCGCTGGAGGTGCGGGCCCAGTCGGAGGGCATCAACAATTATGTAAAGCTCGACGGCGACATCGGCTGCATCGTCAACGGCGCCGGCCTGGCGATGGCGACGATGGACGCGATCAAGCTAGCGGGCGGCGAGCCGGCTAACTTCCTCGACATTGGCACCGTGAACGACCCGGCGCGGGTGGTGAACGCGCTGGGGATCATCACCGCCGACGCGAACGTGAAGGCGATCCTGGTCAACATCTTCGGCGGCATGGCGCGCGTCGACGTCATCGCCCAGGGGGTCGTCGATGCGCAGAAGCAGCTGCGCGCGGACGTGCCCATCGTCGCGCGGCTGGCAGGGACGAACCTGGAGGAGGGGCTGAAGCTGCTCTCGGACGCCGGCGTGCGCGTCGAGATGGCGGCGGACCTCGGGGAGGCGGCGCGCAAAGCGGTCGCGGCGGTCAAAGCATGAGCATCCTCGTCAATAAGGACACGCGCGTGCTCGTGCAGGGGATCACGGGGCGAGAGGGCGGCTTCCAGACGGAGCGCTGCATCGAGTACGGGACGAAGGTCATCGCCGGCGTGACGCCTGGCCGCGGCGGCGAGACGGCTTTCGGCGTGCCCGTATTCGACACGGTCGCCGACGCGGTGCGCGAGCGCGGGCCCATCGACTGCTCGCTGATCTTCGTGCCGGCGCCGGGCGCGGCCGACGCGGTCTTGGAAGCGGCTGCCTCGCAGATCAAGGTCATCGTCTGCATCACGGAGGGCATACCGACGCTGGATATGGTGACCGTGAAGCGCGCGCTGCGCGGAAGCGGCCTGACGCTCATCGGGCCCAACTGCCCGGGCGTGATCGCGCCGGGCGAGTGCCGCGTCGGCATCATGCCGGGCAGCGTCTTCAGCCGCGGCGGCATCGGCGTCGTCTCACGCAGCGGCACGCTGGTTTACGAGGCCGTCGACCAGCTGACCCGCCTCGGCATCGGCCAGTCGACCTGCGTCGGCGTCGGCGGCGACCCGATCATCGGCACGACGCAGCGCGAGGTCATCGAGATGTTCAACGCCGACCCGGAGACCAAGGCGATCGTGCTCATCGGCGAGATCGGCGGCGTGGCGGAGCAGGAGGCGGCGGAGTACATCCGGGCGAGCGTGCGCAAGCCCGTCATCGCCTTCATCGCCGGCAGCACGGCGCCGCCGGGCCGGCGCATGGGCCACGCCGGCGCGATCATCGCAGGCAACACTGGCACCGCCGCGGCGAAGAAGGAAGCGCTGGCCGCCGCCGGCGCCGTGATCTGCGATTCGCCAGCGGAGATCGGCGCGACGACGGCCCGCGTGCTGCGAGAGCGCGGCCTGCTCTAAGCCCGCGACCTTACCCTTAGAGGCCCTGAGTCGGTGACGCTTCCGGCGTCAGCGCTGGTGTGGGCGCAGGAGTGGACGTTGGTTCCGGCGTGCCCGTCCCTTCCGGCGTTGGCGAGCTCGTCGACGTGGGCGCAGGCGTCCCGGTGACGATGGGCGTGGGCTCGGGCGTCCGCGTCTCGACCACGGGCGCAGGCGTCGGCGTCGCGGGCGGTAACGTAGGCGCCGGGCGCGTCGCGGTGGGCGTGGGCGTAGGCGAAGCGGGCGGGGCGACGACGAACACGGTGCACTGAGAGAGAACGCGCTCCTCGTCGCGGCCGAAGAGGACGATGAGGCGGTACTCGTCGCGGCGGCCGGGCTCGCCGCCGACTTGGAGAGCGACGAAGAGGACCTTGGCGCCCTCCAGCGCCTCGACGTCCACGGCCTGGAGCGAGGCGGACGCGGAGACGGGCTCCACGTTCACACCGGCGAGCTTGAACCCGGGCAGGTCGGCGGTGTCGAAGGCGAGAGTGGCGCGGTCGCCCTGGTCGAGGCTGATGGGCGAGGCGCCGCAGGCGATCTCGCGCACGCCGGGCGAGCGGGTCGGCAGGCTGGGCAGGAGGCCGGCGGCGCCGCCGCTCTCCAGGGAGTCGCCGACGGCAACGCCGAGGTAAGCGGCGGCCGCGGTGAGGGCGACGAGGGCGGCCAGCCAATGGCCACGGCGGCGGTCAGAGGCGAGCCAGTCGCGCAGACGCCGGAAGAAGCTCGCGTCGTCGTCCGGGGCGGGCCAGACGGGCCGGTCTGACATCGTCGCGCCCAGTCTAGCGGATGGGCGCCGGCGATTCTACGGCGGCCGTCTCAGGCGCCGGCCCGCAGGCCGCGCAAGGCGCGATACTCGTGGACGGCGGCGCCGACGTCCGCCGGCGAGGTGCGGCCCGAGAGCGCCAGGTCGTCGATCACCTCCGCCCGGCGACGCAGCTCATCGCGGTCTCGGGCGAACTGCTGCGGCTCGCCGAGCTTTTCGAAGCGGTCGCCGTCGCGGCGCCACTGGAAGAGGGATTGGCCGATAGGCCTTCCACCGTCGACCTTGTGCACCTCGTAGAGCTCCACGAGGCGGCGCCAGAGGCCGGCGTAGGTGGCACCGAAGCGCTCGATGTAGAGGACGAGCTTGAAGGTGGAGGCGAGCTCGTCGCTGACGCCGTTGCCGTAGGTGACCAGGTGGATGGCGTGCTCGACGCTGGTGGCGTGGAGGGAGGTCTGGAGGGAGTAGCCGGCGCTCAGCGCGTCAAAGACGCGGCGCACGGGCGGGCCCCAGATGTAGCCGGGCATGGGCGCGTGGTCGAACTCCGGCACGGCCAGGTAACCGCCGCGGCGCTCCTCCTTCAGGCGCTCCATGATGTCCGGGTGGCCGTCGACCCAGTGGACGGGCATCTCCGGCGGTCGCATCGCCAGGATGGCGTTGGAGGTGGTGGTCTTGCCGGCGAAGCGGGGCATGGCGACGGTGAGGAACGAGACCTGCTCGTCGACGGCGGCCCAGAGGACGGCCGCCATCTCGGCGCTCATGGTGCCGTTGCGGACGAGCTCCGCCAGCGTGATCTGCGCCAATGCGCCCTCCTGAAGCGCCACCAGTATGTCGCGGGCGGCGCCTCTGCGACAAGGCGGCGGCCCGCCACGCAAAGGCCGGCCCGAACACGGGCCGGCCTGGTCCCGATTCTGGTACCCCCGGGGCGACTCGAACGCCCGCGCCCGGCTCCGGAGGCCGGTGCTCTATCCGACTGAGCTACGGGGGCACTGCCCCCATTCTAGCGCATCGCGGGCGGCGCCAGAGAACTCCACGCTCCCGTCCCCCGTCCCCTTCCGTCCCTTGACCGCCTCCGAACGGCCACTTACCGTGCGAAATGTGAAGGACGACGCGGGCTCCATCTGGTCGCGCCTCGTGCCGGGGCCGCAGCGCTTCGTGCCGCACCGCGTGGTGCGGGCGGCCCAGGCCTTCGTCCGCGTCGAGGCGTCCAGCGGTATCGTTCTCCTCGCCGCCGCCCTCGCAGCGCTCGCCTGGGCCAACTCCCCCTGGGACGGCGCCTACGTCGACCTTTGGCGTACGCGTATCGTCGTCGACGCCAGCATCTTCACCATCGACGCGGACCTGCGCCACTGGCTGAACGACGGCCTGATGACGCTCTTCTTCTTCCTCATGGGGCTGGAGATCAAGCGCGAGCTGGCGCACGGCGAGCTGTCGGACCCGCGGCGGGCGCTGCTGCCGGCCATCGCGGCGCTGGGCGGCATGGCGGCGCCGGCGGCGATCTACGCGGCGTTCAACGCGGGCGGCGCCGGCGCCGACGGCTGGGGCATCCCCATGGCGACGGACATCGCCTTCGCGCTGGGCGTGCTTTCGCTGCTGGGCCGCCGGGTGCCGTTCAGCGTCAAGGTCTTCCTGCTAGTGCTGGCCATCGCCGACGACATCGGCGCTATCCTGGTCATCGCGCTGTTCTACACGTCGCACATCGACCTCGAGGCGCTGGGCGCCGCCTTCGCGGTCTTCGGCGCCATCGTCGCGCTGAACCGCGGCGGCGTCCGCAGCGTCGACGTGTACGTCGTCCTGGGCATCGCGCTGTGGGCGGCGATGTTCGAGTCGGGCGTGCACGCGACGCTCACGGGCGTGGCGCTGGGCCTGCTGACGCCGGCGCGCTACTTCTACAGCCCTGCCGTCTTCGCCGAGACGGCGACCGACCTGGTGGGGCGCTTCCGCGAGGCGCTGGTCGCGGGCAACGAAGACGAGCAGCAGGGCGTGCTGGCGCAGATGGAGGACCTGAGCCAGGGCACGGAAGCGCCCATGGACCGGCTGGAGCGGGCGCTCCACCCGTGGGTCAGCTTCGGCGTGGTGCCGCTGTTCGCGCTGGCGAACGCCGGCGTCAGCGTCTCCGGCGACGCGATTGGCGACGCGCTGGCCAGCCCTGTGACGCAGGGCGTGGCGCTGGCGCTGCTGCTGGGCAAGCCGCTGGGCATCTTCGCCGCGACCTGGCTGGCCGTGCGCCTGCGCCTCTGCGACCTGCCGAACGGCGCTACGTGGGGGCACGTGCTGGGTGTGGGGCTCCTCGGCGGCATCGGCTTCACCGTTTCGCTGCTCATCGCCGGTCTCGCCTTCGAGGACGCGGGCACGCTGGACGAGTCGAAGCTCGGCGTGCTGGGGGCGTCGGTCATCGCCGGCGTCTGCGGCTTCGTCTACCTCTGGCTGACGACCCGGCCGACGGCGGCGCCCGTCAACGACGAGAGCTAGGCGATGATCATCGGCAAGCTGATCCTCTTCCTCGGATCGCTGCTGCTGGCGCTGGTCGTGCTCGTCATCGTCGGCGTGTTCGTCATCGCGCGGCAGCGGCTCCAGGAGATCGAGGTGACGCCGGGGCCGGTCTCGACGCAGCCGGGGACGTATCGCGTTCAGCTGGAGCACGGCGGCCGCGACCGCGAGTACCTAGTCCACGTGCCGCCGGGCGCTGGCGGCGCCTCTCTGCCGCTGTTCGTCGCGCTGCACGGCGGCGGCGGCACGGCGGAGCGCACGGACGACCTGGCGAGGCTGACGCCCATCGCCGACCGCGAAGGCTTCCTGGTGGCCTTCCCGCAGGGTATCGACAAGAACTGGAACGACGGCCGCACCGGCACCGGCTCGAAGGCGCAGAAGGAGAACGTCGACGACGTCGGTTTCATCCGCGCCGTCATCGACGACATCGCGGCGAAGCTGCCGCTCGACCGGCGGCGCGTCTACGCGGCGGGCATCTCCAACGGCGCGCTTATGTCGAGCCGGCTGGCCTGCGAGGCGGCGGACGTCATCGCGGCCGTCGGCCTTGTGGTCGCTACGGCGCCGGCGGGCTTCGAGGCCTGGTGCCGGCCGGGCCGGGGCGTGCCCGTAATCGCCTTCCTGGGCACGAAAGACCCGCTCGTGCCCTTCGAGGGCGGCGAGATCGAGGCGTTCGTGCCGTTCATCAAGCGCGGCCGCGTCGTCTCCGCCGAGGCGCTTATTGGCTTCTGGGTGCGTCAGAACGGCTGCGATCCGGCGCCGACGGTAACGGAGCTGCCGGACGTCTCGACGGGCGACCACTCGCGCGTGGTTCTGAGCGAGTACGGCGGCTGCGAGGAAGGGGCCGGCGTGGCGTTCTACCGCGTCGAGGGCGGCGGCCACACCTGGCCGGGCGGCAAGCAGTACCTGACGCGCTGGCTGGTGGGCTACACGAACCGGGACATCAGCGCCAGCGAGCTGATGTGGCGCTTCTTCGAGGCGCACGCGCTGCCTTAGGGGCCAAGCGACTACACCACCCGCGTGCGCTGGCGGTACTGCACCGCCTCGGCGACGTGGGACGTGAGCAGCGCCTCCGAGCCGGCGAGGTCGGCGATCGTGCGCGCGACCTTGAGGATGCGGTGGAACGCCCGCGCCGAGAGCGAGAGCTGCGTCGTCGCGAGCTTGAGGAAGGCGCGGCCCTGCTCGTCCAGGCCCGTCTGGCAGAACTCGCGTACGTCGGCCGGCGACATGTCGGCGTTGGCCCGCGCCGGCCGGCCGGCGAAACGGTCGATCTGCAGCCGCCGGGCGCGGTCGACGCGCTCTCGCACCTCGTTCGAGGCCTCGGCCGGCGCGAGGGACGATAGCTTCTCGTAGTCCACCCGCGGCACCTCGACGAAGATGTCGACGCGGTCGAGCAACGGTCCGGAGATGCGGCGCTGGTAGCGGGAGACGGTCGATTCGGAGCACACGCAGGCCTTGACGGGGTCGCCGTAGTTGCCGCAGGGACACCCGTTCAAGTCAGAACTACACCAATCTGCAGAGAGTTCTGGTGCTCTGATGGCTGCGAGGCCCCTGCCACTCGAAGCCATCCTCGCCCTGCTTCGGGACGTCAAAGGCCCGGACTCGAACGGCTGGTACACAGCTCGGTGCATCTTCCACGCTGACAGCGGCCGCGCGAACCTCCGGCTGAACGAAAACGGTTTCCGCTGCATGCGTTGCCAGCAGAGCGGCTCGCTGCCCGACCTGGCAGCGAAGCTGCACGTCAGGCCTGACGATGCCCTCGACGATCGCATGGACGCAGTCTATGACTACCGCGACGAAGAGGGCCGCCTCCTCTTCCAGGTCGTCCGCTTTCGCTTTCCGAAGGACTTCAGGCAGCGCCGTCCGGATGGCCCAGGCCGCTGGGTCTGGAACCTGACGGGGGTGCGCCGTGTCCCTTACCGGCTCCCTGAGCTGCTGCAGAGTGACCGCGCTGAAGTCGTCTTCATCCCCGAAGGGGAGAAGGATGTCGAGCGCCTTCGCTCTCTTGGCCTCGTCGCCA
>Ga0209322_10001556_pt1 | contig 13301 bp, 10 predicted proteins | sample Rifsed19ft1_FD_184013 | JGI IMG/M metagenome (GOLD analysis project Ga0209322, IMG submission 184013) | Soil microbial communities from Rifle, Colorado, USA - sediment 19ft 1 (version 2) | ecosystem: Environmental > Terrestrial > Deep subsurface > Rock core/Sediment | place: Rifle, Colorado... | reverse complement strand
GGAGAAGCCGACAATACCAAGGCCGCTATAAGAGATACCTGTTTTGAAAATAAGAGTCTGGATAACTTGTAGAATACAAATAGTCCCAAAATTCCTGCAACTACTCCCGGAATCCTTACCCCGAAACTTCCCAAACCCCAAAAAATCACCGAGATAACTCTTAAGTAAATGGGGATGACTGAAAGATAATTATTATCTCCCCGAAACAGCAAACTTGGTATCTCGCCATTAGTATCTTTGCCCGATTCAATTATGGAAAAGCTTGTGTAGGCTTCTTTTGCTTCATCTAAAGTTACGGGGAAATCTAAATATACTCTGGTCAGTAAAAATAGAATAGTGAACCCCAGAAATATAAAATATTTATTCATCACTCTTTACACGATAAATACTGACAAGGTCATTTTCAAAAACTTTGGCAATCCCGATTTGTCCTTCCTCCAAAGCTATCTTTTGACCTTTTAACCAGTAGATATAAGTTATATTATTTTCCCGGAGAAAATCTCTAACTTCAAATGGATTCGTATCTTCTAAAAATGTTTTTACTTCGTTTTTCCTCTCGCCCCAAGGGTAACCGGTAATATCAAGATTTACTTCATCTTCAAGATATACGCTTTTGCCTGAAAATGCAGAAACCCCCCTAAAAAGCTGGTACGAATTAAAAAATGCCAGCTTACTGCGAAATCGCTCATTCGGACTTAAAGTCGGCAAGGGCACACGCATTTTTTTATAAAACTCGACATCCTCCAGGCGAACGTAAAATTTCTCGCCTGAAAATCGGCACACTCTCCACTGCCCTCCTTTTTCATCGAGCTCCAACTTTGAAAAATATTCATCCAGCGCCTGATCAAATTTTGGGGTTTTGGAAGTCATATTACCTCTTTCAAATAGCATTGCTCGCAATAGACCTTTAATTTCTTGGCTGGGTCGTAGCTTGTATACATCTCTTGCCCGCAATTTGAACAAGGATATTTCCAGAGGTGAAATGGCTCTTTCATAGCCCAGCGCTCCATAATTCTTTGATATGGGTGCTTTGTCGGCAAAGGGATATTTTTCTTCCGATAAAATTCGAGCTCCTCTTTAATTATTTTAAACGGCTTGCCTGTAATTTCACAAATTAAAACTTTGTTTAAAATATCATCGTTAACATCCTTAATGTCATCTGGAATTTGATCTCCTTTCAAAATATTTTTAGGATCCACTCCTTCTAGCGAAGCAACGTTTTCAGCCCAATATCCTCCAATTTTTTCAACCACCTCTTTAATTAGCGGGAACTCAAATTGAGCCAAGCTCGCATTATACGGATATGGGCTCATGGATATCGGAAAAAACTCGCCATATTCTCCGTCTTCAAGCATCTTTGTCTTTATCTCATCTAGCGTTCTCCAATATTCTTCTTCGGTATATTGCTTGTTAAAGATGCAATATTTTTTATTGCGCAGCCCCGCACACCCGAAACAATTTTCACAGTTGTAACAATTTATACAATACTCAAGAAAATTACTACTTCTAGTCAAGTGTGAAAATTTAATATTGTAAACAGAGACATTAACGCTCTCGTAAATTAACTCGTTTCGTAAAGAAGTCCCCACAAGGGTCAAATCCATTACATCTTTTGCTGAAAGACCATAGTCGACATAACGCAGATTCTCGCCATTTTCAACCCAAAAGCACATAAAACAATCGCGGCATTCTCGCAAGAAAGTTCCCAATGAATTAACTGATTTTTCATTCCGCGTGGCGCGTTTTATCTTATTCTTGAGTGACTTAGAAAATTTATCCTGCCATGATAGAAATATTTTCCGTGAACCTAGATTAATATCTTCTAGTTTTCGCTCATATTCTTCCTTTGATAATGGCTCGTTGAAAAAATAATATTGTTTATTTCGCAAATTTGACGAGCCAAAGCAATGTGAACAATTTCTACAGTCATACAAGAAAAAAGAGTCTAGACAGTTATCAGAAAAATATAGAAAATTGCAATTGTAATTGCCACTTCCTGAAACTATCTCATAACAAAGCTCTGATTTATACGCCACCCATATATCAATACAATCTCTGGTATAAATCGGCCAATTTCCGTAAAAAATATTTTCGCTGTTAATACCTCCGAATATGTAATAACAATTTTTTAATTCCTGCCCATAAGCCGTGTAATCAGATCCAATGCTTTTGGGATCACGGCTGGTTTGAATCAATGGGAAATTGCGGTAAAAATCATGGAACTGCCCGAAAAAATGTTCACTATAATTATATTCTTTGGCGAGTGATGCTGGATCCCAAACATCCGACCACCAATATTGATGGTCATAAACTTTCTGGTTAAGCTCGTCAGGAAATAAAGAAATAATATCTTCAGAATGCCCGGGCGCATTACACTTTCTTTTATAGAAAGTTGTGTTGTTAGAAAAGGCCATCCTCCTTTGCTTTCGGCAATCAGGGCAATTTTGCGGTGTGGGGACACGGAGTTTGTGATAAAACTCGATATCCTCGGCAAAAATTTCAAAATCACCCGCGCACTGCTTGCATTTCCTCGTGTGTGGTTTTAAGTCTTTCAAAATCAGATCCAATGCGGCATCGAATTTTAGGGTTTTACTTGGCATGTAAGATGCTTTCTAAAACTTTAATTGTTTCGTTGATCATATCTTTAGATAAAAATTTCTGGGCTGTGGTTTTAGCGCCTTCTGATAATCTTTTCTGCAAGTTTTCATCATTTAACAATCGCGTTATCGCGCGGGTCCACGCTTCTTTATTGTTATATTCTACCACGAGTGCATTTTTTTCATTTTCGACTATTTCCTTGTTTCCGCCGGCATTCGTAGTGATGATCGGGAGCCCTAACGCCATCGCCTCCAAAATCTGATGCGAAAAACCTTCGTATCCTGTATTCAAAAGAAATATCGCGGAGGAAGAAAGCAATTTTTCATATTCTTCTTTTGGAAAACTCCCCGTAATCATTTTAGCGTTGGGAATTTGAAGCTCATTTAACATTTCAAATCCCTTCCACGGCACGTTGCGTCCCGCAGAAAAGAGAATATTTTCTTTCGCCTTATTTCGCGGCAAGGCATGCGCGGAAACAGTATTATAAATTACATTAATCTTGTCCGCCGCAACCCCCCACTTTTTTAAAACTTGCGCCAAATAATTACTGGGGACAATTACGGCGCTCGAATTTCTCGCAACATATCTTTCGATCTTTTTTAGGAACTCGACGGCAAATCCGTATTTTTTCTCCAAAAATTCATCAAGCAATTCTTTAACTCCGAATCTTTGAATCCCTTGCTCCCAAGCGTAATCGCCGACAATTTTAATCGCAAATTTTTTTCCTAAATATTTTGAAGCAAATATTGCAGGCAGGCCGACGGAAACCGGATCTTGGGCATAGATAATATCACAATCGCGTCCTAGCTTTATAACCCTGAGAAAATATATAAAATGCCGTAGTATTTTCAGATATCCGCGATACCAGCCAAAACTCAAAATTTTGACCGCGACTCCTCTTTTTGGAAGTTCCTTCTCCAGCAAAGCGCTATAGCCTGCGGGACCGCCGACATCCGGAGGATAAATCCCTGTTGCAATTAAAATCCGCATAATTCCAAAAATATTTTATTCATATCCCGGGCGATTTTCGACCATTGGTATTTCTCTTCGACTAATTTTAAGCCGTTTTTAACCAATCTCTCCCGAAGGGCTTTATCAGTAAACAATAATTCAATTTTCTTGGCCAAATCTTCCGGGTCGTCGACTTTTATCTCGAGGCCGGTCTCGCGATCAATCAAAAAATCCCTGATCCCGCCCACCGAAGTCGCTATAATAGGAAGCCCGGCCGCCATTGCCTCCAGAAACGAGATGCCGAGCCCTTCAGAACGCGAAGGACGCACAAAAACATACGCTTCATGCAAATATCTCGGCACATCCTCGTGTTTTGCATCGCTTATAATTCTCAATTCGGCGTCTGGAAACTTTTTCTTCACAATTTCAAAAGCTTTCTCGAGAATATCAATTCCATTTTTATGCACGCGCCGGGAGACTGAAATTATTGCCTGCCCATTCTTAATTCTTAAATCTTTATTCGCAAATCTATTCAGATCCACCCCATTTGGGATAATTTCCGCCTTGCCCCTGTATCCCATCTCTCTGACCTTTATCAAAAGAAATGAACTTATCGCCGTCACATAATCTACTTTCTCTAATATCACTCGCCACCAAAACCTATTTCGCTCCCATTCTCTATCCCCCTCCTGGATTGTTAGCAAAAACGGAATTTTTGGATAGAAAAATTTTAGGAGCCACGCGCCAAGCGACCCATATGATGCCATCATCCCCCAGAAAAGAATCGGTTGCTCAAATTCTCTCTTTAGCGATGTAAATTTAATGGTAGACAAAAATGGCAACAGTAATTTATCAAACCTTGATCCGAAACCTAGCCGGTAAACGGTGATGTTCCCCATTTTCTCGCTTTTGGGCAGACTTTTCTTAAGGCGCGCAGTTAAAAGTATATGATGGAAATCGGCAACATAATCGGTAATCCCTTTGATGGCATTCTCCGCCCCTCCAACAAGCGGCAGATAAGCCGTAGAAAAAATTACTATGGTTCCTCGTTTAATCTCCATGAATATGCTAGAATTATGAAATAAAAAATGAAAATTGTCTATTTCATAACTAAATCCCACTGGGGAGGCGCCGCAAAATATGTCACGGATTTGGCTTTGGGTCTCAATCAAAACGCATTTGAAATTTGCGTCGCCGCGGGCGGAGTCAACCAGCTTAAAGAAAAATCGGAAGCATTTGGAATTAAATACCGGGAAATTTCCCATTTCGGAAGACGGGTCGCGCTTATCGCGGATCTCTTTAGCTTCTTTGAAGTTCTTTATATTTTATACTCTGAACGCCCGAGTATCATTCATGTAAACTCGTCGAAGGCGGGCGGGGTTTGCGGACTCGCTGGATTTTTGTACAGGCTCTCTGGAAAAAAACTAAAAATGATTTTCACTGCGCACGGCTGGGCGTTCCACGAATCACGGCCAAAATTCCACTTGTCTTTAATTCGGATCGCTTCAAAAATTTCATGCCTTTTTTACGATAAAATAATATGCATAACAACCTTTGATTATAATTCTGCCCTGCGTTATAAAATCGCGCCCCAGAGAAAACTTGTTTTAATACATAATGGGATAAACCCGGAAGAAATAAAATTTCTGAAAAGAGGTGCGGCACAAGAAAAACTTTTCGGAAAGGAGGTAAAATTAGCCATAGGAACCATCGGAGAATGGAATCGCAACAAGGGTTGGGATATCTTTATTGAAGCCGTAGTGCCCTTATTTTCGCGCCATCCTGACTTCGTGGTAATCATGATCGGAAGCGGGGGAAACACAGAAAAACAAATGCTTTTTTCGAAAATCAAGGAGGTAGGCGCCCAGACAAGAATAAAAACCATGGAGTTTATCCCGGAAGCCGCGCAATATCTCAAAGCATTCGATATTTTCGTTTTTCCATCCAGAAAAGAAGGTTTCCCCTATGCTCTCCTCGAGGCATCACTGGCGAAACTTCCAATCGTCGCGACCACCGTCGGAGGAAATCTTGACATTATCAATTCAGACAAAACAGGGATTCTCATTCCCCCTGAAAATCCGGAAGCCCTCGGCGCAATTCTGGAAAATTTTATCCAGAATCCAAGAGAGGCCAAAAAACTCGGCAAAAATGCCCGCGAGCGGGTTCAAAATAACTTTTCTCTCGAAAAAATGCGCGAGAAGACTTATTCCCTATACTCGTCTTGACGCGAGAAACCCAAGCCCAGCAAGAAGACCTATGCCGATAGCGGCGAGGCCCCAATATAATATACTCCCAGAAAAAAAAGAATCTGAAACTTGAGCAGTTTGCGCCTCGGGCTCTATTTTTATTTCTGCTTCAGCCGGAATATTCTCCACAGAATTTTTTTTGAAAGTTGTTTCAATTTTTTTTACTGACGGGGTTGGCGCAACAATTTTCTGCGCAATTTTTCCTCCTCCGCTTCCTGGCGAGGCTACTGTTATTTTTATGTCGGCTCCGATTCGCGTAAAACTTTGGCCGCTAGATAAATTTCCGGAATAGCGAAACGAGTCGGCAGTCTTTCCGGAGGAATAAAGCAAAAGAACTTCACCGGAATCCGCGAGCGAAATCCCGCTCACATCTCCCGGTATTACCAAAAACGCCGAAGAGCCTATAAATGTCCCTGAAGGCAGGGAAAAATTTTTCCCCTGAGATTGAATTGTCCATCCGGTTATTTCAATCCTCTTAGAACTGCTATTTTTTAACTCTACCCATGAATCCAAACCGGGGATCACTTCCGATATAAAGATTTCCGATGGAATAATCTCAACAGATTTATATCCAGAGGCAGAATTTTCCCCCAGACTAATGGACAGGGAAACCTGATAAATCCCGGGAAACTGGTATGCATGCAGGACATTTCTTCCCAGCGCGGTTTTGCCGTCCCCAAAATTCCAGAAATATCTTTGCGCAACCATCTCTTTCCCTCCAAAATCAAAAGCACTCCCATAAAAGAAAACATCCGCTCCGGAGATCCCGACATCCTCGGAAGTTATTTTTGCGCTGATTGTTTTAGTTTCTTCGGTTACATTTGCAGATCCTCCAGACCCGCCTGTTGTCGGAGTTGGCGTTGGTGTTGGAGAAGGCGTCGATGAAGGAGGCGTTGACGCTTGTGTTGTATTCAAAGCTTTTGGCGTCCACGGAGCAGTAACCCACCCCGTTGGAGAAGATTTCTGCATAGTATCTTTCGTCGTATTGTCTCCTGCTTGCCATCCGCCCGAAGCATCAACGCGATCTTCCTCGCCCCCCGAGGAATTAGTCAAAATTAAAATCTCGCCGGAATTTGAAAGTCCGGAGCCGAACGGCGCAATTAAATCCGCGCTCACATTCGGGACCGTCGAATCGTCAGTCCGCTCAATTAAAAAATACCCGCCTGCGGGAATCGAACCAGAAAGGGGAATACTCATTGCATCGTCTACAGTTTTCAAAATCCAGCCTTCAAGATTGGCTCCCGAATCCGAATACAATTCAATCCACTCATCCTGAGCTGAATTCGAAGTCCCCATCCAAGAAATTTCGTTTATAACAACGGAGGCGTCAGCAAAAAATGGTAAAGCAAAGAATCCTAGAAAAATAATTAAAATTGCCATATTATTTTTCCCCTTCTTTATTATTGTCCCCTTTGGCTATGCCTTGCAAGGCTTCGCGAAGCCCTTTCAAATCCGGGCCCTTTTTAACATTCTCCCGATTAACTGACGCTCTTGGCTTAAGTTCTGAAAGTGAAATTGATTTAAAATCAGACTTATTTTGGCGCAAAACAAATTGCCCTTCCCTCGGTGAAGTTGCCGGGGTGCTTATGGGAGGGCGCCCTTCAAATTGCTGGGGCCTTGCTTGCGGTTTATCTTGGGGCGGCCTAAATGTCCGTTCTGGCGGACCTCCCATTTGTTTTTTATCTGCCTGCTCCTCTGTTCCAAATTCTATACCGAGATTCGATAGGGATCCGGAAAATTCATCCCTGCTTCTTCCACCCCCTCCGATAGGCTTTCTTTTTTGCGCTGGGGCAATTTCCCCCGCTTCCACTTTTTTCAGGTCCTCCGAGCAATAGATTGGCCTAACATCATCAGGTTTAAATGGGACGTTGACTTCCTTTCCGCAAACCCAACACCGAGTCTTGAATTTCTCTTTCGGGCCTTCGTCCTCAGGTTCGTTTTCAAATAAGGAAGACGCCCATTTTTCTATCCGGGACTCAACTTCCGTTCGATCCATTCCATATCTCTCCCTTGAAACCTTTATAATCTTATCGCTATGGTCTTCCGTTTCTCCCCATCGCATCGGCGGCAAAGTCGTCGCGGAAAACGGACGAGAAGTGACTCCGTTCACCATTAATTTTAAATAAACGTTGTAGTTCGGGAGATTGCAGATATCCTGAATGACGAATTCCGGCTCGAATTCCGATTCCAGAGCCTCCGCATCCGCAGCGCCAACTCTAAACACAAGCATCGTCCCGACGTTGCCAAAAATCGCGTCCCGCACTTTGGTTGATGTATCCGAGACAAGCTGGCCTATATATTGGTGCGCAATAATCAAATTCAGCCGGTATTTCCTCGCCTCCGAGAGAATTGAAGCAAAAGAATCTGTCGCGAAATTTTGGAACTCGTCGATATAAAGATAGAAATCCTTTCGTTCCTCTTCGACAATCCGAACTCGCTCCATCGCCGCCAATTGCAATTTCGTGATAATCATAGCGCCAAGGAGCGCTGCGTTGTCCTCCCCCATCCTCCCCTTCGAAACATTCACCAAAAGAATTTTGCCTGAATTCATGACATCCTGAATATTTAAAGTGCTTTTCGGCTGGCCGACGATGTTCCGGACAAAGGGTGTATTTAAAAACTGGCCGACTTTGTTTTGGATCGGGACGATCGCCTCGTTCCTGAATTGGTCGCGCCAAGTTTCGTATTCGTGCGTCCAGAACGACCGCACAACCGGATCCTTGATATTCCTAACAATGCGTTCGCGATAATTTTTATCAACCAAAATTCTCGGGATTCCCAAAAGGGTCGTTCCAGGCGTATCAAGGAGCGCCAAAATACAATTTTGCAAAATATATTCCATACGAGCGGACCATACGTTCGCCCAAATTTTTGTGAAAATCGCCATCAAGTCAGATACGACCAAATGTTTATACAGAGGATTTGGAACTTCAAGCACGTTAAAACCGATAGGGTTATCCATGTCCGATGGATTGAAATAAATAACGTCATTTATTCTCGCCGCCGGTATTTTTCTTAAAATATCTTCAACGAGCTCGCCGTGAGGATCAACCACCCCGACTCCCTCGCCGTTATTGATATCCTGCAAAATCAAATTTTTTAAAAGCTCGGACTTCCCTGTCCCGGTTTTTCCGACAACATAATAATGCTGGCGCCGATCGCGCTTTTTTATGCCAAAAACCCTATCCGACCCGCGGAAGTTGGTTTTGGCGAAATATACAACTTTTTCCTGCTCTGTTGCCTGCAATTCCGCCATAACTATATTCTAACACAAAAGTCAACCTACTTTATACTACTTCCTTCAAGTAACAACTCTCACAATAAACAATCTCCGGTCTTTCAGGAGCGTAAGTCGTCTCAAAATTGTTATCGCAGTGATTCTCGCCATGTTCGTGTTTAATAGTATTTGCATAGATTTGGTTCTCTGATTTAGTTCCTGCGCATTGGCATTTTCGTTTCCAGAGTTTTAATGGATTACGCTGTTTAATGCGCTGGTAGTGTCTGCAGTTTGGACATAAACGCGGCAGGGGTAAATTCTGTTTGCGCAGAAAATTTAATTCTTGAGAAATAATCCTAAATGCCTCGGTGCAGTTTTCATTACACTTCCCCTCGTGCTCGCAACCAACGATTTGCTCAAGAATTAAATCTTCTACGTCTTTGATATGGTCTGGAAGATCTTGAGATTTTATAGTGATTTGATAGTTTCTTTTCTCTGGCTCTTTCCATACATAACCTTGTTTGAGAGCTTCTTCTTTGGTGAGTGGAAAGTATTCCTGCGCGACAGTTTCGTTATAGGCGAATAGACTAAATTCCGACGGGGGAAATTCCCCGTATTTATAAAAGTGGCTCCTCTTATCGACATATGGCATGTCGTTCATTTGCTGAATTATTTTCGGAATTAATGCTTCGTATTCCTCTTTACTGTATTGTTTATTCAAAATACAGTAGCTTTTGTTTTTGATCCCAACGCAACCAAAGCAATCATGTGAACCCCGACTATTATATGAATAGGTAATGTCGTGAGATGAGGAGGTAATGAGCGACAACTTTATCCTGCTCGTATTCGAAAATGTTGCGATCGAATCATAGAGTAATTCCGATTTATGCCCGCCGTGATCGCAGTTTCTCGCATCCTTTAAGCCCCATCCTCCCAAAAAGAAATTCTTTACATCTTCGGCGTCATCAATATCAAAACAATTCACGGCTTTTTTGGCATTATAAATATTATTTCCAGTAGACCCAGGTGCCTTTACAATTTGAGCAAAGCGTCTCGGAAATTTCAGCTTGAAGGCTTGAAATTTCTCTTTAAACACGCTCATCTTTTTGAAGCTGCCGAAGTCAAACTCTGCGATTTTTTGTGCATATTCCTCTTTGGTGTATTGCTCGTTGAATATTGCGTAGGATTTGCTGCGCAAATTTACGCACCCCACGCAGTTATTGAGATTTGCGCCGTCGTAAATAAAAATTGAATCGGTAGAATCCCGAACGTACTGGCTGAAAAAAACTTTATAGGAATTCTCAGCATCAATATCCTCGTAGCACAGCTCGCACTTATTGACCCAATACGTTTCATAGACATTTTTGCTATGGAAGTTAAACGTGGAATAGGCCGAATCTTCATTAAAATCTCCACCGAAAACTAGATAACAATTTTTGTTGTCCGTGGTCATATTGCAGTATTCGCTACGCACATTGTTCCAATTAAAAAGATTCATCCACGGAACTCTTTTAATGAGCTCGCCAAATTGTTCTAAAAACGGCCGAGAGAAATCAATATCATGGCCATAACTCATTGGATCCCACTTATCAGATTGCCAGTATTCCTGGGTATAGATAGTCGTGGGCTTGTCTGCCGAAAAAATCGAAATGACCTCTTCGCCCTCCAGCGATTCGTTCCTGTGATAGAGCATCCGCTCATTTCGAAACGAAAGCCGACGCATCAACTGGCAATTGGGGCACCATGTCGGCGGCGGCACCTGCATCTTTTCATAAAACTTAAAATCATCCGGTTCGATGACGAAGTTTTGTTTGCAATTTTGGCATACGAGCGTTTCTGAATTCATATCCATTATTATTGACTATTTTTGAGAAAAATGCTAGATTAAACCAAATTTCCTTAATTTATTTTAGGAGGTAGGTTGAATGGATAAAGTCCTGAAAATAGTTGCATCATTCCTAATACTTGGTTGTGGCCTATATTATGTGTGGATAATCGGCGACGGGGAACCTGCGGGGACATTTGCAACATGGTTTCTTTTCTTTATTGCTGTGACTGTAAGTTTGACCAGTTATAAATTCAACAAAGGAAACGACGCAGAGGAAGGCAGCTTGGATTTGTCCGACAATATTATGAATCTGTGCGATGTCTTCGTTGTGACCTGCATAGTCGTAGCAATATTGGCGAAGCGGGGTTGGAGCATTTTCCCGATCAGCACAACAGACAAGATTTGCGGATCTCTCTCGGCACTCATAGTCGTTATCTGGTTCATCAAACGAAATCATTTCACAACAAATTTATCCTCCCAGTTCATTTTATTCATTGCGTATTTCCCTACTTTCTCCAAACTTTGGCACGCTAACACCAACGAAGAGTCATTCATACTGTGGGGAAGCATCTGGCTAGCTGGATTGTTTTCGATTGCAGTCGCGATGAGAAAAAATGATCTATTGGCGACAATCTACGCCCTCAGAGCCTTTGTGATGGTTTCGGTCATTTTGATTCTCATGATCTCTAAAATAGGCTCTCAATAAAAAGGACGGACTTCACATCCGCCCTTTTTTAATTCAAAAATTACACCATCGGGGCGGGGCCCTCCTTTTTCCCATCTTCTTTTTTCAATTCCATTTTTTCCTCTATTTTCTCCTCGCTTTCGGCTGGTTTCCCTTTCTTCCCGAATAAAAGCTCTTTTTCTTCCGCTTCGAGTTTCGTTTTTACTTCCTCGACCGGCATCGCGTAGGTTACCCGGACATTTTTTATAATCTCTTCCTTAAAACTTTTATGCGGGGCTGGCATCACATTCAAAGTTTCCGCGGAAAACGGGTCGTAAGTGTTTCCGTCTATAGTCATTTTTACGTAAAACTCTTTCATCCCCAGATTCAGCATGTCTTTCGCTTTAAAAATCGGGGTCATTTCTGATTCAAGACGCTTAGCATCGTCCCCGCCAATCCTAAATATGACCAACGTTCCGCAGTTTCCTAAAACTGTCGCCCGGACCGCGGGAAGTAATTGCTCCAAATACTGGTGAGCGACCGTGAGGCATAGTCCGTATTTCCTCGCTTCCGAAAAAAGATTCTCGAAAGTATTCGTTACCAAATTATGAAACTCGTCAACATACATATAAAAATCCACACGCTCTTTTTCGGGCAAAGATGCGCGCGCCATACCTGCTTGTTTGATTTTCGTAATAAACATTGATCCGAAGAAACTTGAATTCTCCTCGCCAAGCCGGCCTTTTGAAAGATTTATCAAAAGAATTTTCTTTTCATTCATTATCTCCTCGAGATCTATTTTATTCTCCCTCTGCGCAAAAATATTCCTCAAAAGCGGGTCGGATAGAAACTGTCCGAGTTTGTTTACAAGAGGGATAATCGCTTCCGTATCGAATTTCTCGGACCAGTCCGCGAATTCAACCGCCCAGAAGCGCTTAACCATGTCGTCAGTAATATAGTCGACGACGCGTTGGCGGTATTCGCGGTCTGTCAGCATTGAGATCATTCCGCGCATGGTCGCCGCGGGGTAATCCAAGAGGGCGAGAGTTGTGAACCGGAAAACGTGCTCGAGCCGTGGCGTCCAGTTGGCGCCGAATTGCTTTTCCATGACTTCAATTAACCCCTGAGTAAATTGGTGCTTCATTTCGGGGTGCACATTATCCAGTGGATTAAACGAAACGGGAAATTTCGTGTCCGAAGGATCAATCACAACGACATCTTTAATCCGCTCTTCCGGAACAAAATTCAAAATTTCCTCGATAACGTCCCCGTGCGGGTCAATCAAGCAAAGCCCGTGCCCGTATGCGACGTCTTGGCGTATCAATAATTCCAAAAGTTTCGATTTCCCGACGCCAGATTTTCCGATTATATACATATGGCGCCTGCGATCGTTTCTTTTTATGCCAAAGATAAACTTTTTTTCCTCAAGAGCAGCGACATAATTCGTGCGCCCGAAAAAATTTACGTTTTTCGGATCTATGCGCTGATAGACCGGCAAATCCGGAGGCGGAGGGGCATGAGTTATTATCTGGACTTTTGATTCGTTGGCCATATTAAATTATATCATCTCGAGTTCTTCAAGAACGTTATAGTAATGGCGTAATGCTCTTTCCGCATCCTCTCTTTTTATTTTATAGCCGGGGGTATGGACCAAGTTGTTGCGCATTTTATGTGCATCCTTTAATTCCGGGATTGAGTGGACCTCGCGCTCTGAAATTGAAGCGATTCTTTCTCCAAGCGTTTCTCCGTCAAAACCAATTCTCTTAAAAATCTCGTCAACCAAACTATCCGCTTCGA
>Ga0209322_10001548_pt1 | contig 13320 bp, 9 predicted proteins | sample Rifsed19ft1_FD_184013 | JGI IMG/M metagenome (GOLD analysis project Ga0209322, IMG submission 184013) | Soil microbial communities from Rifle, Colorado, USA - sediment 19ft 1 (version 2) | ecosystem: Environmental > Terrestrial > Deep subsurface > Rock core/Sediment | place: Rifle, Colorado... | reverse complement strand
CTGCATAGCATCCTTAGTACGCCAATACAGACCTGGTTTCTTAACTCCACGAGAATCCTGTATACGCTGCTCAATCTCCTCATCCTGAAACGCATGGGGACTCTTTGAGGGTGCAGCCTGTATCTCTATAAAACCAGCCTCACTCCTGAGCATTTTAGTCAGCCTACCAAGCATGATATCAACCTCAGACGGCTGCACCTCTGCACCAGCTTCTACTACCTTAGCTTCTTTACCTTCAACCTCAAAAATAACCTCATGAGCTTTCGCTGCCCTTGAAGTCTTAAGCTCCTGAGCCTTTGGAGCAAACACGCTCCACTTATAAATCTTTGCCTTACCAGATACCTTATCAGATACATCACCCTCACCGAGTACCGCCTTAGCTTCCGGCGAATCCAGGTATACAGATTCACCTTTCTCAAGGTTGAACACAGCAAGCTGGTTATGCTCCTTTGCCAGTGTAAGAGCCTCCTTGAAATCCCCCACCGCAATACTGATATCAAGATAACTCTTACCATTATCAACCCATGTTCCAATGAACGCATTAGGGTGCTTCTTAAGAACAGCCTGATGCTTCTTCTTATAACTCTCTATGTCCTTAGCTGACAACTTATCAGACTCTACAACGTGCTCCAATCCCTTAAAGGTGCTCACAGAGAACTGAGGTGTTCCAAAGATATTCTCTCCTGTCTGAGTAATAGAAGAACCACCAAACTCATTATGCGTATTCGCAATAGTAGCCGGAAGTTCCCTGTTAACAAAGAAACCCTTAACAGACTCAGTAGTAGTATCCTTTGTAACACTCTGTCCCTTATCTAAAACCTGTACATCCCCTGTATCCCTATTATACTGTGTCTTTACTTCATATGGTCGTACAGCATAGTCCTCCGAAGCTTCCCGCACCTTACCACTACGACTATCTACTACAGCGTAGTTGTACGTCTTGGCACGATTAATAGCCTCCAAACTCTTATCAGACTCGATAGAAGCATTTACCTGTGTCTTACCCGCCTCTGCTACTTCCACGGACTCAAACACCGCTGTACCGTCAATTATAGCCTCAACCTCGGGTGCAAACTTCTTCCACTCAGCTTTAGTATTGTTCTTTAGAGCTATTGTTGCTGGCTTATTCAACAGTGCATCTGCCGCAGCATTAGCACCATAGTCCTTAACAGCCTGTTCCACAAAAGGCAAAACAGACCTCTCACCACCAGCTATAAGCCCCTGAATTTCGGTGAGTGGTAAACCACTTATCTGTGCATCATCAGGAATATACGGTTTACCATTCTCATCTACAGCGGCTTTAGGATAAGACTCTACATAAGCCTTACCAATTTCGAGTTCGTGCTGCTTAGTAGTGCTCTCCGACGTAACCGATTCCTCAACACCAAACTCGATACGCTTTTCCTTAAGCCGTTTCTGTACAGCCTGAGCACTAAAATCTGCTTCCTTAACAGCAAACGTAGTACCAGTGACTTTATCAGTAAAGAGATACAATGAGGGAGCTACATCCTTATACCCCTCTTGAATACCGTTGTAAATAATGTCTAAATCTTTAGCTATCTGTTCTGGCTCTACTGTCTTTTCAGCTACAACTGTTTCATCCCCCGCCACCGTATCAAACACATCTGGCTGTGTAGCTGTATCGACTTCATCAAAAATGTCTTTAGCTGGTGTATATACCTTACCAGACTCGGATACTACCTCAGACGCTCGTGTAGTGGGCTCTAAACTTCCCCGAGATATAAAACCACCACCAGCAACAAGACCAAGAATAGCAGCCGGGCCAAGAACGTTAAGCCCATCCTTCATGGCCTTTATAATATCATCCCCGAGAATAGCTGCTTCTGTAGGCTCCTCAAGCCACTCAGTAATACCTTCTGTAGCAGACGCAAGTAAAGCCTGTTTCACACCAGCACCGGGTGATACCTTCAAAATTCTACCAAGAGAGATTGCATTGAGCGCAGCAGAGGCCAACGTCATTTTCTCTGCCGCTAATGCAGCCTCCTCCGGCGTACCACCGCGTTTAACTACTTCCTCATACGTACCCGTACCTTCCAGAGCACCGCCCGTAAGACCACCGAATACCGCAGACCCGAGATAAGTCAACTTAGCTACAGTTGCAGGGGTAAATTTAAGAGCCTTACCCGCCATGCTTATATACTTACCAGCACCTAAAGCCGGGATAATCGACACCGCCAACGATGGAGAAGCCTCTCCTACGTTGTACACCCACCAGTCTGCATTAGCCAACAACTCTGGCTTATCCCAAACCGAGGCTTGCAGTTCTGTAGGAGGGGCATACTTCTTTGTAGCCTCATCCCAAAATTTAGACGTAGTTTTACCTACATCCATAAGAGTCTCAGAACCAGTACGAGTACCAAGATACTGTAATGCCGTACCTACAGCTTCCTCAGTACGAATGGTCCCATGAGTAGCACCACGACCAAAAAGCTCAGACGGCTTCATAGCTTCGGCAGCATCCGGCACAGTACCAAAGGGAATCATCCTCTTGATAATTTCCTTAGTAGCAGACTTGGCTTTTGGCTGCGCCTTATACTGTTCAGACAAAGGGTGCTCCTCCGGTACTGCTGCAACGGTATCAAAAATATCCGGCTGCTTCGATGCTACCGTATCAAAAATGTCCTCATCCGAATTCAGTGTATCGAAAATATCAGACATTACCCCTACTCCTTAAAACTTATAACCGCGCCTCTTAGCAAGCTCACGCGCCTTCGCCTTGTCCCCGCCAACTTCCTTAAGCAACTTTTTAGCATCATCCGCTGTAAGCTGCTTACCCTCAGTAGATTCCTTTGTAACCGCCTTCTGCTCCTGATACCCCTTTGTAAAGGGGTGCTTCTCACCGCGTGATTCTATCTCAGCCGCCTTAGCCGTAGCAAGAGCCTCATCATAGAGCTCCTTAGCAGTATCCCGAGACTCCCCGGCCTTAATAGCTGCCAACTGCATCTGCCGGGCAAACTCAATAGGAGACATTTCCTTACGCTGTGAAAGATGGTCACGAACCAACTCAGTAGCCTGGTCTTTATCCAACCCGAGCTTACCAGTAAGGGCATTGTATAACTTCTCTACCTCATGAGGAGCAAACTCCTTATCAATACCGAGCTTTGCCTTCTGAGCTTCCTCCTCCAAACGCATCTTATGCTCTTCCTTAGCCTTACGAATCTCCTGGTCTGCTATGTTAACCGTATTAAGCTGACCCTCCGCTTTCTTCTTAAGGCCAGCTAACTGCTGCTGTGCAGCCTGAGCATCTTTACCCTTAAGCTCTCCAGACTGCAACGCCTGTTCAATTTTACCTATCTGCTGCTGAGTAGCTGAGAGCTCAAGCTCATACGAGGTCTTAACCAAAGAAGCATTGCTGGCATACATTTTCATCGCTTGCTGAATGCCGCGATTAGTAACTGTCTCTACCCCGCCTATCTGCTTAATCTCATCTGGAGGAACAAGTCCCTTTAAAAAGTTCTGTGTCTCTGGAGCATAGTTAGCCAGTATATCCTTAACCGGACGTACCTGCCCTAAGAATTTCTGTTCCTGGTCGTACTCCCCCTGCTTACGTTTCTCCTCAGCAAGTAGAACACTAATACGACTCTCATCACGAGCACTTGACTCCTTCTGTAATGCTAATCCCTCCTCAGCCATACGATTCGAGAACCCCTGTTGCTCCTCGGCCCTCTTATCGGCCCGCATCTTAAGAACCATATCAGAGAGCTTAGATGCCTCCTGAGACAAGTTACTACGTCCTATGGATTCCAATACGCCAGCCATAATTTAACTCCTCCCAAGCCAGCGACAAATGGGTACGCCGACCTTCATCAAAATCTTTCCAAAACATGACCCCGGAATAGAGGAGTCAAGCCTTGAAGCCATCTCATACGCCCACGCCTTACCAATAGGCGCAACCAACTTTGTAAATAGCACAGACCTCTGCATCAAACGTACTACATGAGGAGCCCACCGCAAATACCCCTCATATGTATTTAAGTCAATATAACGCTCACGGTGCTTTCCATCTAATTGAAGCACGCGGTAAGGAATATAACCCTGACAATAAAGCTCCGTACAAATTACAGAACCACCAGTAACAGACTTAACAGTATTCTCTACCATATTTACTACACCTACTGCCGCAGTAATAGGATTCATTGCATTAAGAACCTTACCAACTGTACTATCATCATTCCACGGTGTTAACTTCGTTGCACCCTTAGCCGCAACACTACCCGGAGTAGAGCCCCACCCCTCACCCTGAGCCTTGCGCATTGACTCAATGCCCTGTAAGCCCGCACCAACCGCAAGAGCAGCACCACCAGGAGAAATCGTAGCTCCAGCAGAAGAGGCTCCAGCCGTAGCGGGCGCAGCAGATGAAGTAGAGCCACCCGAAAACATCCCCATGTCCACACCTTCCAGTGAATACGGACTGGATACTTTCGTAGGTGTCATATTAAAAGCCGAAGAACCAACATCAAGCGAGTAAGACGCGGCTTGTGGCGCACTTAATGACTCACCAGTGCTGGTAAGACTACCAGGCGTATAACCGGGCATCTCAAGGCCCGTAGAGCCAGAAGGAGCAGCTATACGCTCACCACCAGGGGTAGTCATATACTCGTCTGTAAACTGACCACTCTCATCAAACGCATTAGCAGTATCCCCTGGAGTTCTCTCACCCCTGATGGCCCGTACTGCTTTAGAAATATAACCTGGCGAATCCACATTATTCTCGGATTTAGGTGCAGACGGAGAAGCAAACTGCTTATACGCGCCATACCCCGCTACAGCCGTAGTACCAAGAGAAGCAATGCCACTAACAGCGTTAGCTTTCTTCTGAGCCGCAATCTCCTGTCGCCTAATACCAGCATCTTCCTCTCTTGACCGAATCAGGGATTCACGCTCACGTTCTGTTCCCATCTGAGAATATCTGGCTGAAAGGTCAGCCTCAATAAACGCTTCTACCGCTTGCTGACTTGGCCTTCTACCTTTAGTGGCCTCATACGAGGAAACAAACTGACGGAGTTTCCTAAGCGTAGTCTTATTAGTTGGTGTAGCCATACAACAGCCTCCTTAATCTGAATCCTCGTCTATCGGTTTATACGCTATGCCTATAAATAATGGCTCGAACCCAAAACTCTCATTACTCGTACTTATAGAAAATTCTAAACTATGAAATACGTTAGAACCAAAGCCTGTAGTCTTTTCCACTTGCGCTATACGCTTACCCGATGCAACAGGAGACAGCGTTATAGCCGTATCCCCCACAGTCTTACCGTCCCCATAATGCGTACACGTTACCGAATTAATAGTGGTAGTTTTTGCAACCATAATTAATTTAATCATACGTATCATAGTACGCACCATCATGCCCGCAAATGCCATATCTCCAGGTCTAATAATATATGCGATAGCTGTACCGTCCATCGTTGTACCATTTTCCAAACGCTCCACATACCCGGTATCTATCGCACCATAGTTATATGAGTTACCACTGGAATCTTTAACAACACAACCAATTTGAATACGCTTACCAGAAGTACGGTCGACATTAAACCACCGCTGCCGCTTTAGGTCAAAAACAAATTCCTTATCCAACGCAGTAGCCGCACCGGACGCAAAACACCAATGATACTCCTGATTACCCTCATCAAAAAACGAAGTAGACTTGTCTATCATATCCCGATTTATCGAGTAAGAATACCGCTCATCAAACCAATCCGCTATATCCCCATGAAGTGGCTTTATCTCCCTACCATCAAAAAGATGTATCCCAATACCGCTCTGCCAAATAGCAACATTCTTACTCTGACCTGGCGCAAGCTCAAACCCTACATGAGCCGTCTGAACCGTAAGAGGGGCAACACAGCCTATTTTATCTGATACCTGATACTGTACCCAATCTGACGGCCCATTCCCTATTAAGGCCCAAGTCTGACGCTCCTTAAAAAATACCGTCATGTTATACAAATTTGACCCGAACTGACTATACAATGCCGACCCCGCAACAATAGCCATGTCGTCATTAAAAGCCAACTCCACAGAATCTACCCCATTAAATACGCAGTTAGTATGCTCTGCTGAGACAAGAACTGTATTCTTTTTATCTGAATGCTCTGATACTAAAAACAGCCGATTATGGGCAAACATCGGAAACTTATACCCGTATATCTCCCGCTGAGCCGGAATACCCCCGATAAAATCAATATACGTATTAGTTGAAAGCGCACCAGTAAAAGAAATCCGATAATAATAAAGGGGCTCCCCATTACCAATAGTTGTAGGAAACTCAAGAGTCCGCGCTACTTCCGGCCACAAAATAACACCGCTTTTTGAGAACGACTTACCACCTTGTAAAGTACCATCATCAATGCTACCCATTATTACCCAGGTCTTACCATTCCAATAAGCAACTATCATACTCGCCGCATTGGAATTACCCTTACCATCAACTACTGTAACCTGGAGCCCAATCTGACGCTCAGTAAAACCAACAAGGATATTACCGGACGTTGGCAGACTACTCGCAGTCATATACGTAGCCGTGTTACCAGAATAGTAATCCTCCTCAAAAACATTTAACGTATTATCATTATACGACACGTTTACCAACTGAGCATCGGCACAAGTACGTGTCTCCCCATCCCAAATATCCTTTAAAGCCTGGAATACATCCGAGAGTGTAACTTGATAAATGCCTGTACTGGTATCTGCCGCCGTTACTGTAACACGATACCAGTATAAAACCGTCTGGTCTATCGCCTTAACTTTAGCTACACCGCTTGTACTTGAAAAAGAAACAACACCAGTAACAGCTAAAGATGCTCCACCAGAGGCAGTCCCGTCCACAAGTGACGAAACAGCCGCCCATGCAGACCCGCTCCAATAATCAACGCTAATGCTACCAGCGGCGGTATTAGCCGATGAGACATAGAACTTTATACCATCCAACGGGCGTACTGCCCCCACATAAAAATACGCCGCAGTAGTAGTCAAGCTATACTCCGCACTGATAGGCTCAAACTCAGACGTATGACGAGCTACGTCAGAAATACGTATCTCATCCATATATCCCTTAAAGTACGTAGCCCCATCATACCCAATCTGAACATCTCCGGTATAATCAGCCAACCTATCCGTATCAGAGGAATACCCGCGAACTCGTCCATCAACAAAAAGATACCAGTTATTACCGCTCTCTACTAACTCCACATCTATCCACGTATTAAGAGGCTGCACATCCGTAGACGTTACATTCACCACCTCGGAACCCGCCGCAACCACGGTGAACACAATATTACCAGAAGTATTTACATATAACTTTACATAATTACTTGCGTCCGTCTGCTGATAAAAAATGGGCCTTGCAGCCACATAGTCAGTAATACGCATCCGAAAATCAATAGTAAAATTCCCGCCACTAAAATCAAAATCAGCATTATCCGGTACAACCAAATACGCACTACTCCCATTAAATGAACCACAATGAGAACCGAATAAAACAGGCGACGTACTAAAAGTAACGTTGTTATTAGTAACCGTATGCGGAGTAGTGGGGCTACTATCTGTAACATTGTTATTCAAATGAAGCAGCAACATTACGTCTGAATCAATGCCCGCAGGAACCTCTGCCAAGTTAACCACGTTACCAGCAGAGGACAAAGAATTAGTTATCCTATCCGTATAATCATACTTAAACGTGCCGCCCGGCTCATAGTGAATAAACTTAGAACAACGAAATTCATTCCCGCCCCAAACAAGTGTCTCCTTACCATTACAATATGCAAGAGCACCATCAGGCGCAATATCAAACCTACCCCCGTCAGCACCAGAGGCATCGGTATGCAAAGCAGAACCAAAATTTCCCTGAGCCGGAGGAGCAGCAGTTATCTCAAACAACTTAGATTCAGTCTCACCAGAGTTATAGGCTTGTACAAGAACATGAGACTCAAGAGAAGGATAGTGTTTACGAAACTGGAAGATGTTACGAATCTTGAGATATGAGGGTAAAGGTGTAGTGTTTATCTTAGACATACCAGCAATACCCCTGATACCATTGTCTGTATACCTAAGATTAGTTAAGGTCTGGAAATTCACATCAATGGCAGCAGGGTCAACTGCCGTTATCCAACGACCTGTAAGCGGTATTTCCTTATACTTCTTTTCCCTGTCTGCCATTTATCTTTTCCGTCCTTTAAATGACACCCTAAAATCTCTATGGTTAATAGAATCGCGCAGCGTAGAGTTAAGTCTACGAATTTGTCTCTCCGCATACTGAAACCACTTATCGCCATAATCAAGTTCTCTATCCCTAAACTTGTATAGCCATGCCGCAAGTTTAAGAAGCGCATCCATACTCCCCTGTTGAAAGCGATAAATGCCGTACTCAGAGAACGCCGGAGCCGGAATTTGAACATACGCAATAGTTATAGTATGACCCGCTGTAAGAGGAGGGGGGTATATCTTCAACTGCATACGACCCTGGGGCTGAATCCAATACGCATCATTCTGAGCCCAATCGTTCCCTGCACCCCCAAATAAGGCTGTAACCAGGGCCGTGTCACTCGTCTTAGACAACACAACACCATCACAGCCATCAGTAGTATTATGAACGATATCTCCCGCACTAACATTAGCAAACTTAGTAGAGGAACTGGTATCACTCAAAGTACACTGACCGCCAGCAGCAGCCCCCGCAGCTACGGCCGTACCAGATACACGACTTGCCAATGAGGACTGGTCAAGAATAGTAAAGAAAGTTGGACGAGCAACTGACGTAGTATAATCCTCGTACACCATCTCCTCATAAGGCTTATACAAAAGAAAATGGTTATTAGAACCGTCATTATACTTAATAAAAAATAATCCATCTCTATCCCGCAGATAGAGCTTCATAAAATCCGCATTAAGGGTATACGTATCCTGGTCAGCAACCGTTGTAATTGACTGCTCTGCTCGTAAACAATTAGTCTTGGCAACAAACTCCTTTGCAGCTTCCCACAAAAAGGTATATGAAGTCCTGTTATCAAGAAAAGCAGAATCGCTATCTTCATTCAGGAGTTGACGTAACCTGTAAAGGAGTTCTTTGCCGTCCATAATTATCTCCCCCTACGCAAGGCTTCAACGTTAGTGTTCTCACCAAGAAACTTACCGCTTATCTTGAAAATCTTAGCCGCGTCATTACGACTAACCAGACCCTTCTCGTTAGGCGTTACACCACACGCCCTGGCTACCTCAGAGTCAACCTTAATACAAGGATTAACCATCCGACGAGCTTCCTCGTGAGGATTAGCAAGACCCTTCTGCATCTCATCATAAGAGAACATAGAGTCCTTTATCTCCTTACCGAGCTTATCGTACTCCTTAGCAACCTTGTCCGTCTGCTCAGAAGTCAGCTTGGGCTTGGCTACATCTATCTCTGCAAGCCTCGCCTTTTCCTTCTTAAGAGCCTCACGAATATAGTTGACCTCCGAAGGAGCTACATCACCGCGCTCCAAAGCACGCTCACGCTGCGCGACAGACTCTCTAAGTTCATCCACATGAACATCCAACATCCATGACGGATACTCCGAAGTAATCTTGTCACCCTTCCTATCAACCTTCCCAAAAAATGTTATGCCATCCATCTTAAAACCCTCCCTTAAGGGCCGGGCGAGAGGCAAGGGAGTTACCCCCCGCCCGGAATTTGAAGTTATGACGCTTTAGACACGCCAGTAGTAGCAAACGTAGGTACAGCACCAGCAACGTAGATACCTACAGAAGCCTGGGCCATTACCGTACAGTTTACCGAAGCACAATCTTTCAGAAGAATAATACCCTCTGTCTGAGCCGCCCCTGCACCTACCGCATTTGCAATCACCGCTGAGGAGAGCTTCGCGTTTACAAAAACGCAGTCCTCCATAAGCAGCAACCTCTCTACGTCAGTAGCACCCGCCGCATAAACGTGAGTAGCCTCTACGCCAGCCGTCTTACGCCAGAAGAAACAATGCTGGAAATGACAATCCCTTGCCACCTTACCAGTGATAATTTCCCTTGCCAGCCTAACACAAGGACGAATCTTGTTATCCTCAATGATATCTACCAACGAGCCGAGGGTACAGTTATGGAACTGAGCAGAGTCACCATTAAGAAGAAGCTCTGCCGCAGTAGTGGCATCAAGCTGAGAACTCTTATACAACTCTACATTCTCAAACAGAGAATACTCTCCACCCTATGCAAAAGTATAAAGCCCCTCAGTAACGGTATCCGAATTAGAAACCTTAAGATTCCTAAACGTATTACCCACGCCAGTATTTTGTATAGAGGCAATATTCGCCGCTATACCAGTAACACCAAGACTTATCCTCGCCCTCTGTCCATACATCCTACCACCAGAATCAAGGCCAATAAAATGCACCCTGTTCTTAGTAATACTCAGCATACTCGACAAAGAGTGAGTAGCGTTAGCCGAGAGCGCAATCACATCATTGTGATTACTGACTGCCTTTGAATACGCATACGCCAGGGTCTTGAACGCCTTATCCCTACGAGTACCTACGTTACCGTCACTACCATTGTCGTAATCAACAAAGTATACGTCACCGTAAGTAACTGGAATACCGCTCATACCCAACGTAGGCACGCCCTGAACATACAGAGCATCCTTAATCCTACTCATTATAGTCTCTCCTTCCCGCCAGTGGAGTAACCACCAGAGCAGGGCCGCTTTGCGGCCCTTGCTCCAGCGGGGTTAAAGATTACGATACACTATGGCCATACACCCAACGCCAGTCCTTCCAGCCGTATGCACAGCGGAAGTAAATAGCATACTTGAGCAGATACGTCTCATAGTCTACCGTATGCTTGGTTTCCGGCTGTATCCTATCTATCCAAAGAAGGTCGCGCTTCATGGCATCAAGGTCAACCAGGAACCAGTTATTTGCATCATAGTCGTCCAGACGGAGATACGGGATTACCTTATACCTCTTGTAATCCATGTTCTTAGTCTGGTCTGCCGCATCATAGCCCTTCTCAGTACCGACTATCTCACCAGCAAGGTCAGCCAGGTTATCCGGCACTATAAGAGCCAGATTATTAGATACCTCTACTCTCTCAGAGATATCATTCCTGAACTGCCTCATGAGCAGCCTGGTAGCCGCAACAGAGGTCTTACTAAGAGCAGACGAGCCAGCATTAGCAAAACCAGATGCCGTAGACGTACCCGACTTAGTAGCATGAGAAGAACTGCAAAGAGCCACAGCTTCCTCACTTTGCATAAAGTCAAAGGCAGTAGAGAACGCAAAGGCAAACGGCCTCACTCCGAGCTTTTCCCTCGTTCTGTGAGCCGATATCATAAGCCCTTCCGCTCTCGCATCAAGAACAGAATACTTCTTGTCGTCTACAAACTTCCTCTCCATCTGTAGACCACCCGCATACTCCTTTGCTTCTATCTTGGTATGGAACCCAGGAGCAACACTGAGATAGGAGATGGCTCCAGTAAACTCCGGGATATCAGGTACAGCACCTACGGAGAAGAACTCCTCCCATGCAGAATCCGAAGTTATCGGACTGTATATCTGCGGTATCATAGAAGGAAGTTCCTTGTACTTAGCCTCCTCGACCATTCTCAGACGCTTGTCAAGCAAGCGTACAAACTGCGCACTATCAAGAGGGTTTCCCATGATATTATTCCTCCTTATGCCCTCTTAAGGCAGAAATGGTCTGCGTTAAACATGAAATCGACGTGTTCCTTACCCGACTCAGACAAGTCGAGAGCTATTACATTCACGCCATAATAGTCAGCAGTAAGAGCCGCCGCACTATTGATGTACATAGCCTCAGCATCAAACTGAGCCCTGGAAGGCCCAAAGATTCTAAGACCGTTTACCCTTACCAACGTATCACCTATGGCAACATCAGCATAGGTCGCCTTATCCCAGGTAAGAGCCGTAGTAGACGCATCATCAGTTATCCTGTAGACACCCCTATTTGCGCCAGTCCTGAAATAAACCGTAGACAAATTAGCCACACCCGCAACTTCAAGGGCATTTACCGTACAACTAACCCCGGTAGAGCCACCAGTAGTAACAGTACCAAGAGTCATAGCAGTACCAAAAGCCGCATTAAACAACGGGCCTCTAAGTACCGTATTAGGCGTAATCAACGCCACTTTTGCATAAGCTGCCCTATCACCAAGAGGGTGCTTACCACCATGCAACACGTACTCAACCGTATTATCATGGGGACTTACATCCGTTATCTTCTCTGCCTTATAGGTACTATCATAAGCGGGATTCTTGGCATTAAGACCAATCACCACGCCCATAGGCACATTAAGCTGAGAAGTATCATTCGCTCCACTTGCAGTCCCAATAGGAACGATACCCTCGTTTGCCTGACAAGCTACTATCTGCCCGACATAAATGGTATCCAAATCAACTATCGGAACCCACAAAGAGCGAGGAGAGCCTTCTACAATTACAAAGCCCATTTCCTTATCCTCCTAAATTAAAAATCACCTTTCCAGTTTAAGCTACCGCAGAAAGGACAACCTCCAGAAACTATCGGTTCAATTGACCGCCTAATCTCTTTTGCTGCGCCGTCTGCCCCTGCCTCGGGTACAACATACGCCGAATCAAGCCCTCCGAATACGGGAACATTAAACACTCCGGTATCGGATTCAGGCTCGTACTCCTGCAACGCTACGCCCGATTGACTCTGAGCCCCACCAAGTGAGTCTCGGTCTATGTTACAGATATAACCACAATGCCAGCAGCGAAAGTACCTTCCAGCATCAAGACCATTGCCTCGCTCAGAACTTGCTGGCAAAGGGATAGTCCTTGACTGCTTAGGCAGCTTACGGCCCCTGTATCTCGTGTCATATCGGGAACTCATTTTAAATATTCCTCATGTCCTTTTTACCAGAGCGGATATCCCTACTTAACGCATCTCGAATATCGTCCTCTGTAAAACCCTTACCACCCTTAGCTATATACTTGAGAAAGTCCTTAGCGTCCTCATCAAGCTCTGGTAGCTTTACCTCACGCTCCGGTACTTTAGTATCAGCACCAGTTTTAGTTGGAACCTTCTCTTTATTCTTATTCTTATCAAGTGGAGATTCCTTCTTCTTGACTACGACCTCCAACTTTCGAGCGAGTATGGCCCTCGCAGCCCTATTATAGTTTCTCTCAGCATCCACTGTGGGGTCATTAGACCACCTATGATACGTAGTAGTATCATCCAACTCCTTAGCTATCTCATCTAACATAGCATCATCTTCATCCTGGCCTAACTGCCATACCGTCTTTACATAACTGGACGTATAGCTCTTACTGTCCTCTA
>Ga0209322_10001547_pt1 | contig 13326 bp, 11 predicted proteins | sample Rifsed19ft1_FD_184013 | JGI IMG/M metagenome (GOLD analysis project Ga0209322, IMG submission 184013) | Soil microbial communities from Rifle, Colorado, USA - sediment 19ft 1 (version 2) | ecosystem: Environmental > Terrestrial > Deep subsurface > Rock core/Sediment | place: Rifle, Colorado... | reverse complement strand
GAACTAAAAATTTGGTTTTTGAGTAAGATTTGTCTTCCAAACTTTCTTTGGGAAATTTTTTGAGAAAAAGATTTTCAAACTTTTTGACTTCAATATCAGATAAATTAGTTAAACCCAAATGGTAAAGTATTTTAAGTAGCATTTTTCATTTCTCTCCATAACTATGCTCAAATATGACTTCGACTAATCGAGTTATTTTGTTTCGTATTAATTGGATAGCTTTAGTCCAAATTAGTCCAATACAAAATGCTGTTATAATTCTAAATGCGGGCTCTTTTATAACTTGAGCAATAAATGTTGCTGTTATAGCTGCGCCAAATATTTCAATCATTAGTTTAACAAAGTATTTGTTATTCTTATAATGATTCTTTGAGTAAGAAATTAAGAATAAAACAATGCCTGCAAAAAGACCAGGAATCGTGCAATGTTGTATAATTTTTGACAATGATTGCCAATCAAGATTAAACATAGAATTCTTTTGATTTACTTTTAATATAATATAATCAACTATTTTCTATCTGGCTAATGGATTAAAGTGAACCTTCAAGGTTTTAATATCAACCTCGAAGGTTTAATTATTAAATCTCTACGTGGCTTACACTAATCACATCTGGATTTTCGCTCATCTTTCTCAACATATCAGCATTTGCTGGCACTTGTAATTTCATTGTACAGCAAGCTGCAATTCCGCCTTCAAAAATTATATTTTCAATTTCTTCTATATTAATGCTTCCACTTCTTATAACATCGAGAACACCTGCGAGCACTCCCGGTTTGTCATAATGCTTAACCACAAGCTGATATTTTGCATCTGTGATTTTCGCTCTGTTAACCCAATGATCAATCACACCGCTGTGCACATAGTGGTTGATTATTCTTACGGTTTCTTCTGCAACTGCATCCTGTGCTTGTTCAGTTGATGCGCCAATGTGATGTGTTACATAAACATTTGGATTGTCCTGAAGCTTGGATTTGACTTCTCCAGATTTTCCTTCAGGTTCACCTTTGAAAACGTCCACAGCTACACGAAGATTTTTTTCTTTAATTGCTTCGAGAAGATCATCTTCATTAATTACATCCTGCCGTGAAGTATTAATAAGGTAAGCGCCGTTCTTCATATAGCTGAACATTTGCTTATTGAATAATCCTTTTGTCTGTGGTGTTGCCGGAAGGTGAATTGAAATTATATCACACAATGGTAAGAGCTGATCCATCTCGCTGAAATCTTTTATCTGAACTCCCTCGATTCGAGTTATATCTTTTCCATAAACATTCATTTCAAAGGCGAGCGCTCGCTTTGCAACTTCCTTACCAATGTTACCGACACCAATTACTCCAAGGGTTTTTCCTTTAAGGCCTTTTCCTTTAGAATATTTATCTTTATTCCAAATACTATTTTTAAAGTCAGAAACATTATCAGGAATGAAACGATCTAATGTAATCATTAATCCAAATGCAAGTTCAGCTACGGCTACGGCATTCATTCCCGGGCAATTGGTAACGTACACTCCTTTTTTGTTTGCGGCAGGGATCGCAATGTTGTTTACTCCCGAACCGGCACGTACGATTAGATTTAGTTTCTGGCTGTTGTTAATAGTATCTTCATTAACAACTGTTGAACGGACAATCAAAATATCAACATCTTTTGCAGCTTCAGGAAGATCTTTCTCCCCTAGTTTTGGTTGATAGCTAACTGCCAGATCAAGGTCTTTCATTTGCTGGATGTACTTATCCGGAAATTTGTCTGCAACTAATACTTTAAGTTTCATAATTACTCCCATTTATTCTTAAGACTTTTGTGATTTTATTTGATTTAGGTACAAATACAATGGAACCATTCTATTGTTAAACACATATTCACCACGTTCAATGGATTTAATTGCGTTAAGTTTCTTCATTCGTTGTAAAAAATTATGAAATTTTTTCTTTTCTGCAGTAGACAATTTCTTTTCAATCTCTATTTTCTTGAATTTCAAACTTGAAGTCTCAACAACTCTCCCAAGAATAGATTTATAATCCTTACTATGTAATGCTGTCAAAACTTGTCCATCAACAAATTTTCTCCCAATTTCTTCCGCTGCTTGAAGAATTCCAAGAGAAGCTTCCAGTTCAGTTATTCTATTGTCATCATCATTCCAAAATAAAATGTCACCTATGATATGCATTATTTTTGGAAATCCAGAGGCATAATGACAAATCATATCGAGGGCATCTTTATCTATTTCTATATTAACGCTTTTAAATGCTTTCTGAAAAAATTCTCTCATTTCTGCATCTGACATTGGTTCAATGTCAATTATGTCGAAAATTCGTTCGATTGGTGGATGATCTTGAATCATTTCTCTTCGACGTTCTTCAATACCACAAATCATAAGCATTAGAGGCAGCGGATTTCTTGAGAGAGCATTTTCGTCCACTAGACTTTTTATGAAATGTGCGAAGTCCGGATTTTTTGTAATTCCATTTACTTCATCAAAGATTAGATAAATACCTTTGATATTATCTTCCTTAACTTTTTCGAATAAGTTGATGAGAAATGGTAAAAATCCTTTGGATATATTTAATGAGTCAGATTTGAGTGCCTCAAAATTTATAGAAAATCCAAATAGTTCTTGTTTACCTAAATATTTTGACAAGGCATTTTTAATTTTTTCACCAGTTTTTTCTTTAATGATTTGTTCTCTTAAAATTGCTTCAACTGTCTTTGATGCTAAATCTTCCAGTTTATTTATACCCCCCAATAATACGTGAATACCAATCAGATTATTATTTTTTTCTGCAATAAACTTAGTGAATCCGGCCAAAGAGCTTTTTCCAATACCATACTCCCCACTTAAGAATATTGCTTGAGGTTTTCCATTTTCAGTCTGATATAATGAACGAGATATTCTATTTATTTGTTTTGATCTACCCGTAAAAAAATCTATGGGAACAGGTTGTCCCGGATAAAATGGGCTTCTTCCTTTATTGTTATAATCCATATCTCACCTCTATCTATTTTTATAAATGTGCAATAGGTTTAATTTCATTTGTATTACTTTAGCATCGGAATTTTTACATTCCATTTTTTTGCATTTTTAATTGCTTGTTCGTAACCGGCATCTGCATGTCGGGCAATTCCCATTCCCGGATCGTAAGTTAAAACTCTTTCAATTCTTTTTTCTGCCTCTTTGGTTCCATCAGCAACTACAACCATTCCGGCATGGATTGATTTTCCAATTCCGACTCCACCGCCGTGATGAACAGAAACCCAGCTTGCACCACCAATTGCATTTAATAAAGAATTGAGGATTGGCCAATCTGCAATTGCATCGCTGCCGTCTTTCATTGCTTCAGTTTCACGATTTGGTGAGGCAACTGAACCGCAATCAAGATGATCTCTTCCGATTACAATTGGAGCTTTTACTTTTTTCTCTGCAACAAGCTGATTAAATATTTTTCCCATTTTAGCTCTCTCACCATAACCTAACCAGCATATACGCGCCGGCAATCCTTGGAAGCGAACTTTCTTCTGAGCTAAATCAATCCAATTACATAAAGATTTATTTTCGGGAAATGTTTCTTTGATTGCGTTATCTGTTACAAAAATATCGTTAGGATCTCCTGAAAGAGCAACCCAGCGAAAAGGTCCTTTACCATCACAGAAAAGAGGGCGAATAAATTCAGGAACAAATCCAGGAATATCGAATGCATTCTTCACACCATTTTCTTTTGCTTCTCCACGAATGTTGTTACCATAATCAAATGTTATTGAACCACGCCTTTGAAATTCGAGCATTGCTTCAACGTGTTTTACAATTGTCTTTTTGGAAAGACGAATATATTCGGTTGGATTTGTTTTTCGTAATTCCTTGGCTTGTTCAAAAGTCATTCCCATTGGAACGTAACCGTTCAGGGTGTCATGAGCTGAAGTTTGATCTGTAAGAACATCTGGAACAATATTTCTTTTAAGGATTTCTGGAAGAACATCGCCGGCATTTCCTAAAAGTCCAACGGATAGGGGGGTTTTATTTTTCTTTGCATCAAGAACAAGTTTAAGAGCATCGTCAAGATTATCTGTCATCACATCGAGATAACCGGTTTTAATTCTTTTTTCTAAGTGGCTTCTATCTACTTCAACACCTAGAAATGCGGCACCATTCATTGTTGCAGCGAGTGGTTGAGCGCCTCCCATTCCTCCTAATCCTGCAGTTAGAAGAAATTTTCCATTGAGTGTTCCATCAAAATATTTTCTCGCGCATTCTGCAAATGTTTCATAAGTGCCTTGCAAAATTCCTTGTGTACCGATGTAAATCCAACTGCCTGCGGTCATTTGTCCATACATCGTAAGCCCAAGCGCTTCAAGCCGCCTGAACTCATCCCAATTTGCCCAGTCAGGCACTAACATTGAATTGGAAATAATTACCCGTGGAGCATTTTCATACGTTTTGAAAACTGCAACAGGTTTACCTGATTGAACAAGTAAAGTTTCGTCGTTCTCCAATTCTTTGAGTGATTTGACTATTGCCTCGAAACATTCCCAGTTTCTTGCGGCTTTCCCTTTACCGCCATAGACAATAAGTTCTGCAGGATTTTCGGCTACTTCTGGATCAAGGTTATTCATTAGCATTCGCATGGCAGCTTCTTGAATCCATCCTTTGCAGGATAGGTCGGTTCCATGCGGTGCTTTGATTTCTATTTTTTCACTTTGGGATATCATTTAATCTTTAAAATGTTTGTTAATAATATTTTCGTATTGCTTAATCATGGATTTGTAAAGGAATTTTTTTATGAACCAGCTTTTGCCCGATTCTTTTTTAAGGAACTTAACATTTTCCGTTAGCTGATGTTCTAACCGAATTCTTTCATCCTTTGTAAGCTTGACAGAATCGGAATCGCTTTTTAGTTTTACTAAAATTGAATTGAAAGCTTTTGATTCAGCGAAGAATTTTGAATCACCTTCAGTTTGCTTTAGAGTTTGCTTACAAAAAGTTGCGAGGAGCTTCTTCTCATTTTTATCAAAATCAAAATTATAATTTGTGAACAGTTTTTTCATGATTCTCCGGATATGATTTGAATGAGAGTAGTTTATCTTTCATTTTTTGATAACCAGGTTTGATAACATTGTAAATAAAATGAAGTCTTTCCTTGTACTGAATGAATGCCGATTTCATCGAGTTGAGTGTAATCTTTTCCAAATCTTCTAAATTTAAATTAAAGACGTCAATTGCCACAAGGAATTCCTTGCTCATAGTTGTATCACTCATCAGTCTATCGTCGGTGTTAAGAGTGACGCGATATTTTTCCTTAAACAATAAACCGAACGGATGATTTTCAATTTTATCTACAGCACCGGTATGAACATTGCTTAGTAAACATATTTCAAGTGGAATCCTTTTATCAAGAACATACTGAGCAAGATCACCAAAGCCGACAACATTGCCATCTTTGTCCAAAGTAAAATCCTCAATCAGATGAGTAGCATGGCCGATGCGATGCGCTCCACACCATTGTATAGCTTGCCAAATTGATTCTTTGCCAAATGCTTCTCCTGCATGAATGGTTATGTTAAAATTTGCACGTTGAATAAACTGAAATGCTTCGATATGTTTTTTAGGAGGATAACCGCCTTCTTCTCCGGCAAGATCAAAACCAACTACACCTTCGTTTCTAAAATTAACTGCCAGTTCAGCAATCTCAAGAGTGTTTTTCATGTTGCGCATTCCACAGAGGATTAATCCATAACCAACTCCAAAATCTTTTCTTCCTCTTTCTAATCCTTCAAGTACTGCTGAAACTATATCTTCGTACCATAATCCATTTTGAGTATGAAATACAGGTGCAAATCTGGTTTCGACATAGCAAATATTATCGTTCTTCATGTCTTCCATCATTTCGTATGCAACTCGTTCAAGCGCCTCTTTTGTTTGCATAACTGCTGCGGTATGTTCAAATCCTTGTAAATAATCTACTAGGTTTCCTTTATTTGCACCGCGATGGAACCACTCTGCTAATTCTCCTGCATCCTTAGTTGGAAGCTTCGTGTATCGTAAATCTTTGGCTAGTTCGATTATGGTTTCAGGTCTAAGCCCGCCATCAAGATGGTCATGAAGGAGAACTTTGGGAACAGATTTAATAATTTCTTCTTTAGTCAAAAAACACCTCAATTTTATTATGGAAAATATCCTTTAATTAATGTAAAATCAATTTAAACTCATCTTCTGAGTTGAATAATTATTGTGGAAAAGACGATAAAATTTTGTTTCTGTGCCATTATCATTCTTGACACTGCAAGCACAAAGCGGTAACTTTGAGTTAAATAAATAGAAACATTTGGAGTTTAACTATGCAATTCAAAAAATTTTTACCCGTTCTTGTTTTCTTCATTGCTTTGGTTTTCAGCGGATTTCAATGTTCCTCGACTGAATTAACCAGTGCCAAGCTTTATATTCAACAAAAAAATTATGAAAAAGCTATTGATGCCTTACAAAAAGAGGTTCAAAAAAATCCTAAGAGTGACGAGGGTTATTATCTTTTAGGTGTTGTTTTGGGTGAGAAGGAAAGATATACTGAAATGACGGATGCCTATAGTAAATCACTTTCTATAAGCAATAAGTTTTCAGAAAACATCGGTTCTTCAAAAAAATACTTCTGGGCGAACTTATTTAATAAAGGTGTTGGTTATTATCAAAAAGGGACTAAATCTGACGACAAAGACAGTACAAAAATTTTCTATGATAAATCAATTGATGCATTTAATTCTGCAATTGAAATAGAACCTGATTCTGCCGATACGTATAAAAATTTGGCTTTTGTTTATATGGGTTCACAGGAATACGATAATGCAATTAGTCCTTTAGAAAAATTAATAGAAATAGGGAAGAAACAGAGTGGAGATATCGGTTTACCCGATATTGGTGATAATATTTCTAATTTGGAATCAAAATTTGGTCGTCCGGATCAAGTAGTCGAAACCAAATATAAAAATATAGAAGCAACTCAATATATCTACAATAATTATAATTTATATGTTTATATTGAAAAAAACCAAGTTGTTGGTTATCAGAGAATAAAAAATAGTTCAGATAGTGGTGTATTAGATGGATATAAATTTTTAAGCGAAATTTTTTATGTAAAGGGAGTCGAGTACAAGAATAAATATGATAACAATAAGGTTTTATCAGACAGTCTTGAAGCGATGAATTACTTTGATAAGGCAATTAATGTTGCTGAAGAAGGAAGAAAAAATTATCCGGATGATTCTGATATTTTATTGACCCTGTCTAATTCATACATTGGTGCAAATAAAATTGAAGTAGCTATTGATGCTTTCAAAACAGGCGTAGAAAAAGATCCTTCGAACCAATATTACCGTTATAATTATGGAGTTCTGCTACTAGGTAAAAATGATTTCGCCGGCGCAGAAGAGCAGTTTAAGAAAGCATTGGAAATTGATCCCGAATATTATAATGCAAGTTACAACCTCGCTGTCACTTATGTAAAATGGGGAGCTTACATTAACAAAGTTGCAGATGAAAAAGGCGATTTAAATAATAAAGAATACAAAGAGAAATATCAGAAAGCACTTCCATACCTGGAGAAGATTGTCCAGAATAAGAAGGACGATCCTCAAATGTGGGAACTTTTAGGTAAAGTATATTCCGTACTTGGAATGCAAGACGATGCGGGTAATGCCTTTAAAAAAGCAGATGAACTGCGTAAATAAAATAATTAAAAATAAAAATTTAAGTTAGTTATGAATCAGAATAATCCGCCCCAAGGGCAGCAAATAAATATTGAATTAGGTGAAAAGGAAGCCGAGGGAATCTATTCAAACCTTGCAATAATCACTCACTCACCGGCAGAATTCATTATTGATTTCACACGAATTGTTCCGGGTGTTCCTAAAGCAAAAGTTCATGCTCGAATCATTTCAACTCCCCAGCATGCTAAAATGCTTATGAAAGCTTTGAAGGATAATATTGATAAGTATGAAGCAAGATTCGGAGAAATTCGGCTTGAACCTGTTCCCGCACAGCATTTTGGATTTATTCCGATGACAAAGGACGAAAAAGTTAATTAACTATTTCATGCTTCTCTCCCTTCAGATTTAGAACCACCTGGAAACGGGTGGTTTTTTATTATCCTCAAATTAATTTCATAATTTCCGCTTTAGCACAAATCATTGGTAAGAATTACTAAAAAGATCTATTTCCATTTTCCAAAACATCATATCTGAACAGCTTTTTTCGGCATAAGGATTGAATTTTCTAATTTGAATTCCAATCGTCTTGTAATGAGAATTGGGAGTAAGAACTTAATTGATTTAGATTTTGAAATGGGATGGACATGAAGAAATTAATATCTGCGCTAAGTATTTTATCACTTTTTTCAGCTTTTATAATCGGCTGCTTCGATTTACCCGGAGACATTATCATGCCTGAGTGGGATGTTGATTTAAATGTTCCAATTATTAACAAAACATATACAATCTATGATATGTTTAAACCCGAATCAAAAAACTCAATTACATCCACACTTACCAGCGATGATTTTTATTTAGTCCAGTCAGATAATTATACTGCTAATACTAAGGTTGCAGATTATGTAAGCATATTATCACAGGGATCCACATCGCAAAATTTTATAATTCCAGCGAACCAACCTGCACAATCAGTTTTCATAGTTTTTCCCGAAGATATAGAAATTGAACAAGCTACATTTGCAAGCGGTTTTCTTTCATTTGCTATTCAGAATCCTTCGTCTGCGGTAATATCATCATTCTTACAAATCCCAGGCATTAGAAAACCTGACGGCTCTCCGCTGATAATTGAGACTAACGTTCCAGCTTTTAGCAGAGATTCAATCGTGTATGATTTATCAAACCATCAATATACTTTTCCTCCGAACCAGCCAATTCAGAATAAAAACAGTTTACAATTAGTCGCATCAGCCAACAGTACCATAAATGGCTCTTTTGAAAATGTAAATTCCTACTTGTTCAATTTTAGTTTTAGCTCGCTTACTGGCTCAATACAAAGAACATCATTAGGAAATGAGCGAACCTCAGCTTCACTCAATCTTGACGATGCTGCTGATTTTCGAAATAAATTTTTTATTAAAGAAGCATTGCTCAGTTTAAAATCAGAATATGTTTCAACTCATCAAAACTTTTTTGAAATTGAGATAGCCAATATTCAAATTAATGGAATACGTAATTCCGGCGAGCAAAAAGCTTTGACAAGAAACGATGGCCAAAATATTACTTTCAGTTTAGTCAATGGAGGTTACGATCTAACTCTTAATGAAACCAATAGTAATTTAACAGATTTTATTTCGTTCCTTCCGGATTCTATAGTGATTTCTTCAGAGTATATCCTAAATCCTTCTAATGATGATGTTGTCAGGACAGTTACTAACCAAGATTCAATTAAATTTTCAGTACAATTCACCGCTAAAAGTATTTTTGCAATTAAGCAAACTAACTTTACCGATACACTTGGAATTGATTTGAGCCAAGACGATAGAGACAAAATACATGATGGAATAGGAGCTGATTTGAATATTTATCTTGAGAATGCAATTCCAATTGATGCATTTGTTAAAGTAACGCTCACTGATGAAAATTATTTTCCGCTCTTTACTCTAACAAAGAATCAAAACGGAGTGGATTCATTGCAGTTTCTTGGAAGCCAGGTGAATAATAGTACGGGACAAATAATTTCTCCGACAATTACATTAAATACAATTGCACTTGATTCAGCAAAAATTATGCAATTATCCAATGCACGTTATGCAATCATCTCAACCACGGTGAATACAAAAAATGCCACCAATGAAAACCCAAATCCGCCAACCATTCAATTTAAATCCTCTGACTGGCTGAATATGAAATGTTATGGTAAAGTCAAATATCATTTGAGTCCGGAGGAGAAATAATCATGAAAAATATTTTTAACTGCAGAAATTTATCAATCATAATTCTTTTGGCGATTGTCTTTTCTTCTCGCGTATTTCCGCAGTTTGGTTCTTCGGGCACTGTTGATGCAAGAAGCACAGGATTAGCGAAAACTTATAATTCAACATCAATGGGAATCTACTCGATTGGAATAAATCCAGCTAATCTTTCGAGTATGGACGAAGGTTCAGTTGAATTCTCCACAATCATTCCCTTGCCACTCATTTCGTTTCATTCAGGAACAGATTTCCTTTCTATGAATCAGCTTAATTATTATTTCGGAGGCGTTGATGGAAAATCAAGAGTCCTGACTGAAAGCGATAAGCAAAACTTCAATGATCTTTTTTCTGATGGGGGATCTGTATTTGCTAATTTCTCCACTTCACTTTTTAGCTTTGCTATGAAACCCGGCATTGAAGCTGGAACATTTTCATTATCAATTATTGATTTTGCAGGTGGTAACTTTACAATCCCTCATGCAATTGTTGATTTAGGATTAAATGGAAATCAACCGGGGAAAAAATATGATTTCAATGATGAGAAATTTAAAAGCTGGTGGATAAGAAATTATGGAATATCATATTCACGAGAATTTCAATTAGAATCTGAAAGTTGGCTTAAGAATATTTCTGCTGGAGTATCATTCAAGCTTGTTCACGGGTATTATTATGCCGGAATTGAAAAAGTGAATACAAATCTTGAAACCGGAACACATAATGAGATTCAAGGTAATGCAGATATGATTGGTTACTCAGCTTTTTCTGATGGCTTCGGTGTGAAATATGATTTTGATTCTTTGCAGCATCAATCGCAATTTGGTTTGTTTATGCCTCCTGCCGGCAATGGTTTTGGATTTGATCTTGGACTTTCTTTTTTGCTGGAAAATAATTTGAATGTCTCTTTGGCTTTAACAGATATCGGCAGCATCAGTTGGACAAAAAATACAGCAAAGTTTTTTGCTACAGGCGCAATCCTTATTGATGATTTGACAAATCAAGAACAATTAGATTCTCTGAAAGATAAATTTACCGGAGATGCTGAAAGGATAGAAAGTTTTTCAACAGGTTTACCAACTGTTTTTAGATTCGGTTTGGGTTATAAATTAAACGAAGAAGATAATTTTCTTCCAGGAACATTACTTTTAGGACTCGACTATAATCAAGGTTTTAATGATTTACCCGGCAACAGCAAAACTCCCCGTGTTTCATTTGGTTTTGAATGGAAACCCGGAGACTGGATCCCTTATTTTCGAAGCGGCGTTTCTTTAGGTGGATCTGATGAATTTGCTTGGGCAGTTGGATTAGGTATGTACACAGGCGTTATCGAATTTAATTTAGCAACATCATATTTTCAAACCATTGTAGCGCCGAATTCTGCAAAGCAAATTTCAGTTGCTTTTGGTTCGAGGTGGAAGTTTTAAGTGCCCCTACGACCATTTATATATTATAATCTGTTTATCCCCTGAGATTCAGAGAAGATACTTTTAATAACTAATTCTGAAGTTTAAATGAATTATAAAATTTTTACTGTCATTTTAATCTCATTATATTTTTTTTCATGCTCTTGTTCTTCTGATATTTCACAGGAAAGAAATTTTATAATTGATTACTACACTATCGGAGGAGTTACCGGCAAAAGCGATGGTATAACGGTAAATTCAGACGGCAAAGTAAATCATTGGAATGGCTTTACTGCAGCAAACAGAACCGTAACAGACAGTGTGAAAGTTAATGAAGATGAAATTAATAATTTCGCCAGCCTGTTAGAAGACTCTACTCTCTACACTTTTAAGTATCGGGAAAAGGGAAATCTCACAACAGTTATTACAATCAATACAAATAAGCATATGAATAGTATTTCTTATCCGGGAACAGTTTCACCTAAAGAATTTCCAAAGCAAATTAAAGAATTAATTACTGAATTAAATAAATTATTCAACAGAAAATAATCTAAGGGAGTCTTATGAAAAAACTGATTAATTTTGTCGCTGTATTATCGACTGTTAGTTTTTCACTTCAAGCACAAATAAAGGTTGCTGATAGAAATCATAATCATCAATATTCTTCGGCAAGCATGGAGCAAATGAATGCTTTAAGTCAGCTTCAGCAAAATGCTGTTGATGCTCAAGCAGCTTGGAATGAATTTAATCCAACTCCAACTTTTTTAATCGGTAAGCTTACATCAAACGGATACATAAATAATTTCCAGTCACCAGAAAAGGCAGCTAAAAATTTCTTAACAGAAAATAAAATTCTTTTCAATCTAAACTCACCTTCGGAAGAATTTGGGTTATTAAAATCTGAAGTTGATAATCTCGGAATGACCCATGTAAAACTTCAGCAATATTATAATGATTTAAGAGTGATCGGCTCACAAATAATTGTTCACTTCGATCAGCAGGAAGCTATTTCATCAATAAATGGAAGATATATTCCAACACCCAATCTTTCAACTACGCCGGCTGTCAATGAAGAAGAATCTAAAACAATAGCTTCAAAATATTGCAATGGCAAACAAGCAGCAGCAGTTGAATTGGTGATTTACATAAATGATAATCAGCCAACTTTAGCTTATGAAGTGCAGGTTCCAACGAAAATGACTCCAAAACAAAGAGTAATTGTGGATGCACAAAATGGAAATGTTTTATACAAAGATACAGGAATAAGATACGATGGACCTGATGCGGGAAGCGGTACAGGGTTAAAAGGAGCCAATAGAGCTTTGAATATATATCTTTCAGCAGCAAAATATTATTTAATAGATGCTACAAAGCCAATGTATGTTTCTCCTATAGATAATTTAAATGGTGTAATTGCAACTTATGATGCTAAGAATGGTGAGAATAATATATACTTGGTATTTGATCCAAATAGTGATAAAAATTTTAATGACAATGATACTTTGCTCGCAGCGGTTGACGCTCATTATTATACCGAGAATGTTTACGAGTATTATAAAAATAAATTTAACAGAAATAGCTGGGATAATAATGGAGGCTCGTTAAAGAATGTAATTCATTATAGTACAAATTTTAATAATGCTTTTTGGAATGGTGAATTTATGATTTTCGGTGATGGAGATGGGGTGCAATTTTCAAATTTAGCAGGAGCTTATGACGTTGTTGTTCATGAAATTACTCATGGGGTTACATCTTCTACAGCAAACCTGGAATATCAAGGACAAAGCGGTGCATTAAATGAATCTTATTCCGATGTTTTTGCTGCTATGGCAGATAACGATGATTGGCAGATTGGAGAAGACATTTATACTCCTTCAATTAGTGGAGATGCACTTAGGGATATGTCAGATCCTCATCAAGGCGGGCAGCCTGCGGATATGAATGAATATTTATATTTGCCTTACACTGAAGACCGGGACTATGGCGGGGG
>Ga0209322_10001546_pt1 | contig 13340 bp, 10 predicted proteins | sample Rifsed19ft1_FD_184013 | JGI IMG/M metagenome (GOLD analysis project Ga0209322, IMG submission 184013) | Soil microbial communities from Rifle, Colorado, USA - sediment 19ft 1 (version 2) | ecosystem: Environmental > Terrestrial > Deep subsurface > Rock core/Sediment | place: Rifle, Colorado... | reverse complement strand
ATGGCGACGCTGCTTTACGAGATGGAGAGGCGCGGCGCCCAGTTCGGCCTGGAGACGATGTGCGTCGGCGGCGGTCAGGGCATCGCGGCCGTGATCGAGCGCGTCGGCTAGCGGGCGTCAGCAACGCCAGGCCCGAAGGGACGCATTTCGCCTACGCCAGCGCTGGCGTAGGCAGCGTGAAACCCTGCTTTGTCAGGTACGCCTGGACGAGTCTGTAATCCACCTGCCTGGGATTCACGCCCTGCTTCGCCGCCAGCGCTGCTGCCGCCCCTGCCGCCTCACCCATCGCTATGCAGTGCGGGATGAGGTTGAGCATGTTGTTGGAAACAGGGTCGGACGAGAAGCAACGACCGGCGACGAGCAGGCCCTCCATCCTACGCGGCACCAGCGAACGATAAGGCACGTACGTCTTGCCCTGTCCGTCCGACGGGCCGCGACGCCTGAACACTGCGATGGTATCGTCCTGAACCGTGCCGGCGTTCTCTCTCGTAACCGTATACTCACCAGCCAATCGCCTGCTGCCGCGGGTGCCCAGCTGGGAAGCGGTGTCCAGGATGAAGCTCCTCTCGAAGCCGGGCAGATGCTGCTTGGCGTAGCTATGCCACAACAGCATCGCCTTCCTGATGTTGACTTCCACCCACGTGAGGTCTTCGACATTCGTCGCGCTTACGCCCTTGATCCAGTTGTTGATCCAGATGACGTCCTCCTGCGGCGTGGGAAGCGGCAGCATGCAGTAGTTGGCCATGGAGGGCCTGAACACAGACCGGAGCTCTTCGCCCCAGGTGCCCTCCGCTCTGCGAACTAGCTCGCGATGCTTTTCGGGTTCCGCCTGCCTGAACTCGTTGTATCGCGCGAAGTCAACGTTGCCGAGGCGGAATACGAGCGCTAGCTGTGAGCTCCTCAGCTCGGGGTCCATCGACGCGTCAAACTCGGCTCCGGCGGAGGCGAAGATGTCGCCATCTCCCGTCGTATCCACGACGACTTTCCCGAGGATCGCCAGCCTGCCCGACTTGCTCTCGAAGATCACGCCCCGAACCGCACCTTCCTCGACAACGGCGCGACAGGCCCAGGAGTGGAGGTACAGCTTGACTCCCGCCTCTTCCACGATGCTGTTCATCACGCACTTGAGGATCTCCGGGTCGGAGTAGGCGGACCAGGTTACGCTGCCGTCCCTTACATTGCGACCGGTACGCTTCTGCCAGTAGCTGACGACCTTCTCGTCCCTTGACCCCGTCTCCTCTTTGCTCGGCTGGAGACAGCCGCCCAAGGCGTCCGCCCTGTCGATGATCTCCTGGTTGAGCCCGGGCATGTACCACGGCTTGACGTCGGCAAACACCTGAGGCAGTTCCAAGACGATGCCGCCGGTGGCCATGCCCCCCAGGTGGCCGTATCTCTCCACCAGGACCGTCTTGGCGCCATTGCGAGCCGCCGTCACCGCGGCGCCGAACCCCGCGGGGCCGCCGCCGACGACGACCACGTCGGCCTCCCTGAAGACCTCGACGTCCCTAGCAGGTTCCCGAATCGTCTTGCTAGCTTCCATCAGACTGTTCTCCCTCCTCAACCTGCTTAAGCCTCAGCCCGCGAACGGGCCGTGAGGTCCCGCTGGCGAGATCACCGCGCCGGAGCTAGGGCACGACCCTCAGCTTGACGCAGGTATCGATGTTGAGGTTGACAGGGCTCGTGTGTTCCCAATCGACCTCCAGCAGCTCGTTGAAGAAGACCCCCTTGCCGCGCGCTACGGGCAGCGTCTCCGCCCAGTGGCCGGCGCAGCCGCCGATCCCCAGGCCTTCCGGGTGCATCGCCTCGGTCAGGTGGAGCCGGCCGCGCACGCGGCGGCCGTGCACCGACTCCAGCCAGACCTGCTGGCCCTCGCGCAGTCCTTTACGTCGCGCCGTCGTCGCGTTGATCGCGATGGCGTAGGAGAAGGGGTCGAGCCGTCCCGCCTCGTCCAGCCAGGGGTTCTCGTGCGTAAAGCCGTTGGTGTGGATCGTGTCGCGGTAGTAGAAGCCGTAGAGGTCGAAAGAGGGGTCGGCCACCTCGTGAGAGGGGCAGGGCAGCCAGCGCGGCAGCGGGCTGTAGTACGCGTCGTCCCAATCGAGGCCGTGCTCCCTGGCGATCGGCCTGGCCTTCTCTTCGAGCGAGACCATGAACTCCCAGTAGACAGGCACGCGCACGTCGAGGAAGGGCCGCCAGTAGACCTCCTCCACTCGCTTCGGCCAGCTGATGACGCCGTGTTCCTTGAACCACTCGATGCCGCGCTCGGGACCGAAGTTGCACTTGAGCTCCCGGTCGCAGATCTCCTCGTACGTGTATGGCGTGTCGAGGCGCAGGCGCTGGGGGCCCTCGAGCTTCAGATAGACGTTCCACACGGCGTTGTAGTCCTCGCGGATGCCGAGGCGGTCGGCGATCTCGAGGAGCACCTCCGGCGCCGGCCGGCGCTGGCCCGCGGGCTCGACGACGGGCTGCTTGACCGGCCAGCTCCAGTCCCCGAGCCCGGCCGGGTGATTGAAGATGAAGAAGGCGTTGGGACGCGAGTCGAGCGACTCCAGGTAACAGGCGTCCGGCAGGACGATGTCGGCGAAGGCGGAGAACTCGGTGAGGGCGATGTCGATCGACACGATGAACGGGATCCTCTTGAGAGTTTCTGCCACAGTTTCGCTGTTGCCCACGCTCATCAGCGAGTTCGCGCCGTAGTTGAGCATCGCCTCCGGCCGATAGGGTAGGTTGAACCGGCTCCACAGATCCTCCTGGTCGCTGGAGGCCATGGCCGTCCCGTGCATCCCCAGCGGGAAGAGGCCGCTGAGGGACATCGTGTCCGGAACCTTCGGGTCGGCGAACGGATAGGGGAGGTGGGCGGCCACCCACTGGCCGGTGACCATGAGGCCGTCGGGGCCGGCCGTGGGGACGTAGCGGGGCTTGCCCGTCTCGGGATGGCCATAGGAGACGGGGTTGAACCCCAACGCGCCACCGACGACGTCGCAGGCGCCGACCACCTGGTTGAGAAGCTCGATGGCAAGGCAGTTGTAGACCGAGTTCTTGTGACCCTGAGCGCCGCGGAAGTAGATCGCCGCCGCGGGCCGGTAGGGCAGCGTCTTCCCCTCAATCTCCATCGTGCTGCCGATCTTGGCCTCGACGGCAAACTCTCGCGCCAGCCGGCTAATCGTCTCTGCCGGCACGCTGCTGACGCCCTCGGCCCACTCAGGCGTGAACTGACGCAGGTGGTCACGGAGCAGAGAGAACGCGGGGCGCGCTCGTACGCCCCGGACCAGGTACTCGCCGCCGAGCGCGCCCGTCGCGCAGCACGGGTCGTCGTAAGGCACCGCCTCGTCGCGTCCGACGTCCCAGACGAGCGGCTTCTCCGTCTCCGGATGGCGCAGGTAGCGCCCATCGGGCCCGATGAGATACGACGCGTTGGTCTTCGTCGCGAGGTAGTCAGCGTCCCACACCCCGAGCTCGTTGACGATCACGTTGACCATCGCCAGCGCGAGCGCAGCGTCCGTTCCGGGCCTCAGCGGGACCCACTCGGTGGCTTTCGCCGAGGCGAAGTTACACATGGGGTCGACCACCACCATCTTCATGCCGCGAACCCTGGCGTCCGCGGCCAGAGCGATGTTGGTGTTCGCCACATGCCCTGCTCCATGACCCTTCGAGGCGCCGAAATAGATCGCGTAGTTGCAGTTGGGAAAGTCCGGCACCAGCGACCAGGAGGCGTGAAAGAGGCCGTTGATCAGGTGGGCGCCGTTGCCGCAGTGGAGCCCGCCGCCCGCGGCCCAGATGTTCGGCGTGCCGAACGCGCCGGCAAAGCAGTTCAGGGGCCCTTCTGCCGAGCTGTTCGTCGTCGTCCGCTGCATGAAGAGCTTTCTCGGGTCGTCCTCGTGGACCTTGCGCAGTCGCTCGACGACCTCGTCCAGGGCTTCCTCCCAGGTAATCTCCTCCCAGCCGGGGTCGATGCCGATCCCTTTCATCGGATTCGTGCGTCGCAGGGGCGTGTTCACGCGGTTGGGGTCGTAGAGCGTCATGATGCCGGAGACTCCCTTGCCGCAGAGCCTGCCGCCGCCGATGGCGCTCTCCGGGTTGCCTTCGATCTTGACGAGCACGCCGTCCACCACGTGGCCACGGATGGAGCATGTGCCGTAGCAGAGGCCGCAGGCGGACGGGATCCACCGGTCGGTCACGCTCGTCACGAGCTTCCTCCTGCGACCATTGGCAGCACCAGGAGGTCCATCCTGGCAGCCGGCGCATCGCCGCGCGTTACGCAGTCGGTCATCGAGGCTTCCTCCTCGTTGAGGAAGACGCGCAGGTGGGTCTGAACCTGGTCGGGGGCGCGAAAGAGGGCAGCGCTGAAGCCGGAGCCGTACGCTTCGCCCAGGAGCCTGAGGACGTCCAGGATCGTCGCCCCGTCTTCGATCTTCACCCTAGCTTCTCGGCGCCCCGCCAGGGACTCCAGAAAGCCGAGGAACTTGACCGTCACGACATAGCGTTCCAGGACTGGCCCTCCTCGATCTCAGCGAGCGCGCCACTACGGGCTCCCGGCGTACGCATCGCGCCCGCCGCGACGCGATCATTGTAACTCGATCTCACTGTCTTACCATCCCAGTGTATGACCGCCAGGCCTACCCAGACGGCTGGGGCGCAGTCTTAGACGGGCCCGCGCCTCAGCCGGACGGGAGGCCGCCCTGGGCCCGCGCCTCCTCGAGCTCAGCCATGAGTCGCGCCAAGGGCACGCTCGCGCCGACGGCGTCCGCCAGCTCCAGGGCCAGCTCCCGGTCCTTCGTCCCCAGGTCTTGGCCCGAAGCCCTGGCCGCGGCGGAGGCCTCCGGCGCGGGAGTTCCGCGGCGCAGCTGGCGCTGAATCGTCCCCAGGCTGCGGCTGTTTCCCGTGCTGAGTCGCATCGCCTCCAGCAACGTCTTTGGGTCAAGGCCGGCCTTGACCCCCAGGTCCAGGCACTCGCGCGCCACCATGGCGTTGCCGAACATGGCGAGGTTGTTCACCAGCTTGCAGGCCTGGCCGGCGCCGACGCCGCCGAGATAGAACAGGTTCTTCCCCATGGCCTCGAAGACGGGCCAGCTGCGTCTGACAGCCTCCTCGTCACCGCCGATCATCAGCGTCAGCTCCGCCGATTCCTGCCCGGGCGTGAAGTCCCTGCTCTCCGTGCTCACGGCCGCGTCGACGACCTGGACGCCTCGCTCCCGCGCTCTCGCATGCAGCGATCGGCAGTAGGCGGGACTGACCGTGCTCGAAATGACGATCGTCGCTCCCTCTCTGATGCCCTGCCAGACGCCGTCGCGGCCGAAGATGACCTCGTCCGTCTGCGGGATGTCGCGCACCAGGCTGATCACGACGTCGCTCGCGCGAGCGACCTCCCGGCAGGAGGCGGCGGCGGCGGCGCCCAGCGCCTTCATCTCCTCGACGGCCTCCCGCCTCAAGTCGTACACCGTGAGCGGCAGGCCGCTTTTGACCAGCCCCCTCGCGACGAGCATCCCCATGTTTCCCAGGCCGATCAAGCCTATCCTCATCGAGACCATCGTCGTCGCCCTCTCATGGAAGCGCGTCCTTCCGGCTCCAGAAGGACCGGGCCTCAGCTCACCATCACGCCGCCGTCGACGACGATGGTCTGGCCCGTTATGTAACGCGCGGCGTCCGAGGCGAGGAACAGGGCGACGTCGGCGATGTCCGCCGCCTCGCCCCGCCGGCCCAGCGGCGCGCCGCCGCCACCACCGCCCGGCCTCGGCGGCGCTGAGGTGGGGCCCGACGGCGTTATCTCCCAGGGCGGCAGGCCGACGCGGTGACGGCCGAAGTCGGTGTCGATCGCGCCCGGGGCGATGGCGTTGACGCGGACGTTGTGCGGCGCCAGCTCGCGCGCCGCCCAGCCGGTCAGCACGATAACGCCCGCCTTGGCGATACCGTAGGCAGAGGCGCTGCCGAACCTCAGGCCGCTAATCGAGGCCATGTTGACGATGACGCCCGACTTCTGCTCCACCATCAGCCTGGCCGCTGCCTGGCAGCAGAGGAACGGGGCCTTGAGGTTCACTTCGATGGCCTTGTCCCAGAGGTCCGTCGGCATCTGCAGGAGCGTGTGGTGCGCCGAGAGGCCGGCGTTGTTGACCAGCACGTCCAGCCTGCCGAACTCCTGCGCCACCCTCTGAAACAGGCCCGCGACATCGCCCTCCTTGGTGAGGTCGGCCTGCACGGCGAGGGAACGCCGGCCGAGCTTCCGGATCTCGGCTGCCGTTCCCTCCAGGTCGAAGTCGTCCCCCGAGACGCGCAGGTCGCAGACGGCGACGTCGGCGCCGGCGCCGGCCAGCGTCAGCGCGATCGCCCGGCCCATGCCCCTCACGCTCGCGGCGCCGGTCACGAGGGCTGCCTTGCCCTCCAGGCTAAGACTCGGTACGGCCATTGCCTGACCTCCTCTGCTTCCTCGATCTCACTGAAACACTTCGTACAGGCGCGCGATGTTCTGGCGCTGCATCTGCTCCATCATGCGCCCGGAGACCCCAGGGTGTCTGTCCAGGAGAGAGATGCTGTCCTGCGCTTCCGTCAGCGACGCGCCTCGCCTTTTCGCCGAGGCGACGGCCTCGACCCAGGCCTGGATGTGGCCTCTCATCTCCTCCAGGTAGCCGGCGCCGCCGACCTCGCCGTGCCCCGGCACCAGCACCTCCGCCCCGATCTGCGCCATTCGCTCCAGCGAGGCCAGCCAGTCCTGGGGATTGGCCTCGCGGAAGATCGGCAGCCTCCCGGTAACGTTGTCGGAGGTGAAGAGGGCCCCTCGTTCCGGGATGTAGACCGCCAGCTGAAAGGGCGTGTGGCCGGGGAAGTGGGTCAGCTGGAAGGTGAGCCCGCCCAGGTGGAGCGTGAGGCGGCTGGCGAAGGTGACTTCGGGCAGACGAAAGCCGAAGCCCTCCGGCACGGCGGCGCCCTCCGCGCCCATCATCGCCATCATGCCGGTCAGCTGCTCGACGGACGCGGCGGCTATGACGCCTCTCGCCCCTTCGTGGGCGACGACCGGCGCCTCGAAGAAGTGGCCGCCGGCGAAGTGGTCGATGTGAGGCTCCGTGTTTATGACGTAGCGGATGGGGCCGTGCTTGCCAATCTCGTCCCGCCAGCGGAGCGCCTCGTCCGGCATCATCGGCGTGTCGATGAGGACGACGCCCTCGCTCGTGACGACGAAGCCCGCGTTGCAGCCGCGCAAGCCGGTCTCGACGTAAACGTTTCGCGCGATCTCTTGCATCGCGGTCCTTCACCCAGCGATGACGCCCGCGGCGCTCGGCATCGACGCGAGTGCCGCGCTCGGCCACCGAGCATGGAGATAGTCCAATGGGCCGCCGAGGGAGCACATGTGCCGGATGGCCCTAATGCGGCGCGACCGCCGCGAGCTTCAACGACGCGATGATCGCGTCAGGAGTGCCTAGCCCACCACCGGTCGAGGCTCTCGCTCAGCTCCGCGGCGTGGAAGCGCGCGACCTGTTTGGTGGGCGGCAGCGCCTCCGCGTAGAAGAACCCCGGCAGCTCGTCGTCGCCGACCTGGAAGCCGGCCGCCTCGTTGAACTCGCGCTCGAGACGCAGCGTGTCGCGGCCCAGGGCCTCGAAGAAGCTCGCGTCGAAGCTGGTGCCGGTGGCAGCGTTGATCGCCTCCGCGATCATCTCCAGGCTGCTGTTGGTCACTGTCCGCCCGAAGACACAGAGGCCGAGGGAATCGACCGCCGCCGTCATCACCTGCGACTCCATGCTCGCTTCGACGATCTCATCGACGGTCAGGTCGACCGTCTTCAGGCGCGGCACGTTGCCGGCGGTGTGGTCGGCGCCCTGGGCACTCACCATCATCGTGACGCCCGTGGCCTCGATGACGCGCGGGTCGTAGGCGCTTATCGCCTGCCGTTTAATGACCGGCACGCGCGCCACGCCGAGGTGCTTGCCGACCCGCGCCGTGCCCTGGGCGTACAGGCGCCCCTTCTCGGTACCGCGCCGGATTTCCTCGAGCGTCCGGAACATGAAGTCGACGTCGCCGAACTTGGCAAGGCCGGCTTCCATGAGCACGGCGAGCGTCGCCCCCGTCTCGATGCTGTCGACGCCCAGGTCGTTCGCCGCGGCGTTCAGTCTCGCGAGGTCGTCCGGGTCGGTGATGCCGCAGTTCGTGCCCAGCAGGCACAGGCTCTCGTACTCGATCGGCGACGCGATCTCCTTGCCGTCGGCGTCCGCGTAGACGTTGCTGCACTGGATCAGGCAGCCCGGCATGCAGGCATGCGTCGGCTCGCCACCGCGCGCGACGTTCTGCTCGTAGATGAACTCGCCGCCCATCTTCAGCCGCTCGTCCGGGCTGGTCAGGCGCCCGGCGCTGAAGTTGCGCACCGGCAGGCCGCCGACGAGGTTCGTATAGTCGGCCATGCTCGCCGTGCCGAACAGCCGGAAGTTTTCGATCGTTTGATCCGCTCGCAGCCGCTTGCCGTACTCCCTCACCGCCGACATGACCTTCGGCCGGTCGTGGAGCGTCGGCATCTTGTCGAGCTCGGCTACGATCGCCTTGACCTTCTTCGAGCCCATGACGGCGCCGACGCCGCCGCGGGCCGCCAGGCGCGTCGGGCGGCGGTCGACATCGCTGATGGCGACGCCGGCGAGCAGTCCGACGTACTCGCCGACCGGCCCGCAGAGGGCGAGGCTCACCTTGTTACCGTAACGCTCGTGCAGGCGCTCGGCCGCGGCGAAGTTGCCGAGGCCGAGGTAGGGCTGAGCCGGGTCGAACCCCACGCTGCCGTCCTTCCTCAGGTGGACAATCGTCCAGTCGTCCGCGGCGCCGTGGAGGGTCAGCCCGCAGATCTCTAGCTGTCCCAGCGCCACACCGAAGGTGCCGCCCCCGTTCGCTTCCTTGACGCCGCCCGTCAGCGGGCTCTTGCAGCCGACGCTGGTGCGATTGGCATTCGAGAAGTTCGTGCCGGCGAACGGCCCGACGGAGAAGATGAGCGGGTTTTCGCCCGAAAGGGGGTCGACGGTCGCCGCGCCGCATTCGACCAGCGTCTTGGCGATGAAGTGGCGCCCCGCGCTGGCGACCGCCTCGCGCTCGAGGTCACGACTCCGTACCGTCTTAGAAGTGAGGTCGATGTCTAGGTACCGGCGCACTCCGAACCTCCGGTCTATTGAATGAAGCTCGCGCTGTTTCCCTGCCCCGCCAGTATAAGTGAAGGAGCCCGCGGGCTCCTTCTCGGTCTTGACCTACACCCTGCTCCCGCGCTCAGGCAAACGGGTCGATGGAGACGTGGATCGCCTCCTCTCCCTCCACCTCGCCGGCCAGCGTCTCGACGGCGAGGTTGGCCTCGTCCAGGCTGAATGTGTGCGTGTGCAGCTTCTCCAGCGGGAAGCGATTCGTCTCGATCATCTTGATCGCTTCTTCGTAGGACGGAACGTCGACAGTGAAGGCACCGACCATGGTCAACCCCTTGCCGATGAGCATCCGGTTGTTGAACGGGAAGGTGTTCTCTCCCTTGAGCCCGGCGAGCACCACCCTGCCACCGTGCCGCGTCGCCTCGATGGCGTCGAGAGTCGGCTGAACCGACACGGGCGCGACGTCCAGGGCAACGTCCACGCCGACGCCGTTCGTGATCTCGCGCACGCGCTCGACGGTGTTCTCCTTCTCGACGTTGATCGTGTAATCGGCGCCGAGCTCACGGGCCAAGGCGAGCTTGTAGCCGTCCCTTTCGAGGCCGGTGACGATGATTGTCGCGGCGCCGACCGCTTTGGCGACCATCACGGACGTGAGGCCCCGCTGGCCACAGCCAAGGATGAGCACGGTGGAGCCGAGCCCAACCCCGCCGAGGTGATAAATCCAGCGCACGCCGGCGCCCAGCGGGTTGTACATGACGGCTATGTCGGCCGGGATGTCGTTGCGCACCTTGCGCACGTCCGCGGCGGGAGTGAGGAAAAGGTACTCGGCGTAGCTACCCCGAAGGGGCGTGCCCTCGCCGATCCGCGCCGGCGGCGGCATGCCGCCGCGCACGACAGCGACGCGGTCGCCCGGCTGGACGCCCCATCTCGCCGCCGCTCTCTCACCGATCTCCTCGATGATTCCCAGCGGCTCATGGCCGGGAATCTCGATCACGCCCGGCCTCGGCGCCCTGTGGTACTGCTCGACGTCGCTGCCGCAGATGCCACACCGTTCGAGGCGGAGGAGGCCGTCGTCCGGCCCGATGGCAGGCTTCGGGAACTCCTGCACCTCCAGCTTCCGCGGGCCGACCTTGACCGCCGCGCGCACCAGACCCGTCATTCTTCAGCCCCTTTCTCGATGCTTGCCGCACGCTCATCTCCGGAGGTGCGAAGCGCGGACGCATAGTACGCGTCCGGAGTCAGGTCCCGTCAAGTGCCAAGAGAAGGAAAAGACTGTCCGCGCGCCGGCGGGCAAGCCGCGCCGCGGGCGCCGAAGCGCCTAGCAGGTGGTCACCACTGGACGAACATCGGCATGATGACGTGGACGTAGTTGTCATCGCCGACGGGGCGGAAGACGCCCTGGCTCGAAGGACCCGACGTCTCCATAGCGAGCTGGCCGCCGTCGAGCGCCTGGAGGACGTCCTGCAGGTACTTGCCGTTGAAGGCGATCTTCACGCCTTCGCCCTCCACCGCCGCGTCCAGCTCACCCTGGTTGTCACCCACCTCCTCGGCGCGGGCCGAGATGACGACCTTGCCCGGCGTCACGCCCTCACCAGGCGTCACGACGAGGCGGACGATGCCCGAGCCGTCGCGCGCGAAGACAGAGGCGATGCGCGTCTCGCGCAGGAACTCGCCCACGTCCGTGATCGCCCGGCTCGAGTAGCTAGCGGGGATGAGCTGGTTGAAGTTGGGAAAGGTGCCCTGAATCAGCTGCGCCACGAGCTCAGCGTTTTTCAACTGGAACAGCACCTGCGTCTTCGCGGCGTTGGTGCGCAGCGTGACCGGGTCTTCCTCCTCACCGAGGAGGCGGTTTACCTCCGCCAGCGCGCGCGCCGGAACGACGATCTCCGTCGCCTCCGACACGGCCTCCTCTAGCGGCAGCTTGTAGACCGAGAGGCGGAAGCCGTCCGAGGCGGCCAGCGTCAGCAGCTTGCCCTCGAACTTCGTGTCGACGCCGGTGAGCACGGGCCGCGAGTCGTCCGTGGCGGCGGCGAAGACGGTCTGGGCGATGGCCTGGCGCAGGCCCTTCGGGTCGAGCTGGACGGAGACGCCGTCCTTGACCACCGGCGCCGGCGGGAAGTCATCCGCGTCCATGCCGCCGATGGTCGCCTCGTTGCGGGCGCAGGCGAGGCGCACCTGGCGCGAGCGCGGCGCCACGGTCAGCGAGATGCGGTCGTTGGGCAGCGTGCCGACGAAGTCCGTCAGCAGGCGCGCCGGGACAGTGATCGCTCCCTCCTCCTCGATGTTCGCCTGGATCCAGCAGCTCATCGTGATCTCGAGGTTGGTGGCGGCGAGCTTGAGGCGACCGCCGTCGCTGGTCAGGAGGACGTTGGCTGTTATCGGCAGCGGGCTGCGCGCGGCGACGGCGCGGCCGACGACGCCGAGGCCGCGGGCGAGGGCTTCCTGGGTGCAGGTGACTTTCATTATCTGCTCACCTAGTTATGCATTTAAGTGGGTCTTCGGCCGCAGTATAAAGCCCGCCGCCAGGGACGGACAAGAGCGATCAGGCGCTCGCCTGCAGCGCCCGTTCGACGGCCTCGATCGTCGCCTCGACGTCGCCGTCCGTGTGCGCCGCCGAGACGAAAGCCGCCTCGAACTGCGATGGCGGGAAGTAGACGCCTGCGTCCAGCAGACCGTGGAAGAAGCGCGCGTAGCGCTGAGCGTCGGCGCGACGGGCGCCGGCGTAGTCGGTCACCGGCCCGTCGGTGAAGAAGACCGTGAGCATCGACGCGACGCGGTTGACGACGACTGGCGCGCCGGCTCGCTTCGCGGCAGCGACGACGCCGCTCGCCAGGCGCTCCGTCTTCGCCGACAGGGACTCGAAGAAGCCGGGCCGCGACAGCGCCTTCAGCGTCGCGAGGCCCGCCGCCATGGTCAGCGGGTTGCCGGCCAGCGTCCCTGCCTGGTAGACGGGCCCCAGGGGCGCCACCAGCTGCATCACGTCGCGGCGGCCGCCGTAGGCGCCCACGGGCAGCCCGCCGCCCACGACCTTGCCCAGGCAGGTCAGGTCCGGCCGCACGCCGCAGGCCCCCTGGTAGCCGCCGAGCCCGACGCGGAAGCCGGTGATCACCTCGTCGAAGATGAGGAGGGCGCCGGCGGCGTCGCAGAGGCGGCGCAGGCCTTCGAGGAAGCCCGCCTGAGGCGGCACGACGCCCATGTTCGCCGCCACCGGCTCGACGATGACCGCGGCGACCTCGCCGCCCCAGCGCTCGAACAGCGCCTCGGCGGCTGCGAGGTTGTTGTAGGGCGCGACGAGGGTCTCGGAGGCGTAGGCGGCCGGCACGCCGGCGCTGTCCGGCAACGACAGCGTCGCGACGCCGGAGCCGGCCTGGACGAGCAGCCCGTCAGCGTGGCCGTGATAGCAGCCCTCGAACTTGACGACCTTCGACCGGCCGGCGAAGGCGCGCGCCAGACGCAGCGCCGACATCGTCGCCTCCGTGCCGGAGCTGACGAAGCGCACCATCTCGATGGAGGGCACGCTCTCGCAGACCAGGCGGGCCAGCTCCGTCTCAGCCTCCGTCGCCGCGCCGAAGGTGAGGCCGCGGCGCGCCGCCGCGCTGACGGCCTCCACGACCTCCGGATGGGCGTGGCCGAGGATCAGCGGCCCCCAGGAGCCGCAGTAGTCGACGTACTTGTTGCCGTCGACGTCGGTCAGGCGGGCGCCGGCGCCGGAGGCGATGACCACCGGCTCGCCGCCGACGCCGCGGAAGGAGCGCACGGGGCTGTTGACGCCGCCGGGCAGGTAGCGCTGCGCCTCGGCGAAGGCGGCGCGGGAGCGGTCTTGCCTACGGCTCAAGGGCCTCCTCCGACGCCCTGCCCCGAGCCTGTCGAAGGGTCATCGCAGGTCGAGGATGTCGAGCAGCAGCTCCAACGTCTCGATCTCGTAGTCCGGCTCGTGGGCGAGGGGCTCCGGCTCGCCCTCGATGGAGCGGTTGACCGTCTGGCCCGCCGGCCGGCGCACCCAGGCAACGCGCATGCCGGCGTTCTTGGCGCCGGCCACGTCGGCGAGGCGGCTGTCGCCGACGTAGAGGATGCGCGAGGCAGGCAGGCCCAGCTCGTCGCTCAGCCGGCGGAAGATCGAGACGTGGGGCTTGTACGCCTGCGCCGTCTCCGACGAGACGACGACGGGGAACGAGAGGCCGTTCTGAGCGAGACAGGCGTAGAGGAAGTCGTCGTCGGCGTTGGAGAGGACGGCCACCGGCAGGCGG
>Ga0209322_10001542_pt1 | contig 13367 bp, 10 predicted proteins | sample Rifsed19ft1_FD_184013 | JGI IMG/M metagenome (GOLD analysis project Ga0209322, IMG submission 184013) | Soil microbial communities from Rifle, Colorado, USA - sediment 19ft 1 (version 2) | ecosystem: Environmental > Terrestrial > Deep subsurface > Rock core/Sediment | place: Rifle, Colorado... | reverse complement strand
TCGAATAATCAAAGTGGTAGGCACGAACGACGCGACGAATCGCCGCAGGTAGACGGTGCAATTGCGGCGCGCTCTTTGCTAGACTCTGCGCCTCTTTGAGTGAGGCAAACATGGCCGATACATATCTTTTTACTTCTGAGTCCGTTTCTGAAGGGCATCCGGACAAGGTTTGCGACCAAATTTCCGATGCGGTCCTCGACACGATTTTGGCCAAGGAACCGACGGGGCGCGTTGCGTGTGAAACACTGGTGAAGAATAATCTCGTGGTGCTCGGCGGCGAGATAACGACCAACGTGGTGGTCGATTTCGACCGCGTGGCGCGCGATGTCATCAGACGCATCGGCTATACCAGCGCGATGGGTTTCGATCCGGAAACCGCGACCGTGCTTGCCGTCATCGGCAAACAATCCGTCGATATCGCGCAGGGCGTCGATGAGGGCCGCGGGCTCGATCTCGAACAGGGTGCCGGCGACCAGGGCCTAATGTTCGGCTACGCCAGCAACGAGACCGACGTGCTGATGCCGATGCCGATCACCTTGGCGCACCGCTTAGTGAAGCGTCACGCCGAACTGCGCCATAGCGGCAAGCTCAAATGGTTGCGGCCGGACGCGAAGTCACAGGTTACCGTGAGGTACGTCGACGGCAAGCCTGCGGGGATCGATGCCGTCGTGGTCTCGACACAGCACGACCCTGAAATCAAGCACGAACGGCTTAAGGAAGCTGTGATCGAGGAAATTGTTAAGCCGGTGCTACCCAAAGAATGGCTCGACAAGAACACCAAGTATCTGATCAACCCGACCGGGAGTTTCGTAATCGGTGGTCCGGTTGGCGACGCCGGCGTGACCGGCCGCAAGATCATCGTCGACACCTACGGCGGTATGGCGCGCCACGGCGGCGGCGCCTTTTCCGGCAAGGATCCGTCAAAGGTAGACCGGTCAGCGGCGTACGCCGGGCGTTATGTCGCGAAGAACATCGTGGCGGCCGGCCTGGCGGACCGTTGCGAGATTCAGATCGCCTACGCGATCGGTGTCGCCAACCCGGTTTCGATACATGTCGACACCTTTGGCACCGGCCGTATTCCCGACAGCCGTATCGTCGAATTGGTGCGTGCCAACTTCGACTTGCGCCCGAAGGGCATTATCCAAATGCTTGATTTGCTCAGGCCGATCTACCAGGCCACTGCGGCGTACGGCCACTTTGGGCGCAATGAGCCAGGCTTCACCTGGGAGCGCACGGATAAAGCTGCGGCACTACGCGAGGCCGCTGGCCTCAAAACTCGCTCGGCCGCCACAGCCTAATCGAGAGTTTATTTCGCCGCGTCGCGCGGCGATCGCGTCCAACGAGGAGCGTTGCAGCCCCGCCACTTGACCCAAGCCCTCGACACTTATGTCGGGCAGCTGGGATCGGTGAAGCGGCGGGGTCAGGCTCGATGGAAGCGGGTAAATATGCAACGGCGCTCGCTTATTTCAGGAGCACGTCCATGAATGCTGTCGTTAATTCCAATTTTCGAGATTATCGTGTCGCTGATCTGTCCCTGGCTGCGTGGGGACGGAAGGAAATCGCCATTGCCGAAAGCGAAATGCCGGCGCTGATGGGAATACGCAAGGAATTTGCCGGCAGCAAACCGCTGACTGGCGCGCGGGTTACTGGTTCGCTGCACATGACCATCCAGACCGCGGTGCTGATCGAAACGCTAAAAGCGTTGGGTGCCGAGGTGCGCTGGGCATCGTGCAATATTTTCTCGACCCAAGACCACGCCGCCGCGGCGATCGCCGCGGTCGATATCCCGGTGTACGCCTATAAGGGTGAGACGCTGGAGGAATATTGGGAGTTCACCCACCGAATATTCGAGTTTGGCGACAACCAAGGTCCAAACATGATCCTCGATGACGGCGGCGACGCGACGCTGTTGCTGCATCTCGGTATCCGGGCGGAAAAGGATCCGTCGGTGTTGGCGAGACCGTCGGGCGAGGAAGAAGAATTCCTGTTTGCGTCAATCAAGAAACGACTTGCGTCCAAGCCGGGTTGGTATTCGGCGATGGCAAAAGAAGTAAAGGGCGTCACCGAGGAGACCACCACCGGCGTGAGTCGGCTGTATCAGATGCACAAGGAAGGCCGCTTACTGTTCCCGGCCATTAACGTCAACGACTCGGTTACCAAGTCCAAGTTCGACAACGTCTACGGATGCCGTGAATCGCTTGTCGACGGCATCAAGCGCGCGACCGACGTTATGGTGGCGGGCAAGATTGCCGTCATTGCCGGTTTTGGCGAGGTCGGCAAGGGATCAGCGCAGGCCTTGCGTGGGCTGCAAGCGCAAGTTTGGGTGACCGAGATCGATCCGATTTGCGCGCTGCAGGCAGCCATGGAAGGTTATCGCGTGGTAACGATGGATTATGCCGCTGATAAGGCCGACATCTTTGTCAGCGCCACCGGCAACTTCCACGTGATCACCCACGAGCACATGAAGCGCATGAAACACAATGCCATCGTGTGCAACATCGGCCACTTCGACAACGAAATCGACGTCGCCGCGCTCAAGCAATACGAGTGGGACAACATCAAACCGCAGGTGGACCACATCATATTCCCGAACGGCAAGCGTTTGATCTTGCTTGCCGAGGGCAGACTGGTCAATCTCGGTTGCGCCACCGGCCATCCGAGTTATGTCATGTCGTCGTCCTTCGCTAATCAGGTGTTAGCGCAAATTGAGCTCTACACCAAAAACGCGAAGTATCCGATCGGGGTTTATATTCTGCCGAAAGCGTTGGATGAAAAAGTGGCTCGACTGCAGCTGACAACGCTCGACACGATGTTGACCGAACTCACCGACCAGCAGGCGAAGTACATCGGCGTTCCAAAAAACGGGCCCTACAAGCCCGATCATTACCGATACTAAGCAGCGTGCCTGTGACTATCGCTGTCGCTCGGCGACAGCGATAGTCAATCACGATAGGATCCAGATGAAAACCCAGAAGAAGTTATCGCGCTCGTTCAGCTTCGAATTTTTTCCGCCACGAGACGACGCTGGGCGCGCCACGTTGGTCGACACGGCGGCGCAACTGGCGGCATTAAAACCGCAGTTTGTGTCGGTTACCTATGGCGCCGGCGGCTCGACGCGCGAAGGCACGTACGAGACGGTGAAACAGCTTACCGCGCGCGGCGTGCGCGTCGCACCGCACTTGTCTTGCGTCGGTGCGACGCGGGCTACGTTGACCGACCAACTGCGCGCGTATCAGGCGCTTGGCATAAAGCATATCGTCGCGCTCGGCGGTGACTTGCCTTCGGGGATGGCGGCGCCGGGGGATTTTCGGCACGCCTACCAATTGGTTGAATTGATTCGCGCGGAGACGGGCGATCATTTCCACGTCGAAGTCGCTGCGTATCCGGAGGTGCATCCGCGAGCCCAGAGCCGGGAAGATGATCTGCGTCAATTCAAACGTAAGATCGACAGCGGTGCCGACTCTGCGATCACGCAGTACTTTTACAACGCTGATGGCTACTTTCGTTTTGTCGACGAATGCGAAGTGATAGGTCTCGACATTCCCATCGTGCCAGGGATTATGCCGATTACAAATTACAAGCAGCTGGCGCGATTTTCGGACAACTGCGGCGCCGAGGTCCCGCGCTGGATACGCAAGCGTCTGGAAGATTTCGGGGACGACATAGAGTCGATTCGTGCCTTTGGTCTCGATGTCGTTACCGAGCTGTGCACACGACTACTTGCTGTCGGGGCACCGGGGCTGCACTTTTACACACTAAACCGCGCGGGCCCAAGCGACGCGATCTGGCAGCGATTGAAACTCTAGTTGGACGAGGCTCGCATTCCGTTTGCAAGATCAGCGTGCAGTTCGCACTACGCGCAATGACCAAAGAGACGTAGAGCTCGACGATCAAGCTTATGGCGCTCTATGCGATCGGGGACGTACAGGGTTGTTATGACAGCTTGCAGCAGCTTCTCGATCGAATTCGCTTCAACCCTGGGCACGATCGGCTTTGGTTTACCGGAGACCTTGTAAATCGCGGTCCACGGTCCGCCGATGTCGTGCGTTTTGTTGCCGGCCTCGGGGATCGAGCGGTTGCGGTGCTGGGCAATCACGACCTGCACCTCCTCGCCAGCGTGGCGACAGGCTCATCTCCAGCCCCTGAAGACACATTTAACGACATACTTTTTGCTAGCGATAGTGAGTATTTGCTGTCGTGGATCGCTAGTCGGCCTCTCATTCATCGCGATCCGCCATCTGGCTACGCGCTCGTTCACGCTGGACTACTGGCGCAATGGAGCGTCGATGACGCGGTGCGGCTAGCGGGCGAAGTTGAAGCAATTCTTCGCGGTACCAAAAGTGGTGAATTCTTGAAGCATATGTATGGCGATTTCCCAGATTGCTGGAACGATGGAATTTCCGGTATGGATCGGTGGCGCCTCATCGTGAATGGATTTACACGCCTGCGGTTTTGTTATCCCGACGGGCGAATGGATTTTTGCTGCAACGGTCCACCGGGCAGTCAGTCCCATCCGGTGCTACCTTGGTTTCAAATTCCCGCACGACGCTCGCGTGGTGAACGAATTGTATTCGGACATTGGTCGCTGCTTGGGTGCTGGAATGCCGATGGCGTAATTGGCGTCGACACGGGCTGCCTTTGGGGGCGCCAACTTACGGCGGTACGCCTTGATGTCGAACCACCGGAATTTGTCAGCGTCCCTTGCCCCGCGTCTCGAAAGTAGACCGCAAAGATGCAAAAGCCAGACTTTCCGGGCAAAATTGCCGAGACGATCACGAGTCAGCCGTGTGAAGATTGAAAGACACAGTATCGAGGTATCGGTAAAGACCAACTATGTTTCGGCGCAGTCGGCACCGGAGAGCAATCGATATGTGTTTGCCTACACCATCACGATTACCAACGCTGGGGACATCCCCGCTCGCCTACTCACGCGTCACTGGGTAATAACCGACGCTAATCAAAAAACCCAAGAAGTCCGTGGTGAGGGCGTTGTTGGTGAGCAACCTTATTTGGTTCCTGGAATGAGTTTTGAGTACACCAGCGGAACAATACTGGAGACTCCGGTGGGCGTAATGCGCGGAAGCTACCAGATGGAAGCCGATGACGGCACGCGTTTTCGAGCAGACATACCGTCCTTCACACTGAGCGTGCCCCGAACGTTACATTAATCGGCTAATCTAGATATCCAGATTAGCCACGAGCAGCGCGTTCTTTTCGATAAACTCCCGACGCGGCTCCACTTGGTCCCCCATCAGCATACTGAAGACTTCACCTGCAGCAACGTCGTCATCGGCGTTAACTTTAAGTAAACGCCGTATCGACGGGTCCATGGTGGTTTCCCAAAGCTGCTCCGGATTCATTTCCCCTAACCCCTTATAGCGCTGAATCGTTTGGCCTCGACGCGCCTCGGAAAGTAACCATTCAAGCGCCCGCTCGAAACCAACCACTGACATTGTGTGGTCGCCGCGACGGACTGTCAGCTGTCCTGTTAATAGATCGGCTAGTTGCTCACCGAGAGTACGCAATGCAATGTAGTCCGCGGTGCTAAAGAACTCGGCGTCGATTCGGGAGCTGCTACTGCTTCCGTGTTCAAAGCGCGAAATTTTTAAATCGTAAAAATTGTTACGCGGATTCAATTTCGGTTCGACTTCAAAACGAACCGCGCCGCTGGCTTCTTGGTTTAGTCGTGTTAACAATGTCGCGAGGGTACTACGCATTCGCTCTAAGTCGCCCAGTTCGGCGCTGCCTAGCGAGGGTAGATAAATCAACTCTTGCAATACGGCGGCGTCATAGCGCCTGGACAAGCGACGTATGTTCTCTTTGGCGGCGAGGAAACGCTTGCTTAGGTCGGCGAGCGCTTCGCCGTCAACTACCCTACTCTCGGTTGATGCGACGCGCGCGTCTGCGAGTGCGACTGATAGAAGATGGTCTTGTAGTTCGGAATCGTCTTTCAGATAACGCTCTTGCTTGCCGTGTTTAACCTTGTAAAGCGGCGGTTGCGCGATATATATGTGACCACGAGTAATCAGGTCGCCCATTTGGCGGAAAAAGAACGTTAGGAGCAAAGTTCGAATGTGCGAGCCATCGACATCTGCATCCGTCATGATAATAATGCGGTGGTAACGCAGCTTGTTGATGTCGAAGTCCCCAGCGCCGATGCCCGTCCCGAGAGCCGCGATTAGGGTCGCAACCTCGACCGAGGAAAGCATCCGATCGAATCGAGCTCGCTCGACATTTAAAATCTTTCCCTTCAACGGTAGTACCGCCTGATTGCGGCGATCGCGCGCCTGTTTGGCGGACCCTCCGGCGGAATCTCCTTCGACGATGTAAAGCTCGCACAACGCTGGGTCGCGCTCTTGGCAGTCCGCGAGTTTTCCGGGAAGCCCGGCGAGATCCAAGGCGCCTTTGCGCCGGGTCAATTCGCGCGCCTTGCGCGCGGCCTCGCGCGCTCGAGCAGCTTCGAGAATCTTGAGAACAATGGCGCGCGCCTCGCTGGGGTTTTCTAGCAGGAACTCCTCGAGTTTTTCGTTGACGATCGACTCAACAGCACCTTTAACCTCGGAAGAAACGAGTTTTTCCTTGGTCTGGGATGAAAACTTGGGATCGGGCAACTTAACAGACAATACCGCGGTGAGACCTTCGCGGGCATCATCACCGGTCGTGGCAACTTTTTCCTTGCGTCCTAACCCGGAGGTTTCGATGTAGTGGTTGAGCGTGCGCGTCATTGCTGCACGCAGGCCAGCTATATGCGTACCGCCGTCGCGCTGCGGGATGTTGTTGGTATAACAGAATATGTTTTCTTGATACGAGTCGTTCCACTGCAGACAAAGCTCGACCGCGATCGTCCCGCGCTCAGCACTAATATAAACGGGTTTCGGGTGCAGAACTGTCTTGCTTCGATTGAGATGATCAACGAAGGCAGCAATCCCACCTTTGTATTCAAAAACGTCTTCTTTGACGGATCGTTCGTCTCGCAGCGTTATGCGAACACCCGAATTTAAGAACGATAGCTCACGAAGCCTCTTCGCCAATACATCATATTGAAACGTAATGTTCGTAAAAATCTTCGGGCTCGGCTGAAACCGCACAGTGGTGCCGGACTCGGTCGCCTCCCCGATAGCAGCTAGTGGGGCCTCTGGCTCACCGAGTTTGTACGTCTGCCGATAGAGCTTGCCGTCGCGGCGGATCGTGAGCTCAAGAGATTCCGAAAGCGCATTAACAACAGAAATACCCACCCCGTGGAGCCCGCCAGAAACTTTGTACGAGTTCTGGTCGAATTTACCGCCAGCATGGAGGACGGTCATGATTACTTCTGCGGCGGATCGGCCTTCCTCTGGAATAATGCCGATTGGGATTCCGCGGCCGTTGTCCGTAACCGTGATGCCACCATCCACATGAATAATGACGGTTATGTCGGTACAAAAGCCGGCAAGGGCTTCGTCGACGGAGTTATCAACCGCTTCGAATACCATATGGTGTAGACCGCTACCGTCGTCGGTATCGCCGATATACATACCGGGGCGCTTACGCACCGCATCCAGGCCTTTTAGAACTTGGATACTGTGAGAGTCGTACGAAGGGGGGTTACGTGGAGTTAATGGTTCCATGGAGCTTACATTCTATCATCCCCATGGTCCCCAAGATTGGGGTATTTCCATGGCTGTTCCGGGCGACTCCGCTAGGAACAGCGAGTGTTTCACGTGGAACTACTATAGGCGCATCGGCATTACGATGTACTGCGCGCCCGTTTCTACAGAGGATCGCAGCGTACAACTGCTATTGGCATCGCTCAAACCCAGGACGATTTCCGGTGAATCGATGGCGCCCGCGGCCTCGACCAAGTAGTTAACGTTGAAACCTATCTCAAGTGGCTCGCCGCTGTAACTGGTTTCGATTTCTTCGATTGCTTCTTCCTGTTCGGGGTTGTGCGCGGTAACCGAAAGTTTTCCGTTCTGTAGGTTAAGACGTACGCCACGATACTTTTCGTTTGCCAGAATCGCTACTCGATTTAGCGCATCTCTAAATTGTATTTGATTTAGTATTACTGACTTTGTTTGAACAGCTGGTATTACCTTCTGGTAGTCGGGAAATTTCCCATCTATGAGTTTTGAGGTAACCACCAGCCCGGCTACCTGTAGCCGTAGGTGGTTCGTATCAACAGCTATCGTTACAGGTGTTTCATCACTTGGTAAAAGCCGAGCTATCTCATAAATGGCCTTTCGCGGGACGATGATTTGAGCAGGTTTTAGCGCTGATAATTCGCCTTCTAACTCCACTATTGCCATGCGGTGACCGTCTGTTGCCACCGCTCTTATTTGGTGGTTTTCAACTTCCAAGTAGAGTCCGTTCAGATAGTACCGAACATCCTGTTGTGCCATACAGAACGCTGTCGAGCCTAAGACTTGCTTTAATTCCAACGCGGGGATTGTCAAAACGCTGACAAAATCCAGTGTTTCGACCTTTGGGAAATCATCTGCAGGCAGCGTAGCCAAGCTAAAGCGACTCTTTCCTGCTTTAACTGCTATCTTGTTCCCCTGGCTAGCTACGGTAATCCTTACCCCTTCCGGCAACGCGCGACAAATATCCAACAGCTTCCTAGCAGGTACTGTCACATCACCACGATCCACCACCTCTCCGTTAGCTATCGCGATGACCTCAACTTCTTGGTCCGTACCAATCATACTGATCCCGGTTTCACTCGCTCGTAACAGCAAATACGCAAGTATCGGCAGAGTTTGCCTCCGTTCTACTACGCCAGCTACTACGCTAACGGGTATCAACAAATTTTCTCGGTCGATTTCTATACGCATATGTGTTTTGGTACCACGCTCTATCCAGTATTTAATAAGTTAGAGAGATAGTTGTAGTTATTATTAAGCACGGTGTTTTATGTGGATATCGGTCTTGGGGTGCTCTATTTCTAAGTTGGAGCGTTGCTATTTTGCGTTTATAGAAGACGTATAGTGCTGTGGATATCTTGTCATAACCATGTGGATATTAAAGTGAAATATCTTGATCGAGGCTTGAAGACACGAGTTTTCCACAGGCCATTCACATCTTAACTAGCTTGTCAGAGTTCGTAAGAGATTATTGTAATCTTCGTGCACTCGAGGATCCTTGCTTGTTAGCTCAACTATCTTACGACACGCGTGCAGAACGGTGGTGTGATCCCTACCACCAAACGCTTCTCCGATTTCTGGCAAACTGTGGTCGGTTAGCTCTTTAGCTAAGGCCATTGCTATTTGTCGAGGGCGAGCAACCTTACGAGCTCGGTTTTTTGCGTGAAGGTCCGCAATACGGATCTTGAAATACTCCGCGACCGTCTTTTGAATGTTGTTGATAGTGACTAGGCGTTCCTGAAAGCTAAGTAAATCCTTGAGACTATCACTGGCCAATTCGATATTTATCGGGCGACCGGTAAAAAACGCACTTGCTAAAACACGACGCAGCGCACCTTCCAGTTCACGTACGTTAGACCGAACCCGCTTAGCAAGAAAGAATGCAACATCTTCCGATAGCTCGATGCCTTCTTGTCGCGCCTTAGTAATTAAAATTGCGACTCTTGTCTCCAGCTCTGGTGGTTCTATGGAAACCGTAAGCCCCGAGCCAAAACGCGAGATGAGACGCTCTTCAACCCCAGTCAGCTCCCGAGGGAACCGGTCCGCTGTAATAATTACTTGATGCCCAGCTTCAACAAGAGCGTTAAACGTGTGAAAGAACTCCTCTTGTGATCGTTCTTTTCCGACAAAGAACTGGATATCGTCTATTAACAAAGCATCTAAACCTCTATACAGACGCTTAAAATCGTTAATAGTATTGTGCTGCAACGCACGCACCATATCTGCGACAAAGCGCTCGGAGTGTACATATGCAATATTCACACTTGTGCGGCGAGCCAACATCAAGTTACCGGCCGCATGCATCAAATGGGTTTTCCCTAGGCCGACGCCTCCGTAGATAAACAGCGGGTTATATGCAGCACCAGGGTTTTCACCAACTTGCCGGGCGGCAGCTCTAGCAACCTGGTTCGATTTTCCTTCGATATGATTGGCAAAGGTAAAGTCAGCATTAAGATGTCCGAACAAAGGACCGCGTTTGCGGTTTACGTCGATCGCGGGCGGCAACACTGATGCATGAGTGACTTCCTGCCGAACCTGGCTGCCAACTTCAATGCTAACTTTTTGCCCGGCGACACTGCCATACTCCCTTACCAGCTCTGCTATGCGGCCGAGAAACTTGTCGCGTACCCACTCCATCACAAAGCGATTCGGCGCCAACAACCTCAATCCCTCAACCTCCAAAGTCGGCTGAAGCGGGCGTATCCAGGTGTTGAACTGCTGTGCCGGAAGCTCTTCTTCGAGGCGCCCGAGGCACTTTTCCCACACGGCTAGCTGTAAGCTTGCTAGTTCCACGGCGCTGTCTGATGTAATGCGGAGGGGAAACGCAGTCTAGCGACTAAGCGGGTACGGTTCCAGACCGCCTAAACTTTCCATCTCCACTAATCCATCATTTGTCTTTAAAACGCATTGACAACGCAGGCCCGAAGAACGTAAGTTTCGCGCCCTTAATTACGTTGGTGTTCGTATAATCACGACACCACGCTGCGCGGGAGCACAGACATGAAACGCACCTACCAACCAAGCAAACTGAAACGTAAACGCGTCCACGGATTTCGAGCGCGCATGCGTACCGTTGGTGGTAGGGCGGTCATCAAGGCTCGCCGCGCTAAGGGTCGCGCACGACTAAGCGCCTGAGTTCCGGGCGGCCCTGTGGTTTGCCGCGCGCGCGGCGCCTAACTCGCCCCGATGAGTTTCATGCGGTACGAGACGCCGGCTTCCAAATTAGCGACCCGCTTTTTCTTATCCGCGTCGCGCCAAATAGCGCCGGCGGGGTCCGTATCGGGATAACCGTATCACGGCGTGTTTCAACGAAGGCCGTCTCACGCAATCGCATAAAAAGGCAAATCCGAGAATCCGTTCGCGTAAACCAGGCTATGTTTCCCGATATCGATATCGTCGTGGTGGCTCGCCCAGCGGCTGCGTCGGCAACAAACGCCCGTCTCACGCAGGCGTTGCGTAACCACTGGGATCACGTTATCCGCCGATGCAAACAGTCTTAGTTAGGTTCTTGCGCGCTTACCGCTATTGGGTAAGCCCGATGCTTGGCTGCCACTGTCGCTTTCATCCGAGTTGCTCCGAGTATGCGATCGAGGCGATGAGTCGTCACGGCGCTGCGCGCGGGAGTTTGCTCGCATGCTGGCGACTCGCACGCTGTCACCCGTGGCATCCCGGCGGGCTCGATCCCGTTCCCAGCCGACCTCCGTTTTAGAGACCGGTATGGATAACTATCGGCTGTTATTGTTTGGCGCGCTGGCTTTCATCGTCATGATGATTTATCAGGCGTGGGAACAGGAAAACTACGAGCCCCCGCGTGTTGCGAATTCAGCGTCTACACCGTCCGCTCCCACGACAGCAGGCTCGCCACCGAGCGCCGCCGGCATCCCGAGCGCTCCACCCGCAACACCGGTAGTTGCTGAACAACCCACAATTGAGTCCGGCGAAAGGATCTCCGTTACCACCGACTTGGTCCGCGCCGAGATCGATACCCTAGGCGGGGACATAAAGAAGCTTTGGTTATTGCAGCATCCGGTAAGCGTCGACAAGCCAAACGAACCTCTGCTGTTGTTTCAAGAATCGGCCGCCGACGTTTTCATCGCGCAGTCGGGAATGGTGAGCCACGGTCCCGATAGCCCGACGCACAAGGTTCGCTACTCGGCCGCGAGCGCAACCCACACGCTCGCCAGCGGCGCCGATGAATTGCGGGTGCCGCTTACGTGGCGTGGCCCGGGCGGCGTCCTGTTTACCAAGGTATTCACATTTCGTCGTGGCTCCTATGTCGTCGATGTCGAATTCCAGATCGCGAATCCGACCGCGACGCCATGGAGCGGATTTTTCTACGGCCAGTTGCAGCGGTCTTTTGTTGAGACCGGCGGTTTGTTCTCGCTGCCGACCTACACCGGCGCCGCGATTTACACGCCGGCAGAAAAGTACTCGAAACTGTCCTTTGAGGACATGGAAAAAAAACCGCTGGCGAGAGAAACCACCGACGGCTGGGCGGCGATGTTGCAGCACTATTTCGTCGGCGCGTGGATACCGCAGGCGGGCGCACGAACGGAGTTGTACAGCCAAGCGCTGCCCAACCGACGTTTCGTCATCGGGGCAAAGAATCTCGTCGCGACGGAAGTCGCCGCCGCCGGAACCGGCGTCATCAAAGCGCGGCTATTCGCGGGACCGAAGGAACATAAGCGCCTCGAGCAAGTAGCGCCCGGCCTAGAACTAGTAGTGGACTATGGTTTGCTCACGGTAATCTCGGCACCGCTCTTTTGGTTGCTTTCGGCCATTCACGGTCTCGTCGGCAACTGGGGCTGGGCGATCATTTTACTGACGGTCTTGATCAAACTCGCGTTCTATCCGCTGTCGGCGACCAGTTATAAGTCGATGGCGAAGATGAAGAAACTCCAACCGAAACTACAAAGCTTGAAAGAGCGTTTCGGCGACGATCGCCAAAAAATGAATCAGGCGATGATGGAGTTGTACAAGACCGAAAAGATCAATCCCCTCGGCGGTTGTTTGCCGATTGTCGTGCAAATTCCAGTTTTCCTGGCGCTTTATTGGGTGCTGCTCGAGAGTGTCGAGATGCGCCAGGCACCGTGGATAGGGTGGATCAAGGACCTCTCGGCGCAGGACCCGTATTACATTCTGCCCATCATCATGGGTGTTTCGATGTTCGTGCAGCAGAAGCTTAACCCCCAGCCGGTGGATCCGGTGCAGCAGAAGGTGTTCATGATCATGCCGTTCATGTTCACCGCCATGTTCCTGTTCTTTCCCGCGGGCCTGGTGCTGTACTGGACGGTAAACAACGTCCTGTCCATCGCGCAGCAGTGGCGGATCATGCGCATCGTCGAGGGCAAGAAGTAACGCCGCATCACGTTCGCGTGATCCCCGCCGACACCATTGCCGCCATCGCCACGCCGCCCGGACGCGGTGGCATCGGCATTGTGCGCCTCTCCGGTCCTGCCACACGATGTATCGCCGAGACCATGCTCGGCAAACTCCCGCATCCACGCCACGCCACCTTCGCCAATTTCCTGAACGCCGCCGATCGGCCTATCGATCGGGGCCTGGCGCTGTTCTTTCCGGCGCCGCACTCCTTTACCGGCGAGGACGTGCTGGAACTGCACGGCCACGGCGGTCCGGTGATACTCGACATGGTGCTCAGTCGCGCGCTGGAACTCGGGGCGCGCTCCGCGCACCCCGGTGAATTTTCCGAACGTGCATTTTTAAACGGCAAGCTTGATCTGGCTCAGG
>Ga0209322_10001540_pt1 | contig 13371 bp, 14 predicted proteins | sample Rifsed19ft1_FD_184013 | JGI IMG/M metagenome (GOLD analysis project Ga0209322, IMG submission 184013) | Soil microbial communities from Rifle, Colorado, USA - sediment 19ft 1 (version 2) | ecosystem: Environmental > Terrestrial > Deep subsurface > Rock core/Sediment | place: Rifle, Colorado... | reverse complement strand
CCCCCCCGAAGACCGGCTTGCGCCCGACGAGGTGGCGTCCGCCGTTCAGGCCGGGGGCACGGAGGCGTTTTACATTCCCGAAGTCGAACGGATCGTGGATCATCTCGGCGGAACCTGCCGCCCGGGGGACCTGGTCCTCATCATGTCCAACGGAGGGTTCGGAGGGATCCAGGGGAAACTGGCGCGGGTCCTCTCCGAACGATAGAGGTTTTCATTTGACGCCCCGGGGGACGCCTGATAGATTCGCCCGTATGGGGACAGGGGCGTGGAAAAAAGTCCGGCGGGCCGGCCTGGCCTGCGCGGGATCTGTTCTTGCGCTCGCGGCGCTCTCCTTGCCCGCTTCCTCCGCCGAGTATCCCCGCAGGGTCGCCATCGCGCCGTTCGTTTCCCTCGCCAAGGAAGACATCCAGCAGACCGTTTCGGTACTCCCGCGTCTCCTGTCGTCGCGCCTGATGGCGCTGGCCGGCGCGGAAGTGACGCTGCTGCCCCCGGGGGACAAGCCCGCGGCGGAATCGGCAAGGGAGGCGCGCCTCCCCCTCCTTCTGCAGGGCACCGTCGCGAAGCTGGGGAAGGGATACAGCATCGATGTGACCGCCTTGGACCTCGAAACGGGGAAAGCGGCTGGAGCCTTTTTCGCCGTTGCCGCGACGGAGGATGAAATCATCCCCAGGCTGGGAGACCTGGCGACTGAAATCTCGGAGAAGATATTCGGTGTGAAGGCAGTCATCAGGGCCTATGCTCCCTCCCCGGCGGTGCATCCTCCGGTTTCCTATCCTGCGGTCCCGCCCCCGGTCGCTCCCGCGGGGGGGCCGTCCCCTGTTCCGACCCCCGCGCCGGGGCCGGTCCCCGCTCCGGCTCTTGCGTCTCCCGGAACCGCCGCCTTGCAGGATTCCGGAAAAGAGTGGGTCCCCTCCTCCCTCAAGAAGATCGCCGAGTCCGGCATGATCGTCGACGAACTCCACGGGATCGTATCCGGCGATGTGGACTCCGAGGGGAACGCAGATGTCATCGCCTACGGCAAGAAAGGGATCCACCTGTACCGGGTGAACGGGGCGGATATACTTCCCAGGGCCCGGATGACAGAGGGATTGCCGGGCCAGATCCTGAACGTCGAGGCGGTCGATCTCGACATGGATGGAGCAAAGGAAATCGTGGCGACCGGTCACGACGGGGACAACCTGCGGTCTTCCGTCTGGAAGAAAAAGGGAGAGGTGTACGAAAGGGTTGCCGACCGCCTGCTTTACTACCTCGTCCTCCTCCCGGATTGGGGGGGGAAGAAGGTTGTGGCAGGTCAACAGCAGGGAAGCGATACGCCCTTCCAAGGGAAACTGTACGCGATGTCCTGGAACGGGAAGACCCTCGCGGCGGGGAAGGCCCTACCGGCGAACACGTTGCAGGCGCCTCTTTCCTCCGGAATCTTCGGCCTTTCCTCGGCGAAGTTCGGCGAGGAATGGAAATGGATTTATACGGACGAGAACAACCATTTGCGGGTTCTTGACGCGGCCGGAAACACCGCGTACAAGACCGTGGCGAAATACGGATGGTCGGGGGATTCCTTCGAGTGGGGGCTCTATCTGCCGCGCGTGGGAAAGACCAGGTATTACACGAGGAAAGCGCCCAGGGTCTCCCTGGGGCCGGGGGGTAGCCCGCTGGTTTTGGCGCCGATGGTGGAAGAAGGGTTTATGAAGCTGGAATCGACCAGCAAGACCACGCGCCTCGTACTCCTCCGGTGGGATGGAGGGGAGTTCATTGAAGTCGCGGGGACCCCCAAAGGGGATCGAATCTATTCGGGAGCGGACTTCCTTTCCCCGGACGGACTTCGGCGTGGGGGGAAGGCGGTTGCGTCGGTAATCGAAAAACCGGATGGTGTTTTAAAAGGTGGTATCAGCCGATTGCTGCTGTTCCAGGTGGAATAAGGGGGATTCGCAAATTCCCCTGCCTTGAAAATTCTTGACAAGGCAGATGGTTAATGTTATCCAGAACTAAAAAAAAACGGAGTTTTTTTTGCGTTCGTAACGCCTCACAAGCGGGGCATTGAAGTTGGAAGGATAGACTATTGCGGGGGAGGAGGTGGTGGCGGAAGGGTTGATGAGAGTTTTTAAGGGTTTTTGTTCGATGACGCGGGAGAGTGGCATTCATCCTTTCAAGGAGGGGAGATCATGAGGAAAGGCTTCGTTGTTTTGCTCGCCGCTCTTTTCGTGGCGATGTTTGCCGCGCCGGCGACGGCAGAAATTTCGTTCTTCGGGACGGCCAGGGTCCTGCCGACCTTCTACAGCAACTTCGACTTCAACGACAACCAACCCGATGCGCCCGTCAATAACGAGGCTGGTTTTGCAACGGGCGAGCATATCCGCAGCGAACTGCGCCTGGGATGGAAGGCGGGCGGCGACAAATGGAAGATCATGTTTATTGCCGAAACCGACGTCATCAACGAAAAGGACACGGCGGACCGATCTTTTTACACCGTTGGGACGAAGACCAACGGCGCTTTTCAAACAACTAACGCCGGCGGCGAGTTCGGGATCGAGCGGGTCGAGCTGAACTACACGTTCGCGCCGGCCCTGGTCCTGTCGACCGGGTGGAACATCCGCGCCGCCGACATCAAGACCGGCGGCCTCCTGTTCGGTGACGACCATCCGTTCATCGAGCTCGGCGGGAAGCTCACCGATAATCTCCAGTACGCGCTTACCTACCTCCAGATCAACAACCGCCAGCTTACCGCGGGGCAATCACCCGTACGCGACGACTGGCGGGCCTACCTGCTGAAGTTCAACGTGCTCGCGGGCGCCGGCAACGCGAAATTCGACCTGAGCCCGATGGTGCTCTTTAGCGACAACAAAATGAGGAACGCGAAGGTCTACTACTACGGAATCGAGGCGACGGGCCAGATCGGGATCTTCAAGCCGTACGCCGAGTTCGTCTATGCCGACGGGGAATTCCGGAACACTACCCCTGCCAGGGACATCAAGGCGTACGCGTATTTCGCCGGCGTCGAGGCGGCGGTGAGCAAGGCCTTCAACCCCTACGTCGCCATCCGCTTCGCCTCGGGTGACGACAACTCGAGCGACAACGATGTCGAGGGGTTCGTCGGGATCACCGACATCGCTCGGTTCACCCCGCTCATCGGGATGGACGGGAACATCCTCGGAGAGTCCATGGGGAATCCGTACGGTAACGTGCTTTATTCCTACGCCCCGGAGAGGAAGTTTGCCACCAACCAGTACGGCGGGATCAGCAACGCCGGCTCCGGAGACAATCCCGGGCACATGATCGCCGCCCTCGGTGCGAAAGGCGCCATCAGCGATCCGCTTTCCTACAAGGCCCAGATCTTCATGATCTGGTACGACAAGAAGAACAACGTGCTCATCGGGGCAGGCAAGCCGGGCGCAGGGACGCCCATCACTGATGATTTCGCCGGCACCGTCTTCGACCTGCAGCTGTCGTACAAATTCTCCCCGAACTTCTCCACCTATTTCATCTACTCCACGTTCGTTCCGGGAGACGCGATCAAGGACCAGCTTGCGAACACGGCGGACGACACACCCGCCTATCTCGCTTCGCTCGGTCTCGTCTGGACTTACTAGAAGCTCGAGAAAATCCAGGCCGGAAACAGGGCCCCGAAAGGGGCTCTGTTTTTTTGTTCTTTTCCGAAGGGTTCGATTGCGCTTTCGTTTTCCTCCCGTTTATCGTTCGAGCCAGAACGGGTTTTTTGCGGCGACGGTTCCCCCGCTTTCTTCACCGGACGGAAATGGCGCCCCTTCGGGCACCAGGATGACGGGTTCCTTCACCACCAGGAAATTATCATAGGGGGTCGCATCCAGCCGTAGGGGCACCTCCCCCCGGATCCGGTACTCTCCCGGCGACATCCCCTTCGTGTCCCAGAGGAACGTCTCCCGGTACTCATCCCCCAGCTGCGCGCCGAAGTTGTAGACGAACGGTTTTCTGGCGACCAACTTGCCGTTGGCGCTCACCTGGGCGAACGTCGTGTCGTAGTAGTTATTCGTGATCTCGCCCCAGTATTCCCACGCCATTTCGATCCGGATAGTGTCGCCCACATGCGCGCGGGCCGGGGATACGGTGATTTTTCTCACGACCAGATCGACGTGTGCTCCCCCGTCGCCAAGCGACGACACGAGCCGCATGCCCGACTCGGCCTGTTGAGCGAGCAGGAGGAGGATCACGGGAACGATGAGATATCCGAACGCCTGTATCCTGCCGCGCATTGTACTTTCCCCCTTTCGTATTGTATTAGATGTTTTCCGCGAAAAAAAATTCACATTGCGTAGGATCAGGACGGGGAACCGCGGCGATCATCCCTCGCGATATTCCAAGGTCGCCAGCCAGCTTTTCCGGACGCCTGACCCGATTCCGGAAAGGCCGGACCCCCCGGAGACGATGGCCACCACCTCCATCCGGCCGTCTCCGTCCAAATCGACGGCCACCGACGGTACCTCGAATTCCACGGTGGTGAAAACCCGGTCCGCGGCACCGAGGTTGATGTCGTAGGTCAGCAACCAAAGACTTCCCCCCCTCCTGCATCGGAACCGAGGGAGCTTTCCGTTCCGCCGAACAGGAAGATTACGAAAATCGCCGCCAATGCGGCCATGATCGGTCGAACCGATGTTTCCATTTCCCTATCCCCGCCTTTCCACGGGGCGTCTCCTTCCCGTCCCGATGTTATTTAGATGCGGTTTTTGTTTGACCTTCCTCTTCGGGCTCTGGTACATTTTCACCGATATGTGGGGGAAGGAGAAAATCGCTTCACGGCTCTTACGGGCCTTTCTCGTCCTGTCGTTCTGCCTTGGCGCCGCCTCCGCCCTTCCGGCCGATTTCCCCCGCAGCGTCGCCATCGCTTCCTTCACTTCCCTTGCCAAGGAAGACATCCGGCAGACCGTTGCCGTCCTGCCGCGTCTCCTGTCTTCGCGCCTGATGGCGATTTCCGGTGCTGAGGTGGTCCTGCTTCCATCAGGGGAAAACCCTCCGGCGGAGGCTGCGAGGGAAGCGAAGACGGCCCTCCTGCTCCAGGGGACGGTAGCGAAGCTCGGGAAAGGCTACAGCATCGACATCACCGCCCTCGACCTCGCTACGGGGAAGACGGCCGGTGCGTTTTTCGCCGCCGCGGCGACGGAGGACGACATCATCGCGCAGATGGGGCTCCTGTCGGGTGAGATCGCGGAGAAGCTCTTCGGCGTGCAGGGGGCGTCCCGGACCGTGGCCTCGCCAGCACCGGTCGTGGTCCCGGCGCCGGGCGGGACGCAGGCGATTGCCGTAGCACCGATCGCCGAACCCCTGGTTCCGGTCCCTCTCCTGGCCGCGGCTACCGCTCCCACCCCGGCTCCCGTCGCGCCCGCCGAGGGGTGGTCTCCTTCCACCCTCCGGAGGGTCTCGGAGTCCGACAAGATCGCGGACGAACTCTACGGGGTCGTTACCGGGGATGTGGACACGGAGGGGAACGGGGAGGTCGTCGCCTTCGGGCGGCACACCATTTACGTGTACCGGGTGAAGGGGAGCGAGGTCCTCCCGTACACCCGCATCAGCCGCGGAATTTCTCACCATTTCCTGAATGTTGAGGCTGTCGATCTCGACGGGGACGGGAAGAAGGACCTGGTCGTCACCGACCGGGATGCGGAGAACCTTTCGTCCTTCGTGCTGCTGCGAAAGGGAGACGGATTCGTGGAGATCCCGGGGACCACCCCGTATCATCTCGTGGCTCTGCGGGACTGGAACGGCCGGACCGTCATTGCCGGCCAGCGCCGAGGTTTCAGCGAGCCGTTCCAGGGGAAGATCCACGCCATGAAGTGGAACGGGAAGACGCTTGTGGAAGGGGAGGTGTTGCCCCTCGACGTTTCGATCCTTCCCCTGTCCAGCGGCGGCGTCTACAGCCTTTCTCCGGTCCTCCTCGGAAACGAGTGGCAGTGGTTGTACGTGGACGTGGAAGAACACCTGCGGGTCCTCGACCCCAAGGGGAAGAGCGCATACCGATCCAAGGAAAAGTTCGGCGCGGCGGCGGACGGGTTCGAGTACGGGGAAGTGAACCGACTGGAAGGACGGCGGGCGATGTATCCGCTCCGGCGTGCTCCGCGGGTGGTCGTCGGACCGAAGGGGGACCCCATGGTTGTGACGACGGAGGTCCGGAAAGGGGTCCTGCAAAGCGTAATCGGGACTTTCGAGTCGTCGCGCATTGTGATCTTGAAAAAGGAGGGCGGAGGGTTCACCGAGAGGGCGGGCTCTCCCAAGAGCGATTTCTTCTACTCCGGGGTGGACGTGCTGCCCCCCGGAGGTTTCCGCCGGGGGGGGAAGGTGATCGCCTCGGTTATCGAGCAGGCCGGGTCGGCCTTCAAGGACCGGGTCAGCCGGCTGGTGTTGCTCCAGCCGGAATAGAACGCAGAATCGATGGGGGCGGGCTCCCGCGGATTTTCCTGACACGGCGGGCCCCGATGTGGTAGTATCCCGTTCGAAAAAAAACCAGTTTCCCGCAACTTCGCCCCGGGGAAGGGCCCCGGATGTCGACATAAGGTAGACGATAGGAAAACCGGATCGCGACGGGAGGAGGTGGTTTCGGGCAATCGAGGATTTCGACGCAAGTGGTTGTTGCTTTCTTTGGAGGAGAAGACAGGCAGATTAAATTTTCCAAGGAGGGAAACATGCGGAAAGGCTTGACGGTCTTGTTTGCAACTGTCCTGGTGGCGGTGTTAGCACTGCCGGCTTTGGCCGACCACGAACTTTTAGGGTACTACCGCTCAAAGGGGTACGTGTCCAACATCAAGAATTACACCTCAGCGAATTATGTGAACCCGACCCCGGCGGATGCCTCATCGACGAGCTCCTACGTCGAGCAGCGCCTTCGCCTGAAGTTCACGACGGGCGTGGAAAACGTGAAGGCGGTGCTGTTCCTCGAGCAGGACATGATGTGGGGCGACGCCTCCGGCCAGGTCGCCCGTAACCAGGGCGGAGCGATCCAGGGTGACTCGATCAACCTCGAGGCCAAGAACGCCTACCTTTGGTTCAAGCTTCCCAATACCAGCGCCGACTTCACGGTCGGGCTCCAGAACGTGAGCGACCCGTACCGCGGCACCTTCCTCGGCACCGCGGACGTGGGGGGGGTGATGTCCACCTTCAAGTTCGAGCCCCTCTCCTTCAGGGTCGGCGGCTTCACCCCATGGGAGCGGGATACCAACCAGGCGGACGACTCCCTGATCTTCATCGCCGAGGGGAAGCTCGCCCCGACGAAGAACCTGAACGTGGGCCTGAACTTCTACTTCATCCGGGACGGCGCGGATGCGCTGGGTGCCACTTCGGGTGAAACCAGCACCCCCGGCCCGGGTTACCTCGGCGGCACCCAGGTCGTGCCGGGCGTGACGAAGATTTACATGCCGGGCGTGAACGTCGATTTCAACGCAGGCGTGGTGAAGGTCTCCGGGTTCGCCTTCGCGCAGTTCGGCGACCGGGTCTATGACAGCGGCGCCGCGAAGACGAAGTTCGGCGGCTACGCGGGCGACGTGCGGGTCGACGCCAACGTCGGCCCGGCGAAGGTCTTCCTCGAGGGGCTGTACACGAGCGGAGACAAGCCGGGCACCACGGACAAGATCGAAGGCGTGGTCGTTGCGGAAGACTTCAAGATATTTTCCAGCTCCTCCCAACCCACAAGCTTTGACATGCAGATCCTCGGGCCGAACGGGGACGACATCAACACCTCCCGGAACCTGACGTACACGACGAACAACAACCGGGCCGCCGGGGGGTACGCGATGAACGGCGTGCGGCTGGGCGCGACCTTCATCGCCGCCGGCGCTTCGATGAAGCTCAACGACAAAACGACCGCCAAGGTCGGCGCCGGGTACCTCCGGGCCAACCAGCTCGCCCCGGCGGCACTCGCGGGGACGAACTTGAACGTCAGCAAGAGTATGGGCACCGAGATCAACGCGAACGTGAACTACAACATCATGAAGGGGCTCGACTTCGGCCTCTTCGGCGCCTATGCGTGGCTGGGCGACGGCTACAAAGTGGCCGGTTCTCCGTCGCCGGACAACCTGTACGCCCTGTACGCCCGCCTGAACTACGCGTTCTAAGTAACGCGGGCGGTAACCCAACGCACGACGAACCCCCCGGGGGGCCCTCCCCCGGGGGGTTTTTACTTAAGCGGGGACGTTCTTAAACTTTTTAATCCCGGCAGGGCCGATGATTTTCGGATTGACGTTAGCGGTATAATTCCCGTAAGTTATCGAATTCGACTTCGCGGGGGACGAGTGCGCCCATAATGTTCGAGAATCTGACGGAAAAGTTCCAGGGTGTTTTAAAGACGCTTCGCGGGCAGGGCCGCATCTCGGAAGGGAATATCGAGAGTGCGCTGCGCGAGGTGCGGCTGGCGCTCCTGGAAGCCGATGTCAACTACAACGTCGTCAAGGACTTCACCGCGGCGATCAAGGAGAAGGCGCTGGGCGCGGAGGTCCTCGCCTCCCTGACTCCCGACCAGCATTTCATCAAGATCGTCCACGCCGAGATGGCGAAGATGATGGGAGGACAGGCGCAGGAGCTTGACCTCGCGCGACGCCCGCCGGTCCCTGTCATGCTCGTCGGGCTGCAGGGATCGGGCAAGACGACCTCCTGCGGAAAGCTCGCCCTCTTCCTGCAGAAAAAGAAGAGGAGCCCCTTCCTGGTCCCCGCCGATGTCTACCGCCCGGCGGCCATCGAGCAGCTCAAGATCCTGGGGAGCCAGATCGGGGTCCCGGTCTTCGACAGCCACTCGGGGGCCGACCCGGTCGAGATCTGCCGGGAGGCGGTCCTATACGCCGACCGGAACGGCTACGACACCGTCCTCCTCGACACCGCGGGAAGGCTCCACATCGACGAGGAGCTGATGGAGGAGCTGCGCCGGATCAAGGCCGCGGTCGATCCGGCGGACATCCTCCTGGTCGCCGACGCCATGACGGGACAGGATGCCGTCAATGTCGCGAAGGCGTTCCATCGGAAACTTTCGCTCACCGGCGTCGTCCTCACCAAGATGGACGGCGACGCCCGGGGCGGGGCCGCGCTCTCCATCCGCGCGGTCACCGGCGCCCCGATCCAGTTCGTGGGCGTCGGGGAGAAGCTCGACGCGCTCGAGCCGTTCTTCCCCGACCGGATGGCCTCCCGCATCCTGGGGATGGGAGACATCCTGACGCTCGTCGAGAAGGCGCAGGAGACCATCGACGAGAAGCAGGCCCGGGAGCTCGAGCGCAAGCTCCGCAAGAGCCAGTTCACCCTCGAAGATTTCCGGGATCAGCTCTTGAGGGTTCGGAAGATGGGGTCGATGGAGGACCTCCTCGGGATGATCCCGGGGATGGGAGGCAAGCTCAAGGAGCTAAAAGGGGCGGCCCCGGACGAAGCGGAACTTCGGCGGACCCTGGCGATCATCGACTCGATGACCCGGGAGGAGAGGCACAACGTGAAGATCCTGAACGGGAGCCGCAGGAAGCGGATCGCCCTGGGAAGCGGGACCACGGTCCAGGAGGTCAACCGCCTCCTCAAGAGTTTCCAGCAGGCCGAGCAGATGATCAAACGGTTCTCGCAGGCCGGAAACCGGAAACCGGGAAGGAACCTGCCGTTTTTCCGATAGGATCCATGGTACATTGAGGTTCATCCAAAGACGCGGGAGGTTTATGAGATGGCGGTAAAGATCCGGCTGACGCGGACGGGCAGGAAGAAGCTTCCTTCCTACCGGGTGGTGGTGGCGGACTCCGAGGCTCCCCGGGACGGCAAGTTCCTCGAAAGGGTCGGCACCTATAACCCGAGGGAGAACCCTGCCCGTTTTCAGGTGGACGAACAGCTGATCTTGCGGTGGCTCCGCAAGGGGGCGCAGCCGACGGAGACGGTCAAGAGCCTGCTCAAGAAGGCGGGCGTCTGGAAGAAGTTCCTGGACGGGAAGCGGGAGAAACCGGCTGTCGCGTGATGAAAGCGCCGCGGCGCAGGCCTTCCTGGAGGTCGGAAAGGTTGTCGCCGTGCATGGGGTGGCGGGCGGCATAAAGGTGAAGGCGATCTCCGGCAACCCGTCTGGACTTCTCGCGGCGCGTTCCCTGCGCTTATGCGGGAAGCCGGATCTGGGCGGTTCGGGAGGACGCGGATTCGAGGTGAACGCGGCACAGCGGTCGGGGGGCTGTGCCGTTTTTTCGTTGAAGGGGATCGAAACCCTGGAAGCTGCGAGGGAGCTGGTCGGGGCCCGCGTCTTCGTCCGCAGGAAGGAACTTCCGCCGCCGGGGGAAGATGAGTACTTCGTCGTCGACCTCGTCGGGTGCGCGGTGATCGCCGCGGACGGCGTCCCCATCGGCCGCGTGGCAGGCGTCGTTTCCGGCCCCGCCCACGACTGGCTGGAAATCCGCCGTTCCGGAGGAGGGGAGGCGCTCCTGCCGGTCGTTTCGGAATTTGTCCGGGAAGTGGACGTTGCGGGACGCCGCATCGTCGTGACCCCCCCGGAGGGGTGGCTGGATGCGAGTTGATATCCTTACGCTTTTTCCCGGGATCGTTTCCGGGCCGCTCGACCACAGCATTCTTTCCAAGGCCAGGGAAGCGGGGTTCCTGACGGTCGAGGTGCACGACCTTCGGGATTTCGCTGCGGGCAAGCACCGTGTGACCGACGAGCCGCCGTTCGGGGGGGGCGGCGGAATGGTGATGAAGCCGGAGCCGATCTTCGCGGGGGTGGAAGCCTTGAGGGAGCGGTTCGGGCCCGGGAAGGCCGTCCTGCTCTCCCCCCACGGGGAACCCCTCACTTCGGCGCTCGCCCGGAAGCTGTCCGCGGAGGATCACCTGATCCTGGTCTGCGGGCGCTACGAGGGGGTCGACCAGCGCGTGGCGGACCACCTGGCCGACCTGGAAGTCTCCATCGGCGATTACGTCCTGACCGGCGGGGAGCTGCCCGCGCTCGTTCTCGTCGACGCGGTGGCGCGGTTCCTCCCCGGCGTGCTGGGGGATCCACTGGCCTCCTCCCGCGATTCCTTCGAGGAGGGGCTGCTCGAGGCGCCGCAATATACCCGCCCGCGCACGTTCCGCGGCCACGCGGTGCCGGACGTGCTCCTCTCGGGGGATCACGCCGCGATCGAGAAATGGCGCCGCGAGGAGGCTACGCGGCGGACCGTGGAAAGACGCCCCGATCTCGCCAATAAAAAGTTGACACCCGGCAAGGGCGTGGAATAGACTTTAGGGTCTTGTTTATCCTCTGGAACCGACGGATGGAAGGGGTACCGCCATGAGTCTCCTCAAGGAAGTGGAAAAATCGCAACTTCGAAGCAATCTGCCGGTATTCAAAGTGGGGGACACGATCCGCGTGTACTCGCGCATCAAGGAAGGCGAGAAGGAGCGCGTCCAGTACTTCGAGGGGATCGTCATCGGTTTCCACCGCAACGGCGTTTCCACCACCTTCAAGGTCCGTAAGGAGTCCTATGGAGTGGGAGTAGAGCGGACGTACCCGATGCACTCCCCGCTCCTCGAAAAGATCGTCGTCAAGAAGAAGGGGGACGTCCGCCGGGCGAAGCTCTTCTTCCTGCGCGAGGTGTCCGGAAAGAAGGCGCGCATCCGCGAGAAGAAGGACTGGCTGGGGAAGAAAGGGGTCGCCGTCCCCGCCGAAGGGACCCCGGAGCGCCCGGTGGAGGGGACTGCCCCAACGGAAGTCGCGGCGGCACCGGAAACGACGGAGAGCAAAGAGTAGGGTTCCCCCGTTGGATAGCTTCGAGACCCGGGCCCGCGCGATGGGGTATCGCGCGATCGCCGGCGTCGACGAGGCCGGACGGGGGCCGCTGGCCGGCCCGGTCGTAGCGGCCGCCGTCATCCTCCCGCCGGGGTTTCGCCCCGAGGGGATCCGCGATTCGAAGGCTCTTTCCCCCGCCGCACGGAAGCGTGCGCACACCCGGATCACGGCGGAGGCGGTTTCCTTTGCCGTCGCCCATTCCACCCCCGAAGAGATCGAAGAGGTCAACATCCTGCGGGCCTCGCTGCTCGCCATGCGGCGGGCCGTCGAGCGTCTTTTTCCACCGCCCGATTTCCTCTACGTCGACGGAACGTTCCCGGTTCCGTGCGCCGTATCGCAGGAGACGCTGGTGGCCGGGGATTCCCGCTGCCTCTCGGTGATGGCGGCTTCCATCCTGGCCAAGGTTGCAAGGGACGAAATGATGGAGGAGTTCGACCGCGTGTACCCCGGCTACGGTTTCTCCTCCCACAAAGGGTACCCGACCCGCAAACACCTCGCGGCCCTCCGCAATCTGGGTCCCTGCCCGATCCACAGGAAGACCTTCCGCGGAGTGAGAACCCAACCATGAGTTTCCCCCCCGAGTCCACGCGGGAGTCAGGGGCCGAAGCGGAAGCGGCGGCCTGCGCGTTCCTCGAGGCGAGTGGGATGCGGATCGTGGAGCGCAATTTCCAAGTCCGGGGAGGAGAGGTCGACATCGTTGCGCGGGAGGGGGACATCCTGGTCTTCGTCGAGGTCCGCTTCCGGGAAGGGGAAGAATTCGGCGCACCGGAGGAGACGGTGGGGCTGGCCAAACGGCGCAGGATTGTCTCCACGGCGAGGGAGTACATCAGCCGAATCCCGTGGGATTCGTGGAGGGAGGCCCGCTTCGACGTCGTCGCCGTCGTCGGGACGGGGCCGGACACCCTCATTCGGCATTACCCGGGCGCCTTCGACGCCCGCGGAAAACTGATTTAGCCGAAAAACTCCTCGGCGATGGCGTACAGCCCCATGTCTACCGTCTTGATCTGGGCGGTCGCCTCCGCCAGGGGGACGGCGACGATCCGGTTCCCCTGGAGCGCGGCCATCTTCCCGAACTCGCCCCGGTGCACCATCTCGGTGGCGAAGATGCCGAAACGTGTGGCGAGGACCCGGTCGTGGGCCGTCGGCGAGCCGCCGCGCTGGATGTGGCCGAGCACGACCCAGCGGGTCTCGAACCGCGTACGCTTTTCGATCTCCCCGGCGAGGAGCTGGGAGATCCCGCCCAGGCGGACGTGTCCGAACTCGTCGGTCTTGGTCTCCTGGACGATGAGCTGCGGGTCCGTACCGGGCTTCTCCGCGAATTTCGCCCCCTCGGCGACGACAACGATGCTGAAGCTCTTCCCGCGGCTGTGGCGCCGGAGAATCAGGTCGCATACTTCGTCGAGGTCGATCCGCTTCTCGGGGATGAGGACGACGTCCGCCCCGCCGGCGATTCCCGAGAAGGTGGCGATCCACCCGGCGTTGCGTCCCATCACCTCCACCACCATGACCCGGTTGTGCGATTCGGCCGTGGTATGGATCCGGTCGATGGCGTCGGTTGCGATGCTGACCGCCGTGTCGAAGCCGAACGTAAAGTCGGTGCCGGAAAGGTCGTTGTCGATCGTCTTGGGGACGCCGACGACCGGCAGGCCCTTCTC
>Ga0209322_10001539_pt1 | contig 13376 bp, 14 predicted proteins | sample Rifsed19ft1_FD_184013 | JGI IMG/M metagenome (GOLD analysis project Ga0209322, IMG submission 184013) | Soil microbial communities from Rifle, Colorado, USA - sediment 19ft 1 (version 2) | ecosystem: Environmental > Terrestrial > Deep subsurface > Rock core/Sediment | place: Rifle, Colorado... | reverse complement strand
TGGACGGCTTTTGCTTCATCGTGGGGCGCAAGAAGGACATGATCCTGTGCAGCGGGTTCAACGTCTATCCGGACGAGATTGACCGGGTGCTCATGGGCCATCCCGCCGTGCTCGAGGCCGCGACCATCGGCCTGCCGGACCAAAAGCGGGGCGAGACCGTCAAGTCGTTCATCGTGCTGCGCCCCGGGCATCAGCTCAGCGCCGACGAGGTGATGACCTTCTGCCGCGAGAATCTGGCGCCCTACAAGGTGCCGCGGGCGGTGGAGTTCCGGGACTCGCTGCCTCGAAGCTCGGTGCTGAAGATCCTGCGGCGGGAGCTGAGGGCGCAGGAGCTGGCGAAGCTGGGGAAAACATGAGGGAGGCGGTGGGAGTCCCTCCACCGCCTCCCTTGTCACTCACACCGCTGGAAGAGCTGAATCGGCGGCTCGTGTCTTGCCGCCGGTGCCCTCGCCTCGTGGCGCATCGGGAGCGAATCGCGCGGGAGAAGAAGCGTGAGTACCGCGACTGGACCTACTGGGGGAAGCCGGTGCCGGGATTCGGGGATCCCGACGCGCGCCTGCTCCTGGTGGGCCTGGCCCCGGGGGCCCATGGGTCCAACCGCACCGGCCGCATGTTCACCGGCGACGCCAGCGGCGATTGGCTGTACCAGGCGCTGCATCGCTTTGGCTTCGCCAGCCGCCCCACCTCGCGCTCCGCCGACGACGACCTCACGCTCACCGACTGCTACATCACGGCCGCGGCCCGGTGCGCACCGCCCGGCAACAAGCCCACCCACCAGGAGTTCGACAACTGCCGCCCCCACCTGGTACGTGAGCTCGAGCTGCTCACCAACGTCCGGGTGGTGCTGGCGCTCGGCCGGATTGGCCATGAGGCGTGGCTCAGGGCGTCCGGCTGGTGGAGCCGGCTCGGCGGCCGCGGGCGGCCACGGTTCCGCCACGGCACGATGACCAGGCTGCCGGACGGGACGCTTCTCGTCTGCACGTACCACCCGTCCCGGCAGAATACCAACACTGGGAAGTTGACGCGACGGATGTGGTATGCGGTGTTTCGGCGAGCGAGGCGGATACTGGACGACGGTGAGACGTGAGCGCCCGGCTGGGTCTCGGAGGGCGCGTCAGTGAAGCGCGCGCCATGTAAACTCATCGTCTGCGGCGCGCGCGAACTGCTAGCGCCCGAAGGGACGCTGCCGGGCGCTCACTGCTTGACCGTATCCGGCTTCGCGCGCAGGCTCGAATCCGCGGGAACCAGCTGATCCAGCCGCCAGGACTCCACGCGGTACACCGTTCCACCCTCCGCCCGGCGCACGTACCACCAGCTCGCGGTGGAATCGAAGAGTAGCTCGGCCAGCGGCGCGGAACGACCCACCAACGTCAGCCGCCGGTTGGCCCGCCGGAAGTCGAGCGAGTCGGCTTGGGCCGGCGTGGGAAACCCACCTCCTTGGAAGCTGCGATACTGTTCCAGCATCCGCCGCACGGCGCCGGAGTCGGCTAGGGCGCCACTGGCAAACTGCCAGCCCGCGTCCCCGCGGCGCATCTGGTAGCCTCTCCGCCCGAGCTCCACTCGCACCTCGCGCACGCTGTCGGGCTCCACTGCGGCGACCTGCTTGTCGCGCCAATCGTCCAGCTGCCGCTCGACCACGTTCGCGAGGTCGGCCCGGATCAAGTACACGTTGCCTTCACCGGTGCGGCGGGCGTACACGCCCTGCCACCCCGGGCCTCGGCCGCCCACGACGAAGCTCGCCAGCAGCTGCCCGCCCTTGATCAGCTCCACCCGCTTCCCGGTCGAGGAATCCACACCCAGCTGCGCGTGTGACGTGGGGCTTTGCGCCACCAGCTCCGCACGGCTGGTGTCCTTGAGGTCATTGAAGAGATCCGTCACCGCCTGGCTGGCGGCGAGGTGACCGTTGACCGACCAGGTGTCCGCCCGCTTCACCAGCATCAGCGTGTCCGTGGCCCGGAAGATCTTCACGGTATCCACGTCCGCCGCGGTGAGCTTGGGCAGGTCGAACCGCGCGGCCGTGGTGTCGCTGCCGGTCCCGAGGATCTCGACCAGGCCCCACAGGAACAGCAACACCACCAGGGCGACGGCAATCTGGGCCAGCTGCTTGGCACTCATGCGGCCCTCCCGGAGGGCTCCGCCGCGGCCCTCGCTTCCACTGGGCGATACGGTCGCTTCGAGAGCTGCCGCCGGCGCCACAGGTGGACCGCCGCCGCAACGATCAGCAGGACCGGAACGCCGAACACGTTGGCGTACTTGACGCCGTCCCGCACCGTGTCGCTCGAGAACACCAGCGGGGGCGGCGTACGCACCTTCGCCCGGATCGAGATCAACGACTCATCCTGCCCCAACCAGTCTACCGCGTTCAGCACCACGGAGAGATTCTCCGGAGCGTTTTGCGCGTTGCGGTCGCTGGCGAAGTCGCTGCTCCCGATCACCACCACCCGGCCCTTGGGGCCCGCGACGCTATCCGCCGCTAGTGGATTCACCTGCACGCCCATCACGCGCGGGCTCAGGCTGTCGGTCGGGAATTGCTGGTTCGGCTCGAGGAACGCCTGGCCCACCGTGACCCCCGCCGCCCGGCTGGTGACGAAGAGCGGCATGAGGGTGCCCGCCTTGGCCGCGGTGGTGTCGAGGCTGCTGGACCAGGGAAGGAAGATGCCGTCGATCTCCTGGTTGATGGCCGCGCCGTGCGTGCTCAAGGCCCGCACCCAGTAGGGGTATTGGACCAGCACCCGCATCCCGAACTGGGTGGGCATCGCCACGCGCTCGTTGGACGCCAGGTCGTACACCATGTCCGAGCGCACCGATACACCGTACGGCTCGAGCAGATCGTTCCACGCCACCCGGCGCGCGGTGGCGAACGGGGTGCGTTCCGGGAGCTCCATCCCCCCGGCCATGATCAGGGCGCTGCCGCCTTGGCCCAAGAAGTCGGCGAATTGCTGCCGCTGCACGCTCGAGAGCGAGTCCGGCGAGCCGGCCGCCACCAACACCCGTACGCTGTCCAGCCGGACCGAGTCGGGCCCCAGGAACAACGACTGCACCTCGTGGTTCTCGCCCAGGGCTTCGCGCAACGCCTGGAAGCTGCTGCCGACCTGGGGGTTCTCCGCCGGGGTCGCCAGGGCCACCTTGGGCCGATCTTTGACCGTCAGCGCCCGGATGAAGGACGTGAGTCGGTACTCCAGGTCGTCCGTCCGCTGTATGTACGGGATGGTCTTGGTCTGCCCCGCGTGTTGCACGGCCATTCCCAGATAGCCTTCCTTCACCTGGAGCTCTGCGCGGCCTACCACGTTGAACTGAATCGACGGGATCCCTAGGTTCCTGGCGTCGTCGCGGGCCGTGCTGTCGCTCGCGGGGTCTCCGTACACCACCCGGATCTTTCCCTTCCCCGCCGAGCGGTAGTCGCTCAGCACGTCGCGCAGGTCCCGCTGGGTGAGCGCGATCTCCGCCGGGAGATCCTGGGACACGAACACCTTGATCGTCACCAGATCGGGGAGGTTGCCGGCCAGCTGCTTGGTGGCGCGGGACAGGGTGTAGGCGTTGCCCGGCGTCAGGTCCAGCCGGCCCCCGATGCGCCGCCCGAACAGATTGACCACCACCAGCGCCGCCACCAGCAGCGCCACGCCCAAGCGGAGACGCTTCAACGCCTCGCCCTTGGGGGTGAGCTTGCGGGTCATCAGCGCCAGGTACGCCAGGGAAAGGAAAATCGCGGCCAGCGTCGCGAAGTAGATGGCGTCACGCAGGTCAATCACGCCCCGCGCGATGTTCTGGAAATGCGACAGCACCCCCAGCTGGGCTGCGATCGCACTCAGCGCCGGAGGCAGTCCCACCAGGAGTGGATCCAGACCCACCAGCACCAGCACGAACATCACGGCCACCGACACGATGAACGCCGTGATCTGGTTCCCGGACAAGCTGGAGGCCCACAGGCCCACGCCACCCAATCCCAGAGCCAGGAGGGCGGCGCCGGCATACTGCGCCACCACCACGCCCGCCTCGAGGTCGGCGCCGAAGGAGAGCACCAGCGGGATCGGCAACGTCAGCGCCAGCGCCAGCCACAAGAACAGGACCTGTCCCAGGTACTTGCCCGCCAGCAGCTCCGCTTCGTTGATCGGCTGCGCCAGCACCACTTCCAATGTCCCGCTGCGCGATTCCTCGGCCAGGGCACGCATCGTCACCGCCGGCACGAAGAAGAGGAATACCCAGGGCAGCAGGTCGAGCATCGGCCTCATCGAGGCCGCGTGCATCACGTAGGCCTGGCGGAAGAACAGGAAATCGTTGACCGCGATGAATACCACGAGCAGGATGTAGCCCGTCGGATGGTCGAACAACCCCTTGAGCTCGCGACGGGCGATGGACCATACGACCTTCATGCCGGCACCCCCTCCTCCGGGGCCGCGGTGGTAAGCTGGCGGAACAGCGCCTCCAGACTCCCCGCCTGCTGATGCAGCTCGTACAGCGTCCAGCCTTGGCTCTTGGCCAGCTCGAACACGTGAGGCCGGAGGTCGCGGCTCCCGTCGGCCGTGAGCGTCACCGCGACCCGGCCCTCACCCCGCAGCACCTGGTCCACGCTCCGCACGCCGGGGAGCGCGCCCAGCTGCTCGGTCACGCCCGCGCCTTGGGCCTCCACGCTGATCTGCACCGCGCCCTCGGCCCGGGCGATCAGGTCTCGCACCCCGCCCTCCGCGGCGATCCGCCCCTGATGGATGATGAGGAGCCGCGAGCAGGTGTGTTGCACCTCGGGGAGCACGTGGGTGCACAGGATCACCGTCCGATCCTTGCCCACGTCGCCGATGAGCCGGCGGATCTCCACCCGCTGATTGGGATCCAGCCCCTCAGTGGGCTCGTCCAGGATGAGGATGTCCGGCTGATGGAGGATCGCCTGCGCCAGTCCCACGCGTTGCCGGTACCCCTTGGACAGCTCGCCGATGGGCCGGTAGAAGACCTCCTCGATGGCCGTGGAGTGCACCGCGGCGTCGATCGCCTGGTCCCGCTCGGGACCCTCCAGCTCGCGGAGGCGGGCCACGAAGCGCAGGTACTCCGCCACCAGCATGTCGGAATAGAGCGGGTTGTTCTCCGGCAGGTACCCGATCCGCCGCTTGGCGTCACGTCCCGCCTCGGCCAGCGGTATGCCGTCCAGCCGGATCTCTCCGCGGTCGGGCTCGAGGTACTGGGTGATCATGCGCATCGTGGTGGACTTCCCCGCGCCGTTGGGGCCCAGGAATCCCACCACCTGGCCGCGATCCACCGTGAAGGAAATGTCGGCCACGGCGGTGACGCCGCCGAAGGACTTGCTGACGCCGGTCAAGGTAAGCAGTGACATGGCAGTGACTGTGAGGTGACGCACATTCTAATCAGACCCCGGCCGGTGGTTCAACCCCTTGCTTCTCTACGTCCGGTTACCTACTTTATACCGCAAAGTGCTTTACCTGTCCCAACCAGGCGAGGCCGCCGTGTCGACACCCATGCACGAGCAGCAAGACTACGCGAAGGAAACGCTGGCGTACATCCGCCAGACGATGGAATCCGCGTCCACCTTCACCGCCGTGTCCGGCTGGGGCATGATGGTGGTGGGGGCCATCGGCTTCATCGCCGCCGGCCTGGTGTGGCAAATGGGTGCGCCGACCGACTTGCGCGTGTGGTTGTCGGCCGCGGTGCTGTCGATCGTCACGGCCGGGGTCTCGACGGCGACCAAGGCCCGGATCCTCAACGCCCCGCTCTGGTCCGGGGCGCTGCGGAAGATCGTGTGGGTGATGGCGCCCGCGCTCACCGCCGGCGCGGTCCTCACCTACACGCTGGCGATGGAGGGTGACCGCCACTTGCTGCCGGGGACGTGGCTTGCGCTGTACGGGGCCGGGGTCACGGCCGGCGGCGTCTTTTCGGTCCGCGCGCTGCGCGGGATGGGCGTGTTGCTCCTGGTATTGGGCGTGATCGCCTTGCTGGCGCCGCGCGTGGGGTTGCTGTTTCTCGCCGTCGGATTTGGGGGGCTGCACCTTGGCTTCGGTGCGTACATCGTCAAGCGGCACGGTGGCTAACCCCGCGGCCGACGAGCTGGATCGGCTCATTCACGAGCGGATCCGGCTGGGCATCGTGGCGGCGCTGGCGGCGAACGACGCCCTCACGTTCGCCGAGCTGCGCGATGTGCTGAAGACCACGGACGGCAACCTCAGCGTGCACGCCCGCAAGCTCGAGGAGGCAGGCTACATCCGAGTGACCAAAGGCTTCGAGGACCGAAAGCCGAGAACCCAATACCGCTTGACGCCCAAAGGGCGTCGGGCGTTGGAACAGTACCTGCAACAGATGGAGGGGATCTTGAGCGCGGCGCGCGATGCCCTGGAGCGAGCATGAGCGGCCTGCACGTGGCGATCATCATGGATGGGAACGGGCGGTGGGCCCGGCGGCGTGGGTTGCCGCGCTGGCGGGGCCACGTGGCCGGCGTGGACAGCGTTCGCGATGTGGTACGCGGGGCGCCCGACCTGGGCGTGAGCACGCTCACCCTGTACGCCTTTTCGTCCGATAACTGGAAGCGCCCACCCACGGAAGTGGGCCGGCTGTTCTGGCTGCTCCGCGAGTACTGCCGGCGCGAGCAGCGAGAACTCAAGGAGAACGGCTGCCGGCTGGAGGCGTTCGGGCGCCGGGACCGCATCCCGAAGTCCGCGGGCGCGGCGCTGGAGGAAGCGGAGACCTTCACCGCCGGCGGGACCAGGTTGCTGCTCCGGCTCGGCATCGACTACAGCTCGCGCTGGGCGATCGCGGAGGCCGCGCGCGAGCTGGCACAGCAGGTCAAGGCGGGCACGCTCGATCCCGACCGGATCTCGGTGGACTCGCTTCACTCCCAGCTGACCCAGCACCTGCCGGAGCCCGATTTGTTGATCCGCACGGCCGGTGAGCAGCGGTTGTCCGACTTCTTGCTGTGGGAAGCGGCCTACGCCGAGTTGTACTTCTCGCCCGCCTACTGGCCCGACTTCCGGCGCAGTCACCTGGAGGCGGCCATCGCGGAGTTCCGCCGCCGGGAGCGGCGGTTCGGCGGGCTCGCGCCGGTGGTGCCCACGGCGGCCGCCCGCGAGCTGCTCTCGGCCACGGCAGAGGCGCTGCGGGCCGGATGATGCGCCGAGTCGTGGGGCGCGCCCTGGGCTACCTGCTCCTGGCCGCTGCGTCCTGCTGGGCTGCGGTGGCCAGCGCGGAGCTGGCCCGCCTCTCGCCCGTGTTGTGGCCCCTGGTGCTGCCCTGGCTGGTGGTGACCGGTCTGCCCGCCGCGGCCGGCGCCGTGACGGCCACCGCATTGCTCAGGACGGCCGAGTCGCACCAGGGCTAACGTGCAGTTGTCCAGGCCGTCCACCAACGCTCTCGCGGCCGTCGGCATGGCGCTGCTGTTCACGCCGGCCTTGTTCGTGACGGCGTCGATGCTCAAGTACCAGCTGGGCGTGGGGTTCCTGTACGACGCCCTCGCCGGGATCTTCTCCAGCCGGGCGTTCGATCGGGCCTCACCCGCGTTGCTGCTGGGCGGCCTGGTGATGGCGCTGGCCCTCAACGTCTACGCCGTGGCGGACCTGAGCGTGCGTCGAGAGCAGGACGCGTACGCCGGCCGCGTGCGTGTCGCGCGGCGCGTGGCCAACCTGATCGTCATCGCCGGCAGCGCGCTGCTGCTGACGGTGCTGCTCGGCTATTTGGTCGTCGAAAACTTCTCACCTCGCTGAAACACCGTTGTCAGTTTTCGGCTATCCGTTGTCCGGATTGCACGGCGACGATACGGATAACAGACAACCGATAACCGACAACGCCTCTCTGCCCCCGTTGCCGCCACCCCCTCCGCCCCCTAGTCTTTGCCTGTCGTCCACCTGAGGAATGTCTCAATGCGCCGGCCACTGCTCGCCCTGCTCGGGACGCTCGCGCTCGCGCTCCCGCCGTTCGCCGTTCGCGCCCAGACCTTCGCCGTCGACGATCCCGTGCTTCGCCGCATCTGGCAGGAAGGCATGGAGCGCTCCCAGGTCGCCCAGCTGGGCCAGACGCTGCTCGACTCGATCGGCCCCCGACTCACCGGCTCCCCCGGGATGAAGTCCGGCAACGACTGGCTGGTGGCGACGTACACGCGGTGGGGCATCAGCGCCCGCAACGAGCCATACGGCACCTGGAAGGGGTGGCGCCGCGGCCTCACCCACGTGGATCTCATCGCCCCGCGGGTGCGGACGCTCGAGGCGATCATGCTGGCCTGGAGCCCCGGCACCAAGCGGGTCGAGGGCAAGGTCGTCGTGCTGCCGGACGTGCCGGACTCGAACGCGCTCGTGGCCTGGCTGCCGCAAGCCCGGAACGCGTTCGTCGCGATCTCCTTTCCTCAGCCGACCTGCCGCCCAGACCAGTCCTGGGAAGCCTGGGCCCTGGGGCCCACCGTCGAACGCATGAAAGCCGAGCGCGACACGGTTCGCACCGCCTGGAACGACCGAGTGCGACGCACCGGGTACGATGCCCGCAGCCTGCCCAAACGCCTGGAAGCGGCCGGCGTACGCGGCCTGCTGACCAACAACTGGTCCGCGGGCTGGGGCGTGGACAAAATCTTCGACGCGCGCACCGAGAAGGTCCCCACGGTCAGCCTGAGCTGTGAAGACTACGGCCTGGTGTTCCGCCTCGCCGAGCGCAACCAGGGCCCGGTGATCCGGATGGAGGCGGAGGCCGAGTTCCTGGGCGAAGTGCCGGTCTACAACACCATCGCGGAAGTCAAAGGGTCGGAGCAGCCGGACGAGTATGTCATGCTGTCGGCCCACTTCGACTCGTGGGATGGGTCGTCCGGTGCGACCGACAACGGAACCGGGACCCTCACGATGCTGGAAGCCATGCGGATCCTCAAGGCCGCGTATCCGGCGCCGAAGCGCGCCATCGTCGTGGGGCATTGGAGCGGCGAGGAGCAAGGCCTGAACGGGTCGCGCGCCTTCGCGGCCGATCATCCCGAGATCGTCAACGGCCTCCAGGCGCTGTTCAACCAGGACAACGGGACCGGCCGCGTGGCCAACCTCTCGATGCAGGGCCTGGTGAACGCCGGCAGCATGTGGGGCAGGTGGCTGGCCCGGCTGCCCAACGAGATCGCCCGCAACCTGTCGGTGCAGTTCCCGGGCACCGCCAGCGGTGGCGGGACAGACAACGCTTCGTTCGTCTGCTACGGGGCGCCCGCGTTTGGTCTGGGTTCGCTCAACGCCGACTATGGCCAGTACACCTGGCACACCAACCGGGACACGTTCGACAAGCTGATGTTGGACGACGTGAAGAACAACGCCACGCTCACGGCGATGCTGGCGTACCTGGCGTCCGAAGACCCGGAGCGGGTGCCGCGGGAGCGCCGCGCCCTCTTCCCGGCGAACCCCCAGACGGGCGCAGCCGGCAGCTGGCCCGAGTGCCGGCCGGCGGCCCGGAACTCGGCGGAGAGCACGCGATAGTGTGCCGCAGGATCCCGACCGCGACCGCTTCCTGACGGCCGCCGAGCCCCCGTTATGGACGTCGCCCTGGTAACCTGTGCGGCGATGCCCGGGTTGTACCCGGACGACCGCCACCTGCTCCATGGCCTGCGCGCCGCCGGCCTCTCGGCCGAGCCGGTGGTGTGGGAAGATCCGCACTACCAGTGGTCCGCCGCGCGGCTGGCCGTGATCCGCTCCGCCTGGGATTACTCGTTCCGCCGGGAGCAATTCGTCGCCTGGGCCGAGCGCGCGGCGGCCAGCACCGAGCTGTGGAACTCCGCTCGCCTGGTCCGATGGAACACCCACAAGAGCTACCTGTGCGATCTGGCGGAGCGAGGCGTCTCCGTCGTGCCGACCCTGGTCCTGCGAGCGGGCTCGCGCGTGACACTGGACGAGATCCTGGAACGGCAGGGGTGGGACGTCGCGATCGTCAAGGCGGCCGTTGCCCAATCGGGGCGGTACGCGCTGTTTGTGGCGCGCGACGGGCGACACGCGGGACAGGCGCACCTCGAACGGTTGCTGCCGTACGAGGACATGTTGGTGCAGCCGTACATTCCGTCCGTGGCGACGGTGGGTGAACTCTCCCTGGTGTTAGTGGACGGGGAATGCACGCACGCAGTCCGCAAACGCGCCGCTGCCGGCGACTTCCGGGTGCATGACGACTACGGCGGTACCGTCGAGCTCGAGCACCCGGGTGAGTCGCATCTCGCGACCGCCCGCGCCGCGCTCGATGCGGTGGGTTCACCAGTGCAGTATGCGCGGGTGGACTTGGTAGAGGGCCCGGCTGGGCAACCCATGATCATGGAGTTCGAGCTGGTCGAGCCGGAATTGTTCTTCCGGAACTCCAGCACCGCGGTGGAGCGCTTCGTGGGGAGCATCCTGCGATATCTGACCGGTGAGTCAGAAGCACACGGGTAGCGCCCTTCGGGACCTTCGCGCGCTCCCTGCGCGCCGGGCCTCACCCCGCTACCACCGGATTCCGCAGGACCCCAACACCCGAGATCTCGACCTCCACGACGTCGCCGGCCACCAGCGACCCGATGCCCGCCGGCGTGCCGGTGAGCACCAGATCTCCTGGTTCCAACGTCATGATGCGAGAGATGTAGCACAGGACCGTCGGAATGGGGAACGCCATGTCGGTGGCCTTACCCTGTTGCCGGAGCTGGCCGTTCACCCGACACCGAAGCTCCAGCTTGCTGAGATCACCGAGGCCCTTGAGCGGCACCACCCGCGGGCCCACGGGGCAGAAGGTGTCGAACCCCTTGGCGCGGGTCCACTGTCCGTCCGTTTTCTGGAGGTCCCGCGCGGTGACGTCGTTGGCACAGGTGATGCCGGCGATGCCGTTCAACGCCTGTTGCTCGCCCACCCGCTTGAGCCGCGCACCGACCACCACCGCGATTTCTCCCTCGTGCTCGACCCGCTGCGACTGCGGCGGAAGCACGATGGGCTCGCCGTCGCCGATCACCGCCGAGGGGGGCTTCAGGAAGATGAGCGGCTCCTCGGGCATCGGGTTGCCCAGCTCTTTGGCGTGCTCGGCGTAGTTGCGGCCGACACACACGATCTTGGACGGAGACACGATCCTGGTCATGGGAGGCCCTGGCGAGTGAGTGCGCGTCCAGAACGAGAGCCACAAGCTAATCCGGCAAGGCCCGGCGCACACCTCGAACCCGCCCGCGCCGGGCCACCGGAGACTATCGGTGTCTCAGCGGCATCGCGAGATTTCCGGCCGGCATGACCGTCTCGCTCGCCCTGCTCGCCGTGGTGGCCGGCCTCGTTGTGCTTGGGGCGGGAGGAGAAGCGTTGATCCGCGGAGCGGTATCCGTGGCTCGCGTAGCCCGCCTGAGCACGGCCGTGATCGGTCTCACGATCGTCGCGATGGGGACCTCCATGCCGGAACTGTCCGTGAGCCTGCTCGCGGCGATGGGCGGGCGGAGCGATATCGCCATGGGCAACGTGGTCGGCTCCAACATCTTCAACGTGGCAGCCATCGTCGGCGTGACCGCCCTGGTGTTGCCCATCCGCGTGCACCTCACTGCCGTAAAGCTGGAGTGGCCGTTCATGTTCGCCGCCTTGTTCGTCTGCCTCTTGTTGACGCGGGACGGCGTCCTCGACCGGCTCGAAGCCGGGTTCTTTCTGATATCGCTGCTGCTGTTCACTGTCTACGCCATCCGGGTCGCGCGGACGGCCCTGACCCCGTCAGACGAGGCCGAGCTGGCCCACGTGGTGCAAGATCGCACTCTAGCCCAGCGGCTCGCGGTCGATATCGGGCTGGTCGTGGCGGGACTGGTCCTGCTGGTGGCAGGAGGGCAGCTGCTGGTTGCCGGCGCAGTGGCCATCGCCCGGCTCGCCGGGCTCAGCGAGCGCGTCATCGGGCTCACGATCGTGGCGGCAGGGACCAGCATACCCGAGCTAGCGGCCTCCGTCGTCGCCGCGCGTCGCGGCCAGCCTGATATCGCCCTGGCCAACGTCATCGGCTCCAACGTGTTCAACGTGCTGGGCATTCTTGGCGTGGTGGCCCTGATCAAGCCCCAGACCGTGAACCCGCAGATCATCGCCAGCGACAACTGGTGGATGGTCGGGACCGCCTTCGTGCTGCTGCCGCTGATGGCCACGGGGATGCGCGTGAACCGGCTGGAAGGACTCGCGCTGCTGGCGGCGTATGTGACGTACGTGGTATTGCTGTTGTGAGCGTCCGGCTACTCAGCCGATTCGAGCAATGCGTGAGGGGTGAGGGGTAAGCGGGAGCCCTCACCCCTTACCCCTCACCCCTTACGCCGTTCGATTCCCTGCAGGACCGGCTCCAGCACCTTCCACACGTGGTCAGCTAATCGGCACTGTCCCTCAGCGTTGGGGTGGATCCCGTCCGCCTGATTCAGCTCTCCCACGGCCGCGACGCCCTCGAGCAGGAATGGGATGAGTGCGGCATGGTTGCGGCGGGCGAGGTTCGGGAACATGGCGCGGAATTCGGTCGTGTACCGCTCCCCCAGGTTGGGCGGCGCCTGCATGCCCGCGATGACGACTTCCGCCCCAGGATACGCGGCACGGGTGCGGTCAATGATCTCCTGGAGGTTCCGCCGTGTAGCGTCGAGGTCCTGGCCGCGTAACGCGTCGTTCGCGCCCAATTCCAGGACCAACACGCTCACGGGCTGCTTGAGCAGCCAGTCAATCCGCCGGAGTCCACCCGCGGAGGTCCCGCCGCTCTCGCCGGCATTGATCACCCGGAAGCTCAGGCCGGCGGAGTCGAGCTTCTGCTGGACCAGCGCGGGATAGGCCTCGGACTCGCTGAGCCCTAAGCCCGCGGTGAGGCTGGTGCCGAGGAACAGCACCACGGGCTTGGCGGACGCGGTGGAATCGGCAGGCACTCCGACCGCCTGCTCGCGTACGCGGGCAGGCTCCGCGCGCTCGCCGCAGGCGAACACACCGACGAGGCTCAAGAGGACGGAGTATCGCACGCGATCAAGCTAATGACGGTGCTATCTTTGTGGCCATGATGATCGTCGCCCGGGGACTCGAGCAGACCTTCTCCAGCGCCGGCCGGCCGCTCACGGTGCTCCGGGACATTGACCTGAGCATCGAGCCTCAGGGTTTCGTGGCCATCGTGGGGCCGTCCGGCAGCGGGAAGACCACCCTGCTGGGGCTCCTGGCCGGACTGGACCGGCCCAGCGCGGGGTCGGTGACGCTCGACGGCCAGAACCTGAACCATCTCACCGAGGACCAGCGCGCCAAGCTCCGCGCCGACAAGGTGGGGTTCGTGTTTCAGACGTTCCAGCTGATCCCCACGCTCACCGCCGTCGAGAACGTGCTGGTGCCGATCGAGCTGCGAGGCGCCATGCGGGATGGCGGCGCCGCGCGGGCTGAACAGCGAGCCATCCAGCTGCTGGAGCGCGTGGGGCTGGCGGACCGGATCCACCACTACCCGGCACAGCTCTCCGGGGG
>Ga0209322_10001536_pt1 | contig 13391 bp, 11 predicted proteins | sample Rifsed19ft1_FD_184013 | JGI IMG/M metagenome (GOLD analysis project Ga0209322, IMG submission 184013) | Soil microbial communities from Rifle, Colorado, USA - sediment 19ft 1 (version 2) | ecosystem: Environmental > Terrestrial > Deep subsurface > Rock core/Sediment | place: Rifle, Colorado... | reverse complement strand
TGACAGATACGCCGGCAGTCTTCCCCCAACGTTAACGTCTGAGGGCTTGACAAACCAGTACGTCCGTTCTACATTGCGAACAAACGTACTGGGGAGGTCTCCGAGAGATGGGCTCCGTCATCATCGCCGTCGCCGTCGTGCTCTGCGCCGCCTACCTGCTCTGGCAGATCTGGGAGGCCGACCTCGTCGACGACCGCTAGGCGCCATCGAGTCCGGGAGCTGAGGATGGATGCTAGAATCGTAGGCGTCCGCGCGCCGCAAAGGCCGAGGGCGCTTCTTCATGGAGAACCCCAGCGCGATTCTCGCCCTCGCTTCCCTCCTGAGCGCGCTCACGGACGTCCTCGAGTGGCTGCTGGAGCTGCCGCAGACGGTCTTTCATGGCTACAGCTGGCTGATCCGCTCGGCTGCCGATTCGGTCCACTCGCTCTATGACGACTACGGCTACTGGGTGGTCTTCCTCGGCACGCTGCTGGAGAACACGCTCTTCCTCGGCCTCGTCATCCCGGGCGTCATCGTCGTCATCCTCGCCGGCCTGAGCGCGGAGGACGGCAGCATCTCGGTGCCGCTGGCCGTCGCCCTCGGCATCGCCGGCACCGTCACCGGCGACACGATCAGCTACTGCCTCGGTCGCTTCGGCTGGCGGCGCCTCGGCCAGGGTCAAGCCATGCGCGAGTTGGAGGAGCGGGTGCGCGAGCCGCTGCTGCGCAAGGGCGCGCTCTTCGTCCTCTTCTATCACTTCTTCGGCTACACGCGCCTCATCGGTCCGGCGGCGGCGGGCTTCCTCAAGATGCCCTACCGGCGCTGGGCGCCGGCCGACTACGCCGGCGCGACGCTCTGGGTCGTGGTCTACATGGCCATCGGCTACGGCCTGGGAGCGCTGGGGCTGACCCTGGACTCCACCGACCGCTGGTTCCGCGTAATCGAGTGGGGGCTGCTCGTCGTCGTCCTCATCGTCGGCTACCAGGCCTACCGGATGGGCCAGCGCTCCTGGCAGGCGCACCACGATACGGAGTCCGAGAAGGAGCCCGCGGGCGCCTCGGCCGACCGTCGATGAGCTAGGCGACGCCAGCGGCTACGCCGACCAGAAGGCGTCGATTCCGTCCTGGTCTGCCCTGCGCCATATGACTCATGAAGCCGCCGATGGCCTCTTTGCCCCGGTAGGTCCCATAAACAAGGCTGTTTCCTGCACGACTGCGTTTTAGATCTACTGGCCACCCTTGGACGCTAACGCACCCCACTGTTCGCCCCGGTTGCTGTCAAACTAACCGGCGATGTTTTCCTCGCAAGAACTATGGCATCTGCCACAAGACTTCCAGTCGCTTCAAGAATCCCAAGGTCTTCCGCGTTGTAATCGGAACTGTCTTTTCTCGCGCTCAGGGTGAAGAACCCAATGGGCTCGCCCAGCGAGAGCATCTCAACCCGCACTCGAGGCTCTCCCAGGCCTCCAACCTCAGCCAGGCAGATAGCTCGGCCACCTTCTTCGACATAGAGGCTTCCTCCGCTTGCCTCGAAAGCCTGAACGGCGTGGTCCAAGAACTGCCGGGCCGTCTCCCGAGGATCGAACACACGAACTACTGAGCGCAGTTGTTCGCTATAAGACTTCAACTCCTTCGCGGGATCATGAACTTGCCCAAAGTAATGATCCACGCTTTTCTGTAGTCGGTTCTTAAGAGGCGTGAAGAGTGCGGCCAGTACCAGGGTCGTCAAGACAATGGTGGCGTCTGATCCTTTACCGGCGACTGCTTCAAACAGAAACTTGAAGAGCTGCACGGAGGCGGCGTAAAGGCCGGCGAGACTCGCAGTAAGCGTCGCGTATACCAGCGTGCGATTGATTATGAAATCGATGTCGTAGAGACGATAGCGAAGGATAGCGATGCCGGCCGCAATCGGCAAACCAAAGATGGTTACCAAGGAGTAAGCCACCGCCTGGGCCGAAACCATGTAGCCTATGAATGTGATTATGAAGGCGAGTGCCAGAAGACCGGCTGCATAAGCAAACCACTTCAACTGCTGACGTTCGACGCCACCTGCCTTCCGCATGCGCATGAAAAGGGAAGCTACCGAAGCAATAGCCGCTAAGGCGACCAACAATACACCAGCGAATGTCATCGTCGCCAGCGCTGCCTTTGCTCCGTCGAGCCCAAAGGGGTTTTGGACTACTTCACTCGGGAAATTCTCCAGCTTGCCTGGGGCGAAAGCACTCCCGAAGGAAGCCACGACCATTCCTGTTGCCGCCGTCCAGGCCACAAAGCGCCAGCGGGGCCCTGGCAGATGGCCTGTCGGAAACAGCAGGAGAGAAAACGTAGCAAGGATACCGATCTCGGGTACCCAGAGCCAATTAGACATCCACGCGGCCAATTCGCCTCCCGCTATCACTCCGGGATCCGTAATGAGAGCAAACCTTGCATACTCTCCGAAAAAGCCTTCTGCTATCCAAACAAGCCCGCCCAGACCAAACAAAAGCCCCAAAGTGTTATCGGGGCGGTAAGTACAAATGAGAGTTCCTACTACAGGGAACACGAGGAGACCGACTTCGAGGCCGGCATCCACAAGCCGACCGTTGTCCCCTGCCGCTTGAACATTCTTAGCCAGAAGGAGAATATAGCCAGGCGTCAGTGCACAACAGACGGTCAGGAAAGCCCAGGAAGCCGTTCGCCGGGCTGCAAGATTCAAGATGGCAGTAATTCCGAAACTGCGGTGGGGTTCCCTTTATTGAACGCGCCACGGGCCCGCCTGATGAGCCGCTGGTTGGGATGCTCGGCCATGACCTCTCCTGGCCTCAAACCAGCTGGGCCACTCGGCCGGAAGTTTGCTTGTTCGAGGCCGGCGTGTCACCTGCCAAATGGACTGTTCTCGTCGTCCCGCGTCGGCGCGTCTGCTAGGCGTTGGAGAGCGAGCGCGGCAGCTGCGTCTCGCCCATCAGGTGCAGGTCGACGCAGCGCGCCGCCTCGCGGCCCTCCGCCAGGGCCCAGACGACCAGCGACTGGCCGCGGGCGGCGTCGCCGGCGGCGAAGATGCCCGGCACGCTGCTCATCTTGTCGGCGTCCGTCTTGACGTTGCCGCGCGGGTCAAGATCGAGGCCCAGGCCTTCGACGAGCCCGCCGCGCTCAGGGTGGAGGAAGCCCAGGGCGAGCAGCACCAGGTCGGCGTCGACCTCGAACTCGCTGCCCGGCACGTCGTACATCTGCATGCGTCCGTTCTCGTCCGGGCGCCAGTCCAGTTGGACGCAGCGCAGCTTCTCCAGGTAGCCGTTGCCCCCCAGGAAGGCCTTCGTGCCGACGCTCCAGCCGAGGACGCCGCCCTCATCGAGGGCGTAGGACTTGCGCAGGACGTTGGGCCACTGCGGCCAGGGGTTGTTCGGCCCGCGAGCGGGCGGCGGCTCCGGGATGATGTCGAACTGGCGCACGATCTCGGCGCCCTGGCGGTGGGCCGTGGCGAGGCAGTCGGCGCCGGTGTCGCCGCCGCCCAGGATGACGACGCGCTTGCCCTCGGCGGTGATGCGCTCCTCAGGCGAAAACTGCTCGCCGGCGAGGATCTTGTTCTGCTGCGTCAGGTACTGCATGGCGAAGTAGACGCCCTTGAGGTCACGGCCCGGCACGTCCAGGTTGCGCGGGATCGTGGAGCCGATGCAGAGGAGGATAGCATCGAAGGCGGCGCGCAGCTCTTCGACCGAGTAGTTGCGGCCGACGTAGACCCCGGTGCGGAACTCGACGCCCTCGTCGCGCATCTGCTGCACGCGCTGCTCGACGAGGCGCTTCTCGAGCTTGAAGTCGGGTATACCGAGACGCAGCAGCCCGCCGATGTAGCTGTCGCGCTCGAAGACGGTGACCGTGTACCCGGCGCGGTTAAGCTGCTGCGCGGCCGCCAGGCCCGACGGCCCGGAGCCAATGACGGCGACCTTCTTGCCGGTGCGCGTCTTCGGCGGCTGCGGCTTGATCCAGCCCTCTTTCCAGCCCCGGTCGGCGATGGCCTTCTCGATGTACTCGATGGTGACGGGGTCCTGGTTGATGGAGAGCGTGCAGGACGCCTCGCAGGGTGCCGGGCAGATGCGGCCGGTGAACTCCGGGAAGTTGTTCGTGGCGTGGAGGGCGGCCAGGGCGCGCTGCCACTGCCCCTTGTAGACGAGGTCGTTCCAGTCCGGGATGAGGTTGCCCAGGGGGCAGCCCTTGTGGCAGAAGGGGATGCCGCAGTCCATGCAGCGGGCGCCCTGGGCGCGGGCGTCTTCCTCCCGCCACTCGAGGTAGAACTCCTCGTAGTTGCGGACGCGCTCCTGGGTGGACCGCCTCGGCGGCGGCTGGCGCGGCCTGTCCTTGAACCCGGTTGGCTCGCCCAAGGACGCCTAGGATCCTTCCCGGAGAATCGCCTGGAACGAGGCCTGAAGAGCGCTGCGCATCCCTCCGGTCTGCTCCGCGCTTGGAGTAGAGAGGGAGATAGGGGGACACCCCCCATGCCCCCCGGCAGGACGCTGCGCTCCTGCACCTCGCTCCAGTTCTAGACTCGCCAACATCAGGAGAGCTAGCCGGCCACGGCCCCGAGCGCTTCCGCCTCCTGGCGGCGCTTGCGCTCGGCGAGGACGCGCTTGTAGTCGCGGGGCATGACTTTGACGAAACGCGGCAGCATGGCGTCCCAGTCCTTGAGGACGCGGTAGGCGTTGGCGCTGCCCGTGCTATCGAAGTGCTCCTCCAGCACGCGGCGCAGGTTCGCCTTGTCCTCCTCCGCCGCCACGGCTTCGAGGTCGACCATGTCCTGGTTGCAGAGGCTGGCGAAAACGCCACCCTCGTCCAGGACGTAAGCCTCGCCGCCGCTCATGCCGGCCGCGAAGTTGCGCCCCGTCGGCCCGAGGACGACGACGCGGCCGCCCGTCATGTACTCGCAGCCGTGGTCGCCCACGCCCTCGACCACCGCCTCGGCGCCGGAGTTGCGCACGGCAAAGCGCTCGCCGGCGACGCCGCGGATATAGGCCTTGCCGGAGGTCGCGCCGTAGAGGACGACGTTCCCGACGAGGATGTTCTCCTCCGGCGCGAAGGTCGCCACCCGCGGCGGGCGGATGATGACGGTGCCGCCGGAGAGGCCCTTGCAGAAGTAGTCGTTAGCGTCGCCCTCGACGCTGAAGGTCACTCCCTTGGCGAGGAAGGCGGCGAAGCTCTGGCCGGCGGAGCCGTGGAAGCTCACCTGGAGGGTGCCGTCCGGCAGACCTTCTTCGCCGTAGCGCTTCGCCACCTCGCAGCTAAGCATGGCGCCGACGGCGCGGTTCGAGTTACGGATGGCGACGTCGATGCGCACCGGCTCCTGCCGCTCGATCGCCGGCCAGCTCTGCTCGATAAGGCGGTGATCCAGCGCCCGCTCGATGCCGTGGTCCTGCGCCTCGCAGTGGTAGGTGGCGACGCCGGCCGGAACGTTGGGCCGGTGCAGGATGGACGAGAAGTCGAGGCCCTTCGCCTTCCAGTGCGCGATGGCCTTGCGCATGTCCAGCATGTCGGCGCGGCCCACCATCTCGTTGACGGTGCGAAGGCCGAGCTGGGCCATGATCTGGCGCAGCTGCTCGGCGACGAAGAAGAAGTAGTTGATCACGTGCTCCGGCTGGCCGGCGAAGCGCTCGCGCATATCCGGGTCCTGCGTGGCGATGCCGACGGAGCAGGTGTTGAGGTGGCACTTGCGCAGCATGATGCAGCCCATGACGACCAGCGGCGCCTGCGAGAAGCCGAACTCCTCGGCGCCCAGTAGACACGCGATGGCGACGTCCCGCCCCGTCTTCAGCTGGCCATCCGTCTGAACGACGATGCGACCGCGCAGGTCGTTCATCACCAGCACCTGCTGCGTCTCGGCGACGCCCAGCTCCCAGGGCAGCCCCGCGTTCTTGATCGACGACTCCGGCGAGGCGCCGGTGCCGCCGCCGTCGCCGCTGATCAGGACGACGTCGCCGTGACCCTTGGAGACGCCGGCGGCGATGGTGCCGACGCCGAACTCGGAGACGAGCTTGACGTGGATGCGCGCGCCCGGGTTGGCGTTCTTCAGGTCGTGGATGAGCTGCGCCAGGTCCTCGATGGAATAGATGTCGTGGTGCGGCGGCGGCGAGATGAGCTCGACGCCGGGCATCGTATGCCGCACCCAGCCGATGTACTCGTCCACCTTGTGGCCGGGCAGCTGGCCGCCCTCGCCCGGCTTGGAGCCCTGGGCCATCTTGATCTGCAGGTCGGTCGCGTGGGCGAGGTAGTTGATCGTCACGCCGAAGCGGCCGGACGCCACCTGCTTCATGGCGCTGTTGCGCGAGTCGCCGTTGGCGTCCCGCGTGTAGCGGTGGTAGTCCTCGCCGCCCTCGCCCGTGTTGCTGCGCGCGCCGACGCGGTTCATGGCGATGGCCAGCGTCTCGTGCGCCTCCCGGCTGATCGAGCCCAGCGACATGGCGCCGGTGGCGAAGCGCTTGACGATCTCGCTCGCCGGCTCCACCTCCTCGATGGGGATCGAGTTGCCGGGCCTGAACTCAAGCAGGCCGCGGATCGTGCAGAGGCGCTTGCTCTCGCGGTCGATGAGGTCCGTGAACTGCTGGAACGTCTCGAAGCTGCCGCTGCGCGTCGCGTACTGCAGCAGGGCGATGGTGTCCGGGTTGTACATGTGGTACTCGCCGTCGCGGCGCCATTGGTACTGGCCGCCCGCCTTCAGCTCCAGGTTGGCGGCGACCTCGCGCTTCGGGTAGGCGAAGGCGTGGCGGTCGCGCGCCTCCGCCTCGATCTCGTCGATGCCGACGCCGCCGATGCGCGACGGCGTCCAGGTGAAGTAGCGGTCGATGAACTCTTGGTTAAGGCCCATCGCCTCGAAGATCTGGGCCCCGCGGTAGCTCTGCAGCGTGGAGATACCCATCTTGGACATGACCTTGAGCACACCCTTGTGTACGGCCTTGATGTAGTTCTTCTCCGCCTTCTCGTACTCGATGGGCTTGAGCATCGTGCCGCGGCCGCACATGTCCGCCAGCGTCTCCAGCGCCAGGTAGGGGTTGATGGCGCCGGCGCCGTAGCCGATAAGCACGGCGAAGTGGTGCACCTCCCGCGGCTCCGCCGACTCCAGCACGATGCCGACCTTGGTGCGCGTGCCTTCACGGATGAGGTGGTGATGCACCGCCGCCACGGCCAGCAGGCTGGGGATGGCCGCCCGGCGCTCGTCGACGCCGCGGTCGGAGAGGACGAGGATGGCGCAACCGTCGGCGACGGCGGCGGAGGCCTCGGCGCAGAGGCGGTCGACCGCCTCGCGCATCGAGCCCCGCGGCCGCGTTACGTCGAAGAGGATGGACAGCGTCCGCGAGCGCGGCCTGCCGCTCTCCAGGCTCTTGATCTTCGCCAGCTCGCGGTTGGTGAGGAACGGCTCCTTGACCTGCAGCTGGTGGCAGTGCTCCGGCGTCTCGTCGAACAGGTTCTGCTCCGAGCCGAGGAACGTCTCCAAGGACGTGACCAGCTCCTCACGGATGGCGTCCAGGGGCGGGTTGCTGACCTGGGCGAAGAGCTGCTTGAAGTAGCTGAAGAGCAGCGGGCTCTGGTCCGAGAGGACGGCGATGGGCGCGTCGTTGCCCATGGAGCCGACAGGCTCGGCGCCGTTGGCCGCCATCGGCTCCAGGATGACGTCCATATCCTCCAGCGTGTAGCCGAAGGCCTTCTGCCGTGCCAGGAGCGTCTCGAAGTCCTGGCCGGGCACGTCGGACGGCTCTGGCAAGTCGGACAGGCGGAGGCGCTGCTCGGCCAGCCACTGGCCGTAGGGCCGGCGACCGCTGAGTTGCTTCTTGATCTCGCGGTCGTCGACGAGGCGGCCCTCCTTCGTGTCGAGGAGGAACATGCGTCCGGGCTGGATACGGCGCTTGAAGAGGACGTTCTCCGGCGGCACGTCCAGCACGCCTGTCTCCGAGGCCATGACGAGGACGCCGTCCGTGGTGACCAGGTAGCGACAGGGGCGCAGGCCGTTGCGGTCGAGGATGGCGCAGACCTGCGTCCCGTCCGTGCCGATGACCAGCGCCGGGCCGTCCCAGGGCTCCATCAGGCAGGAGTGGTACTCGTAGAAGGCCTTCTTCTCCGCGTCCATGGGGATGTGGTCGGCCCAGGCCTCGGGTATGAGCATCATCATCGCGTGCGGCAGCGAGCGCCCCGTGGCCTGCAGCAGCTCCAGGGCGTTGTCCAGCGTCGCCGTGTCGCTCTGGCCGGAGCCCGGGATGATCGGCAGGAGCTTCTTGACGTCCTCGCCCAGCCCCGGCGAGGCGAACATCGCCTGGCGCGCCGTCATCCAGTTGATGTTGCCACGCAGCGTGTTGATCTCGCCGTTGTGGATGATGAAGCGATAGGGGTGCGCGAGCTTCCAGGTGCCCAACGTGTTCGTGCCGAAGCGCGAGTGGACGAGGGCGAAGGCGGAGATAAGCGACTCGTGGCTCAGGTCGTGGTAGAAGGGCTCGATCTGGTCGGCGACGAGCAACCCCTTGTAGACCAGGGTGCGCGAAGAGAGGCTGCAGATGTAGAAGTCGCTCCGCTCAACCATGTCGGAGGCGGCGATGGCCTTCTCGATGAGGCGGCGGAGGACGTAGAGCTTCAGTTCGAAGCGAAATTCGTTCGTTATGTCACGAGAGCGGCCGACGAAGAACTGACGGATGCGGGGCATGACCTGGGCGGCGAGGACGCCGATGGCGTCCGGGTTGACGGGCACGTCGCGCCAGCCGAGGAAGGTCTGCCCTTCGTTCAGGACGGTCTGCTCGATGATCGCCTCGCAGCGGCCGCGCTGGTCCTGCTCCTGGGGCAAGAACACCATGCCGACGGCGTACTCGCCGCGGTGCGGCAGGTCGATGTCGAGCGCCGCGCACTCCTTGTGGAAGAACTCGTGCGGCATCTGGATGAGAAGGCCGGCGCCGTCGCCGGTGCGCGGGTCGGCGCCGCAAGCGCCGCGGTGGCCGAGGTTGATCAGCACCTCCAGCCCCTGGGTGATGATCTTGTGCGAGCGCTCGCCGCTGACGTTGGCGACGAGGCCGACGCCGCAGGCATCGTGCTCCTGCGAGGGGTCGTAGAGGCCCTGCTTCTCGGGGCGAGGCAGATCAGGAAATCGATACGGCTGGCTCATCTGAGTCTCGTCGGTTTCCATCCTGGCCTATTCGGGATGTCTTCCCGCCCTGGCCGGCGGGCTCTGCACTAACCTAAAACGGCCCGCCAGAGGTGGGCCGGCAAGGCTCGTAAGAGGCATCATAATAGTTCCCTATCACCCAACACGCAAGGCCCTTGAGTCGGCTATCCTTCCAAGCTCAGGACGGGTCGCCGAATCTACCAAATCCCCAGCATCATCTTGACGTCGTCCGAGGCCATCGTGCGCGGATCCCACAGCGGCGAGAACGTCAGCTCGACCTCCACGTCGCGCACGCCCTCCACGTCCATGAGCGCGTCCTGGATCTGGGCCGTGATCAGCGGCCCCAGCGGGCAAGCCGGCGTCGTCAGCGTGTAGGTGACGGTGACGATGTCGTCGTCGTTAATCTCGACGTCGTAGATGAGGCCGAGGTCGACGATGCTCATGCGCAGCTCCGGGTCCTGGATCGGCCTGAGGATCTCGATTATCTCTTCCGACGTTGTCTTGACGTTCTTCGGCATAGAGGCTCCTAGTCTTCCTTCTCGAGGCTCTCTTCCAGTACGTGCGAGGCGAGAGTCGCGCACTTGACGCGTACGGGGAACTTCGCCACGCCCTGAAACGCCTCCAGGTCGCCGATCTCCTCGCCGGGCTCTTCGTCCGGCTCGGTCATCATGCGCTGGAACGCCTCGATGATGCGCAGCGCCTCGGCGCGGCTGCGGCCCTTGACGGCGGACGTGAGCATGGAGCCGGAGGCCTGGCTGATGGAGCAGCCGCGGCCGCGGAAGGCCACGTCCTCGATGACCCCGTCGTCCATCTCCACCTCGATCTCGATCTCGTCACCGCAGAGCGGGTTGTAGCCCTCCGAGCGCGACGTGGCGTGGTCAAGGCTGCCCTTGTTGCGCGGGTGACGGTAGTGGTCGAGGATGAGCTCCCGGTAGAGGTCATCCAGCTCCGGCTCTGGCAGCTGCGTCATTCCCTGGTTCACTCCGACACGACCGGCGCCGGCTCCATGGCGAAGAAGCGGGCCGTTTCTTGCAGCGCCTCGACGAGAACGTCGATCTCCGCAAAGGTATTGTAGAGGTAGAAGCTGGCGCGCGCCGTGGCGACGCAGCCCAGCCGCCGCATGAGGGGCTGGGCGCAGTGATGGCCGGCGCGGATGGCGACGCCGTACCGGTCCAGCACCTGGCTCAGGTCGTGCGGGTGCAGCTCGCCGTAGTTGAATGAGACGACGCCGACCCGCTGCTCCGCGTTGCGCGGGCCGTAGATCGTCAGGCCGGGCAGGGCGCCGAGGCGCTCGAGGGCGTAGGCCGTGAGCGCCTTCTCGTGGGCGCGGACGTTCTCCATCCCCAGCCCTTCCAGGTAGTCGATGGCGGCGCCGAGGCCGATGGCGTCGGCGATGTTCGGCGTGCCGGCCTCGAACTTGTGCGGCACCTCGTTCCAGGTCGCCTCCTCCAGGAGCACCCGCCGGATCATGGAGCCGCCGCCCAGGAAAGGGTCCATGGCCTCCAGCAGCTCCGGCCGCGCCCAGAGGACGCCGATGCCGGTGGGCGCGCACATCTTGTGGCCGGAGAAGGCGAGGAAGTCGCAGCCGATCTCAGCCACTTCCACGGGCATGTGAGGCACGCTCTGGGCGCCGTCGACGAGCAGCAGGGCGCCGTGGCGGTGGGCGATCTCCGCCGCCTCGACGATGGGGTTGATGCCCAGGACATTGGAGGCATGCGCCAGCGCGACCATCTTCGTCTTCGGCCCGACGAGCGACTCGAGCTGGTCGAGGCGCAGGTTGCCCTCCTCGTCGATGTCGACGAAGCGCAGCCGGGCGCCGCGCTCGCGGGCGATGAGCTGCCAGGGAATGAAGTTGCTGTGGTGCTCCGCCAGGCTGAGGACGATCTCGTCTTCCGGCTGGAGGAAGCGACGCCCCCAGGCGTTGGCGACGAGGTTGATCCCCTCCGTCGTGTTGCGCGTGAAGACGACGCTCTCCGGCCCATAATGCGACTTGATAAAGCGGGCGACCTTGGCGCGGGCGCCCTCGTAGGCGTCCGTGGCCTCCTCGGCCAGCGTGTGCAAGCCGCGATGGATGTTGGCGTTATAGCTCTCGTAGTAGCGCACGAGGGCGTCGATGACGACGCGCGGCTTCTGGCTGGTGGCGGCGTTGTCCAGGTAGACCAGCGGCTTGCCGTGCACCTGGCGCTGGAGGATGGGGAAGTCCCTGCGGACGGCTTCTACGTCAAGCATGATCGATTCCAATCCCAGGCATGCCCCAGGCTTCAGCCTGGGGTGCGGTCTCAACACACCGGCCTGAAGGCTGGGGCGCATTTGTCATTCTGAGTCCGAAGGACGAAGAATCTCCTGCCGCCGCAGCCAAGATTCGAGGGAGATTCTTCGCTGCGCTCAGAATGACAGACTCATCCCACATCGACGCTCACCTCATCGCCCTCCAGGCGCACGGGGTAGGTGCGGACGGGGCGCACGGCGGGCAGGGCGCGCACGGCGCCCGTCCTTACGTCGAAGCGCGCGCCGTGGCGCGGACACTCCACCTGGTCGCCGGCGAGCGTCCCCTCGCCCAGCGGACCGCCGTCGTGCGTGCAGAGGTTGTCGATGGCGAAGAAGTCGCCGCCGACGTTGGCGAGGGCGATGCTGCGCTCGCCCACCTCGAAGACGCGCACGCGGCCGGCCGGCACGTCTGACCTGGCGGCGACCCGTTCGTAGGTCATGGGCTGCTCGCCTCGATCTTGTCTGCTAGCGCCGCCTCGACGCGCTCGCGCACGTGCTCGACGGGTATGCGGTCGAGCACCTGACGGAAGAAGGCCTCGACCAAGAGCCGCTCCGCCTCCGCCGGCGGGATGCCGCGCGACTCGAGGTAGAAGAGCTGTTCCTCATCGAGCGGACCGGCGGTGGCGCCGTGGCTGCAGCGCAGCACGTCGTACGCCTCGATCTCCAGGACGGGGATGGGCGCCGCCTTTGCGTGCTCGCTGAGGAGGAGGTTGCGGCTCGTCTGGTTGGCGTCGCTGCCGCCGGCGCCCTTCTCGATGCGCACCGTGCCCTGCCAGACTTCGCTCGCGCGGCCGGCGAGCGCCGCCTTGAAGAGGAGGTCGCTGGTCGTGCGCGGCGCGATGTGGTCCTGCAGCGTCACGTAGTCGAAGTGCTGGTCGCCGTCGCCGAGGGAGAGGCCGAGGAGCTCGGCCCGGGCGCCCTCGCCCTCCAGGCTCACCTCCAGCCGCGTCTTCGTCAGGCGCGAGCCGAGGCCGACGAGGGCCGCCGTCAGCTCGGCGCCGCGCTCGAGCCGCGCCCGAATCGTGGAGAAGTTGTAGGTGCTGTTTCCCCAGCGCTGCAGCTCGACGAAGCGAACGCGCGCGTCCGGGCCAACGATGATCTCGACCGCGCCGGAGACCAGGGCCTGGCCCCCTGTGTCGGGTGAGTACGTCTCCTGGACGACGGTGACGCTGCTCCCCGCCTCCGCGACGATGAGCAGGTGAGGGAAGAGCGGCGCGCCGGACGCGCTGATCGCGTAGAGCAGCGGCAGCGTCACCTCGACGCCGCGCGGGACGTGGACGAGGGCGCCGCCCTGCCAGAGCGCCGCCTGCAAGGCACCGAGCTTCCACTCGGTCGGCAGGGCCAAGCCGTGCAAGTGCTCTTTGACCAGCGCCTCGTGGCCCCGCGCCGCCGTGGCGAGGTCGCTGAAGGTGACACCGGCCGGGAGGCTGTCAGCGTGCCGCTCCGACGTGCCGTTCCCGGTCGCCGCCAGCGCCGCGTCCAGGTCGAGGCTGCTGATGTCGGTGCGGCGCCACTCCTCCTCGAGGGGGTTGGGCATCGCCATCGCCCGGTAGGCGCGCCAGGCGGCGAGGCGGCGCTGGAGGAGCCACGCCGGCTCGCCCGCCCGCTTCGAGAGCTGGCGGACGGTCTTATCGGTTATGGTCGATGCTGCTGCCCTTGTCGTCACTCGTTCCCTCTCGGGCTTCGCATCCTGCGTCCCCCGACCCGTCGGGGGACTGGTCTGCTCCGCCAGATTGATTAGGGATGAGTGAGGAGACACCCCTCACACTCCCCGGCGGGGCTGCGCCCCCTGTACGCATTGTCATTCCGAGCCCTTCGATTCTGCTCAGGACAGGCTCCGCGAGGAATCTAGTGAACCGCGGAGGCGTAGCGTCTGTGCGATTCGCTAGACCCCTCGCTGCGCTCGGGGTGACAAACGCCGTGTTAGCCGACAGAACCCTCCATCTGCAGCTCGATGAGGCGGTTGAGCTCGATGGCGTACTCCATCGGCAGCTCCTTGACGATCGGCTCGACGAAGCCGTTGACGATCATCTTCGTCG
>Ga0209322_10001532_pt1 | contig 13398 bp, 28 predicted proteins | sample Rifsed19ft1_FD_184013 | JGI IMG/M metagenome (GOLD analysis project Ga0209322, IMG submission 184013) | Soil microbial communities from Rifle, Colorado, USA - sediment 19ft 1 (version 2) | ecosystem: Environmental > Terrestrial > Deep subsurface > Rock core/Sediment | place: Rifle, Colorado... | reverse complement strand
GGGGGGCGGGCCGACGCCGGTGGACCGGATGCGCGCCTGGTCAGATGCCTTTGAGGCCTGGATGGATAACCTGCGAGCGGAGAACACGCGCCGGGCGTACCGGGGTGCATGGCGGGATTTCCTGGCCTTCACGGACAAGATGCCATGGGAGATCGGGAAGAGCCAAGTGGCGGAATGGGCGGCGGCCATACGCCAGCAAGGGCTGTCGGATGCGACTCTGCAGCAGCGACTGGCGGCGCTGAGCTCGTTTTATTCTTTCACGATGGACGATTATACGGTGATCAACCCGTCCGGGCGAGAAGTTGCGCTGCACGATTACAACCCGGCGGCGTCGGGGAAGTTGCGGCCCAAAATTAGCCCATACGGTAAGGCGGTCTATTTGAGCGCGGACGAAGCGCGGGCGCTGCTGTGGGCAATCAAGCGGACGACGGTGCAGGGCCTGCGGGACTACGCGCTGTTCCTGGCTTACCTGGCCACCGGCCGGCGAAACTCGGAGATCCGGATGCTGAGGTGGGGAGACTTCGAGCGCAACGGCGGGCGGTTCTGGTACCGCTGGTCCGGGAAGGGCAAGGACGATATGCGCAACGAGTGCCCGCTGCGGTTATGGGAGGCGATTGTTGAGTATTTGAAGGCGGCGGGAAGATTGACGGAGGACGAAGGACGGAGGACGGAGGACAGCCCGGAGGGGATGAGGGACGAGGATTATATCTTCACAGCGTTGACCAACAAGGCGGGGCGGCTGCCGAACGTGAGCGCGGCGGAGTGGGAACCAGGCGCGCAGCCGCTATCGATGCGCGAGGTGGGCCGGCTGTTGAAGAGATATGCACGGCTGGCTGGATTGGACGCCAAGAAAATTCACGTGCACACGTTACGGCACACGGCGGCGATGCTGCGCCATGAGGCGGGCGACAACGTGGAAGATATCTGCGCCTTCCTGGCGCACAGCAGCCTGGCAATCACGCAAATATACCTGCACCGGGTGGAGGGGAAGAAGGACACCTCCTGGAGCAAGGTGGAGGCGTTGTTAGGTCTTTGAGGAGGCGATTATGGACACAGCGATTGAGAAGATCGAGAGGGCGTTGCGCATCGCCAGGTTGGGATATCCTGGTGGCGTGAATGTCAACCTGGAGCGTGGGGAACTTGAGTACCTGTTGGAGTGTGCGAAGAAAGTGCAAACTGAGCATATTTTTATCGAGGAGGCTGGCAATGAGCGAGATCGATTACCTAAAACAAGAACTGGATGATCTGCGCTATCGAGAACAGAGGCGAGTGGATGATGAGATTCGGGCGCGTAAAGAGCGGGATCGGGAACGCGAAGCTGTCTATGAAGAGGGGCTGCGGATGGCTAATGACTGGCCGGAAGCGCTTCAGAACCAGATGATTTTAATGGGACGCGAGGCGAGCCTCGACGAAGACGAATATGGCAGCGAAGCTTCATTGGATAACTGGTTCGTTGATGGGAAGCGCGCTTGCGAGCGCGCATTGGAACTATGGAAAATAGTTGAGGCTTCGAAGCAGGAGCGCATCGTGCAGCTGCGCCGGGAGTTAGATGGCATCCAGGATGAGATCAGACTGGAAGTTGCAGCCAGGTTGAACGAAGAAAGCCACCGGCCAGGATGGAATGGTATTGCCAAGATGCTGGCGGTGGGGCATCTGAACACTTTTTTGTATTGGTGAATCAGAACAGCTAATGTGGGTTAGCAGACCGGGTGCGGGGAATGCCTTCGCCCCGCACCTGGAAGGAGAACGAGATGATCGGGATGCTGTGGTTCGATAATAGCGAGAGCGACCTGGCGGCCAAGGTCATGCGGGCAGTGGGTTATTACCGGGAGAAGTACGGCAAGCAGCCAGACCTGTGCCAGGTCCATCCCAGCGCGTTGTTGGCAGAGACGAGAGTCGAGGGGGTGGAAGTGCGGGGGACCCGGGCGGTGATGCCTAATCATTTTTTGGTTGGAGTGGACCAGGAACCGGCTAAAGCCTCGAGTCCGGACGGTGGTGCATGAAAGTTAGCGAGGGGAATTGGTACTTGAGACGGGAATATAGGCGGGCGCAGCCGGATCTGATGGAGGCTTACCGCAGGTTATCGCTGGACGACCGGGCGGTGATCGATGCGCTGGTGATGGTGCTGTGCGACAAATTGAATGGGTTGGGGCCAGCCAGCGCGCTGGAGTTGTTGAGCAAATTGGGGACTTTTATCGCCAGAGGAGGCAAGAGATGAAGAAGATTATAGTCGGAACGGTTATGTTGATCCTGCTGATAGTCGCCTGCCTATTTTTAGCTATCCAGGCCAAGGCGGCGACGTTGGCGAGCAATGGCTCGCAATCTGCGTTCCAGGTGACGGAAACCCTGGTTGTGATAGAACCAGAGGGGACGGAGAGCACGTGGTTTGCGCAATATATTGTCCGCATCAAGTACAACGGAGTGCTGGTGGCCAGGAAGCGGCTGTGCATTACTGCGGAATGGTTGGATGCTGAGCATCTGGTGCGTGTGATAAGCGCCTCCAGCCCGGAGCGGGTATTTGATTCTAATTACCGTTGGGAACGGAGATATCAAAATCTACGTTCCACGACGTGGTCGGCATATGTGAGCAAATGGGCAAGTTCTAAACTTTGGAATGATAACCCTGGCGGCGCGGATATCACGTACAGATTGGTGTGTGAGATGTATGGCTCGATGCCAGGGACATTTATTTGTCACCTTGAGAGCTGGTGATGGAAGGAGGTGATGCAGTGACGAAACAATGGCAATTACCAGGCGCGAGCTTGAAGGCCCGGTTGGGCAGACTGAAAATTATTAAAAAGAGAAAGGGGTTGGGAAATGAACGGAAAGAAAGGTAAGTTGATGTTTGTTTTGTTGTTGGTACTGGTGCTGGTTGCCTTCGGATTATTGATATATCAATCCGCTCAGGCGGCCCCGGTGGATGATGATCCTACTCCTCCTGTGCTGGTCTGGTGGAGAGGCTGTCGCACCAATGACTTCCGTAGCACAAACGGCCTGGTGAGTTGCTACAAGATGGACGGTGTGACAATCGCCTGGCAAAAGATGTGTGAGCCGCAATGGGTTAGAGGACGCGGTTTTGCCTATAGCGGCGGGACGATGACCGGCGTGGCCTGCCTCGCGCCAGGAATACCGTAATGGGAATGGCCTGGGCCGTGCGTACACGCCGACAGACTGCCAGTCTGAATACCCTACCATGTTTGAGGCGGTAACCGGCGGCCTGGGCCAATTAGAGAGAAAGGATAATTAACATGCCACCTAAGTGGATCGTGAACCCAGTCGAAGAAGCATATCTGAATGCGAAAGACATGATAGACGCGGCTTGCCGAGATCCGCATTCAAAATTATACAACGTCCCTGATCCTGGCGGCCGCGAGCGCGCCGCCCATGCGCATAACAATGCAATGGCTGATGCGCTTGTCAAGGGCGCGCCGCCTTCGGACGTACCTATCGGTAAGCAGGTGATCTGAGGCGCAAGATGTGGTGGCTGGTTGGCGGCTGCTGGTTGAGTATGGTCATCTTTATCACGATTCTGGTCGTGGCAACGACCATGCGCAGCAGCCGGATCAGCCGGATGGAAGAGAGACATAAGGCGGAATAATGGAGTGGATTTCCACGAAAGATAATTTGCCAGGAGAGCATCAGCCAGTGTTATTTATTGCGGCTGAGTTTGGACAGTCACCATTTATATTTATTGGATATCGTTTTGGGAATAATTGGTTTGTAGATAGCACTTTCTATGGTCTAAAACAACCTGACGGTATGGCTCCGGCAAATGTATTCTTTTGGTTGGCAATTCCTCCGGTCCCCTTTGAAAAACGGAACAGATACCTTATCAGAAAGATGAAATTGGAAATGACTAAGGAGGATAATGCAGAATAACTATGGAAGCAATTTGGGGCGGATTGAAATGGTGCGGGTGTTGGGTGATTATTGGGCTGCTGGTCTTAGTGGCCTTCGCTCTGCAACCGGTCTTGCTCTGGCGGTAGCGCGCCTTACTGGCGCGCTCCTCCTGGGCGGCCTGTTCTGGCTCGGGTTGCTGGTGCTCAAGGCATTTTCGTGGTTATTTGATTGAAAGACATCCAATGCAACGTTATTTTTTGATCGCATTCTCGATATTATCCATCATGGGGATGGCGATCCTGGCATTGGTGGGGTGCGAGGGATTGGGCGAGGGGGGCGGGTCAAAGACCAGCCCCTACGATCTGGAACAGACCGGGCTGGACGCGCGGGCGACGCTCAACGCAGCAGATCTGGCGGGGAAGCGCACGGAGCAGGCGCGGGCCGAGGCTGAAAAGCAGGCGGAGATCCAGGCGGCCAGGACGGAGGGGGCTTCGAAGGCAGAGATCGAGCGCATCCAGCAGGAGATGGCGGGGACGCGCCAGGCGTTCGATGTGCAGTACCAGGGGATGAAAGCCACGCAGGAAGCGGGGGCGATCTACGCGCAGATGACACAGCAGGTCGTGGCGACGCAGACGGCGTACCCGCAGACAGCCACGCCATTGGCGGCGACGCAGGCAGCGGTTGTGCGTGGCGCACAACGGGACGAGCGCCGGGCATACTGGAGCCAGGCGACCGATCCGTTCGTGGCGATCGCGCCGACGATGTTCTGGATGACTCTGCTGGCGCTGCTCATCTTGGGCGGGGTGCTGGCTTACAAGCGGTTGATGCCGGTGGTGGAGTTGCGCTTGCGGGCGATCCGGCGGGGAGGAAATGACGCGCCGCTGGTGATGCTGCGACTGCCGGACGGGGCAATCCTGGCCTACGACCCGGATCGCAATTTCGCACCAGGGATGATCCTGGACCACAACGGCGCCACCCAGACCGGGGCAGCGGCGGACCACCTGCAGGCGGAGGTGACGCGGCGCGACCAGGCGGTAGACGCGGTGCGGGCGCTGCCGCCGATCATCCATAAAGGACCTGAGCGCATCCTGGAAAGCCTGGTCGTCGATGAGGGCAAAAACGGAGGCCAGCCCCTGCCGCCGTTCGCCCCGTGGGAGGCGGTGCAGTCCTACCGTGGGGAAGGGCTGCCGCTGGGACTGGGCGCGCAGGGATTGATCGCCACCAACCCGGAGCTCTCGCCGCATCTATTGATCGCCGGCACGACCGGCAGCGGTAAGACGCGCTATGGGCTGCGACCGGTGATCGCCAGCGCGCTGGCCGAGGGCTACCAGGCAGCGATTTTCGACCGCTCCGGGCTGGACTTCCAGCCATTCCAGGGGCATCCGAACGCACAAATTATCCGTCTGGAGCAGCCCGAGCAGGCGATCGGATACCTGCGAGCGATGTACGCCGAGATCGAACGACGGATCGATCTGCTGCTGGAATCGGGCGCTTCCACCTGGGGACTTCTGCCGAACGCCGGGCCGAGATTTTTGGGGGTGTTCGACGAGTTCTCGAACCTGGCGGACAGTATGGAGAACAGGGAGCGAGAAGAGCTGTGGCGCTGGGCGCGCATGGTGGCAGCTGAGGGGCGCAAGGCAGGGATGCACCTGGCGCTGGCGCTGCAGGACCCGACTCATAGATCTATCGATTTACGCATCCGGCGCAACACGACTCCGATATCGTTCCGGGTCAGGGACGACGCGGCCAGCCGGGTGGTGCTGAACGCGGGCGGGGCGGAGACGCTGCCGCCCAGGCAGTTCCTGGCATTGATCGGAGCAGCACTGGTGAGGGGAGTGGCGTTTTCACCGGATGACGAGCAGATCGTGCAGTTCCTGGCCTCGCGGCCGGTGGCTGAGCTGCCAGCAGCGGATTGGTTGGAGGAGGGGAGCGGGGCGAGATTACCAAATGAGGAGATCGTCGAACTGGCAGAGGCGATCCGGCCGTTGTGGGAAGGGGGAGAGCGGAATATGAGCGCGCTGGCGCGGGCGGCCGGCGGGCAGAATGCGGGCAGCTTTCACTATAAACTGGTGGAGGCGATGGCTCTACTGGGCTCTTCTACTTCTACTGACTCTACTGGAAACGGCGGTAGAGGCAGTGAGGAAGAGTAGAAGAGGTATTCAGTTTTCAGTGTTCAATGAAGGAGATCAAAATGAAACACCAATTGCGAGTCATGGATGGAACTGGAGATACCAAGCTTATTTGGGAAGAGGACAATGAGGTTGAGGTAGATGCTGCCAGGGAACTTTTTAATAAGCTCAGGGGAAAAGGCTATAACGCCTACGCGGTTAAGGAGAATGGCAAGAAAGGTGAATTGATCAACAAGTTCGAACCTGCAGCCGAGAAAATCATCCTTGCGCCGCCAATGTCAGGAGGTTGATATGGCCGGTTATGGCACTATCACAAATGCCACTGACACATCGGCTACCTGGACCATCTGGGCGACAAATTCGGCAAATACTACCTCCAATGGTTTGACCTGGCTTGTATGGAATGGAGAAATAACAAGTGGTGGTTCAACAGGTACGATTACTGTTGATAACATTCCACATGTTCATCAAGTAGTGCAAGCAACTGTTTATCAATCACCACCTCCTTTTCCTAGCCGGGATGAAAGGGCTGAACGAAGAGCAGAGGCTTTGTTAAAAGCTTTTCTGACTCCAGAGCAACGAAAACAGCTGGCGGAGATGAGCGCTTTCCTGGTAAAGAGCGAGACAGGCAAGACTTACAAGATTTCTAAGAAGAAAAGTCGTAATGTCACTCTTCTGGGCCAGGAGGGTCAGCCTATTTTGGGATATTGTGCCGTCGCTGATGTGCCGTTGGCAGACCAGATGCTGACTCAGAAGTTAATGTTAGAAACCAACGAGGCAGAATTCTGCCGACTGGCTAATTCATTCAATGTGAGAGGTTAAGATGAACGTTGAACAACATATCCAAAATGCACAGATGCTTATGGACCGGGCAGTTGGTGATTACGGCAATCAATTGATGGCTCTGGTGGGGATTGCAGATGCGTTGATCGCGATTGCCATGGTGCTGGATGAGATCAATGAGCGGGAGAAGAAAGCCGAGATGGAACGGGAAGCCGAGATCGAGCGTGAAGATCTTAAGAGGCTAAGGCGGATGAGCTGATTGCAAGCATTAATCAGTCTCTACCACATCCCGTCTGATAAGGGCGATTAGCTGTTCAGAAGCGAGGAATAAGATGACAGGATTTCATCTGCAAGAAATAGGGACTCACAATACCAAGCTCGGTGAACCTGGCCAGCATCCAGAAGGCTGGATGATTTTAAACAATATGCTCTTTGTTCCAGCCAATATCGATGGGGAAGATTTATGGTTGGGCAGCAACGGCAAGATATATCGATTGGTGCTTGATTATATTAGTGTCGAGCATGCTGGTTCAGAAGTTAATGACCAGGAGGCGAAAGATGGCTGAATTTCGTATTCATTTATCGAACGATCTCAAGAAGAATGAGAAAACGATAAATTTGGTAAGTGCGATGATGGAAAACTTCGAAGATTTAAAAGTTCATTTTTATTTAGATGTGGAGACCGATAACCAGACATTAATTCCAATGCTTTACATTTTGGCGCTTGAGTCAACTGATAAGGAAAAAATCGGAGATGATGAGGGCTTGCTGGGGATGGGAGTCAGCTGACATGGCCAATATACTGACCACCGAACGGCTGGCGAGGGCGCTGGAGGAGCTGGGGGATCCCCGGCTGGACGAGATGATCAAACGAGCCAAGCAGGGCTTTTATGACGACTATAAATCGCCTTATCCCCACCCGCTGCTTAAATTGAAACTCGAACTGCAATCAGCCGGTTATATCTGGATGGTCAATCGAGTAATCGCCGGCGAGTTCGATGCAACTGAAGAAGAAGCCAGGGAATGGTTTGAAAAAGAAGGCCGCCATTTGATTTTAGGCGAGGGAGGTAAAGAGCAATGATTACGATCTCTGTAGGAAATCAAAAGGGAGGAGTGGGTAAAACTACGACAGCGGTGGCGTTGGGGCAGTATTTCGCCAGGCGAGGGAAGCGGGTGCTGATCGTCGATCTGGACGCGCAGGGGCATGTGGCGGAGAGCCTGGGAGTCGACAAATCCGGGGGGCTTTTTAGGCTGATCTGCCAGGGCCTGGCGGTGGAGCAGGTGGCGCAGAACGTGCGCGGAGACCTGGACATCATTCCTAACGACCACACGGCGGAGCAGGTTAAAGCCTTCGCGGCGCAGTCGGATTTCAGGGCGTACATCCTGGCTCAGGCGTTGGGCGAGGCAGTGCGACCCGGAGGTCGCCTATACGACGTGGTGTTTTTGGACATGCCGCCATCGACGGACGTGCTGCACGTGGCGGCGCTGGTGGCCAGCGATTACCTGCTGGTGCCGGCGATCATGGATCACCTGGCGTTGACGGGAGTGATGACGATTATCCAGACGGCGCGGGCCTTGGCGAAATACCCGAACGTGACTCCGCCAGTGTTGCTGGGGGTGCTGCCGACGCTATTCGAGCGGATGACGACGGAGACCAGAGAGAACGTGGCGCACCTGGCGGAGGCGCTGGGCGATGTAAGATATTTGCTGCCGCCGATCCCGCGTGATACGAAGGTCAGGGAGGCGAGCAGCTATGGGCAGACGATCTGGGAGTATGCGCCCAAAAGCCCGGCAGCTGTCGGTTACGTCAATGGCTCGCCGGTGAAGAACAGCCTGGGGTTCGTGGGGGGATACGTGCATGCAGGCGAGATCATAGAAAGAGTAATCAGTTAAGGAGGGAAGCATGTTTAGGAGATTAATTATCTGGGCAGCATTGTCCCTGCTGGTAGGAGCGCTTGGCCTTGGACCGGCTGAGGCCGGGGAGGCTATGCCAACCGATGTCCCCGTAGGATGCGAACGGATCGAGTTCCAATTCAATCCGGGCCAGGAATTTGGCTATTATGCGGACATCACCCAACCGGACATTATCTGCCAGGTGGATATATTTGATGGCAAGACTCACCGTTTCATGACCTATGAACCCGGGGATGCGAGTTATAGCCTGGCGTGGATCGGGCCGAAAATCGTTTGGATCACGACGGAGATGGAGCCTGACTATGCCTTGTACTATATCGGCCGGCCTGAGAGGGCGCGGATTTACCTGCCATTGATTTATTCCAGGTGATTTTGTTGCGTATAGGCATAACGTATCTATATTTATCCCCCCTACCCTGCCAGCCGATCTTATTGATCAGCACGCAGGAGGCCCAGAAAGTGAAGTACCGGATTTTCCGGTTTAAGCGAGAGGATGGTCGATGATGGCGATCAAGAAGGATTTGAAACGCAGGCCGCTGGAGGACGCGGCGGTGGCGGCGGCCATGGGGGGGAACGGTTCCTCGGGAGACCCGCTTTATGGAAAGATGGCGGCGCAGGATCTGAGAGCACGCCGGATGACGCCGGCGCAGCGCAAGCAGGCGCAGCGGGACCAGAAGCGCAATAAGAAAACCTATGACCTGCCGGAGGGGCTCACCAGCCAGGTGGAGATGTTGGCCGAGAAGCATGGGGTGCCGCCGAGCCACCTGGTGGCGCTGCTGCTGAAGCATGGGCTGCAGGCGGTGGAGGATGGGCAGGTGGACATCCAGGCGTATAGGGTCAAGTCGCCGGTGCCGAGGTATGAGTGGTTTTTGGAAATTGATGCAGGAAGTAGGATGGAGGCGGAATAATGAGTCTTGATCAGGCAATCCTTACAGTTCTTCCAGAGGGGGCATACGGGCAGGTTTATTTAGTCAGTGTTGAAAGATTTGCAAGGCTGAAGGCTGCCGAATTCGAGCGGGATACACTGAAGGATTATGTGAGGGGCATTATCCCCTTCCTGGAACGGCATCTACAGGAAATCCTTGAGGTCAAAGATACACCACCAGACCTCAAGCCCGCCATTAGAGTTGGTTATTTGGATTGCCTGGGTACGTTGAAGGATGCTTTATTCGAGGCTGGTCTGGTCAATGGCGAAGGAGAAGAGTGATGGACGAGAAGTTCGGGAACCAATGGGCATACTTGACTCAATATTCAGTGAACACAGACATAATAAGTTTGTCAAGATTTGGTGACACGCTGATTACCTTCGAGGGCATGGCCCCGGCAACTCCTCAAATATTGAAGCACATGAGGCGTTGGTTGCAACAGGGTAAGCCACTTCCTATATACCAGGAAGAGTGGCTATGTCTTTACTGTGGTTCACCCAACCCATTACCAGATAGACATTGTTCACAATGTGGGGCACCGAGGAATTGGTTACTATAGGGATGAAAGCAACAGGAAGGCCGGGGTTCGCCGGAATCGCCAAAATCCCAAGGCGGTTGGTGGTTGGGGGTGGCTATGCTGGCATTGAGGCGGGCATAGACGCCAGCGATAAGGCTGGCGTTGGAAACTGTCAAGGCTGGCGTTTATGCCAGCATAGCGATGCACAGAATGGCACAGGAACGGTTTTCTATAGTGGACCGGTATTATTCTATGTCTGATTTTAATAGCTTCTTACAGAAGATAAAAGTGATTGACTCTGATGAATTTGAGAATCAGGAATGGGTAGTTCTTTTACACCATGAATGGAAAATAATAATAAAAGATTTTTCCCGAAATCCTGGTAATCATCCATTGGGACCGGCAATATATCATGTTGAACCATTAAAAAGATTTCAGGATGATCCTCCAAGAAATAGAGATTGGGAATTCTTCAAGGTTTTTAGTTGTTCACGTGATGCCTTTTTGTTTATAGATGAACATTTACGAAAAAATCTTAAGGGATATTTGTTGGAACACCATGTCGGTTCATTTTTAAGATTCAATATTTTTAAGCGTGATAATTATCGATGTCAGATTTGTGGCAGAAATGCGATTGCAGATAATAGCATCATTTTAGAAATTGATCATAAAATACCAAAAAGTAAGGGGGGCGATAACTCTCCCGAAAATTTGTGGGTATTATGTTCTGATTGTAATAGGGGGAAAAGTGATAAATCATTGGAATAATTTTAGGGCAGATAAGAACAGTTATCGGAAGAGCATTGGAGCGGGAATGACATCATGATCACAGAGCGGATGCAGATACAACTGCTGGCGGATAGGCTGGCCGGGCTGCCGGTAAAGGTGAAAGCCGGCGAGCTGAACGAGCCCTGGGCGACGTGCTGGCGGGTGCTGGAGTCGAGCAATGGGACGACGAACCAGGCGCTGCTCGAGGCGTTGAAGGACGAGCCGGAGCGGGAGCGGATCGTGGGGGCGATCCTGTCGGCCAGGCCAGGCTATTCACCTCATTTTCCATCGCTGAGGGATATCGCTGAAGACCTGCCGCCGATCGAATGGCTGTGGCCGGGTTGGATCCCACGCGGGATGCTGACCATTTTCGGGGCGGCGCAGGGCTCGGGGAAATCGTTCGTGGCGTTGGACTTAGCCTGGCGGCTGATCCATAATAAGTGTTTCCCAGACCAGAAGCCGATCCCTAGACCTGGCTGCAACGTGTTGTACGTGGATGCGGAGATGGTGCCGCAGATCCTAAACGAGCGGGCAACGAACTATCAGATCGACCGGGGGAAGCTTTATATCATGATGCCGAAGGCGGGGGAAATGATCGACTTCGCTGTTGATCAATATAAAGACCAGATGATCGAGATGGTGGCCAGCCTGCAGCCTGAGCTGGTGATAGTCGACTCGCTGTCATCGATCCATTCCCGTGGCCAGAACAACGTGGAGGACGTGCGGGAGTTGCTGGGGTTCCTGACGCAGGTGGCGGGCACATTCCGGACCGGGCTGGTGCTGATCCACCACATCCGCAAACCGGGGACAGGTGGAGTGCAGATGCTTCAATACGACCTGTCGATGGAAGACCTGAGCGGGAGCGGGCATATCACGGCCATGGCAAGAGTCGTGATGGGGCTGCACGTGGTGCAGACGGGGCCAGAGTTCGACCCGAACGGGCCGCGGGAACTGAAGATGTTGAAGACGAACCTGGGGCCGTACGAGAAGCCGCTGGGGTTCGAGTTCGCACCGCTGCACCCGGAAGGGGTGTTCCTGAAATGGACGGATAAGCCGGCGCACCGATACCAGGAGCCGACGAAATCCGATGATTGTTCTGAGTGGCTGGTTGACATGTTGGGGTCGGGGCCGATGGCGCCTAAAGAAATCGTCGAGCGAGCGGAGGACAGGGGGTTTAACCGGCGGATGGTTTACCGGGCGCGGGAGCAGCTGGGCAGCCGCATCCGCAGCACAGAAGGACGGAGAAGTCCGGAGAACGAATGGGAGTTGGTAGGTTGGGATGATGAAGAAGATGATGAGTAGAGAAAAAACCTTGAACAGTGTCAAGAGTGACATGATGTTAAGATACCACCTTAAAGAGTGGATAGCCGACTTGTCACATGTCACTCTTGTCACTCTTGACACTATCGGGCATAGAAGTGATGGAACAGTGACAACAGTGACAAGAGTGACACCAAAACAGGGTGGGGTAGAGTGACAAGGCTTGCAATAATTGTAATCCTTGGCACTCTTGACACTCTTGACACAGTAAGGAGATAAAAATGGCAAAAGCACGCAGCAAAATTCAAATTATTCGGGATATGGCGAACAATAGGCGGTTACAAGAAATCCTCAATATCGAGCCACGGCTGGCAGCGATACTCGAGGAGGCAAAGGGGATACGCAGGAATCCCGAGTATGACCGGATCCGGACTTATATTCGACTTCGCAATCAGGTAATCCCGCTGGTGGGATGGTTTGCGGCCCAGGAAGCATTGCACAATTCCAGCGATTACAACCTGGTGATCAATACGATCGTGGATTTACTGCCGCAGGATGAGATTGATATATGGCCAGAAGGCCGGCCGGAGAAAAAAGGTGCATGATCTAGACCTGATCCGTGAGCGGGTGGACCTGCACGACCTGGCTGAAGAAGCCGGGGCGGAGTTCAGGGGCGATTCATCGCGCTGCCCGCTGCATGGTGGCGATAACCCGACAGCGTTCCACGTCTACGAGAACGGGCGGAAGTGGCACTGCTTTACCAATTGCACGGATGGGGAGAACGATGGGGATGTGTTTTCGTTCTACATGCGCTGGAAGGGGGTGGAGTTCAAGGAGGCGGTGAAGGAGTTGGCGAGGAGAGCTGGAGCAATAGATCTGGCTAAAGCCTCGAGTCCGAGAGGGGAGCAGATAAAGGCGTTGCCGAAGGCGCCGGGGGAGGAATGGCGGGCAAGGGCGGAGCGGTTCGTTGATTGGGCGCAGGAGCAACTGCTGAGCGAGGCCGGCGCGCAGGCCAGGGCGTACCTGCTGGCCGAGCGCGGGCTGGATGAGCATATCTGGGAGGTTTACCGTCTGGGGTATTGCCCGATGGAGATATACGATAACCCGACGAAATGGGGTTTTCCGGCTAAAGCCTCGAATCCAGGAGTCTCGAATCCGGGAAAGAAGATCTGGTTACCGAAGGGGATCGTGATCCCGGGGATTTACGAGGGGCAGCTGTGGTACGTGAAGGTACGGCGGCCGGTGGACCGGCTGGCGGATT
>Ga0209322_10001530_pt1 | contig 13399 bp, 25 predicted proteins | sample Rifsed19ft1_FD_184013 | JGI IMG/M metagenome (GOLD analysis project Ga0209322, IMG submission 184013) | Soil microbial communities from Rifle, Colorado, USA - sediment 19ft 1 (version 2) | ecosystem: Environmental > Terrestrial > Deep subsurface > Rock core/Sediment | place: Rifle, Colorado... | reverse complement strand
GGCCCCGTCGGACCGGGAATGGTCAACCACGGCGGGCTGTCTTCGTCCACAGGGAATGCGAGCCCGGGGGGTGCGGCCTGGCTCGGCAGCTCAGAGAGCGCAATCGAGGCCCAGGTCGGCGGGGCTCCGATGCCGGCCGAGCGAATGTACTTCCCTGCAGTTCCCGGGTCGCCGAACAGATTCCAGGCGCCGAGCGTGTCAATTGTTAGTCGATTTGCTGCCGCAGTGTTGAAGATGAGCGAGTCCGTTGCGTGGAGCTCGACACCAATGCCGGATGTGATCGTGACGTCCCCCGCCACGGCCTCCCAGAGCCCAACAGTGCCCTGGTGGATCGATGCCGTGAGACCCACGTGGCCGAGGTGCAGAGCGCCCGTCGGGTGAATATGCGCATCCGTTGCGGTGAGCTCGAACGCATCTACGGAGGCCACGGTCAGGCCCGCGTCCGCAGTAATGCCGGTCGAGCCAGCGGCGAAGTTCAGTGCCTGACCTGAGTTGATGATCGGAGTGTGAGCGCCGCTCGTGGCCCCGACGGCCAACACGTCACTCCAAGGGCTTGCCCCGGACCCGCCAATGGGCAGCTGGCTCGTGCTCTTCCAGCCATTCACGCCGTTGCTGTACAGCTCAATGATGCCGGCCACAGTGAACGTGTTCTGTGGCAGCCCGTTGATCGTGTCCCCGGGCGCGGCGAAGATCGTCAGCATGCCCTGCGGGCTCTCGACCGAAAGAACGACCGCGTCCCCCGCGTTCTGCTCGCTCGCCTTCGGGAGCACGATCCGCATGCCGCCGAGCGGGGGCGAGACGCGCTGGAAGCTCGGCGCCAGCGGCGTGAAGTCTTTGGTCTTCAGGTCCAGCTGGAACGTCGAACGAGAGACCGCCTCTAGGCTCTCTTGGACGGCGCGCAGCGCGCGCTGAACGTCCGCGAAGCTCTCGACCGTCCTGGGGGCCTGGAACTTAGATCGAGGCAATGTCGCAGCCTCCGCCGCAGTCGGTCCGGCAAAGCGACGCGAAGCGGATTGCAGCGCGCACAGACATTGCGTCGTGCTTACCTTTCGCGCCCAAGTAGCCGCGCGCCAGGTCCCCGCCAGAGCCTGCCGTGTAGACGGGCGCCCGGACCAATGTCGACTCGCCGCATCCGACCCACCAGAGCGGCCCGGCCCGCATCAGCACGATCGCGCCACTGTGGTCGCTCATCATGTCGATCAGCTTGCGAGGGTCTTCGAGACCTTCCCGGACAGACTTTTCTAGGTCTGCGCCCACGCGCGCAAGACCGCAGTACGCGGCGACCAGCGTGCGATTGGAGAAAACCTTCCGCTGGTTAGGCCAAAGCCCGCCCTCGGAGTCCGTCACCCGGCGGTCTGCCGCGATGAACTTGGACGTGGCGACTAGGCAGGTCACGCCAGCTCCGTGTGAGGCCAATCCCACGAGATGAAGCGAACCTTGACGCCCACCACATCAGCGGCGCGTTGCATGCGCGCGCGAAGCTCGCCGAACGCAGCAAGGTCGCTCCAGTCGAGCGGGTATGGGGCCAGATCGACGGCGCGGCTCGGGAAACTGTTGTGCTTGCTCTTGGGCCATGGGAGCTTGCTGTTGCCCTGCTTGTAGGCCCAATCCTGCTCGACCTGGCCCCGATGCCCACACAACACCGACACATCGTGCACTAGTGGGCCGGGTGCGCGGGTCAGCTCCGCCACCATCTCGCGCACGACCAGCACCAAGTCCGGGTGGCACTCCCCCAGCTTCGCAAGACTTCCAGCTCTGAGGCTCGCCATCAGTAATTCCTCGCGCGTTGCCACGTGCGCGGGCCGGCCTTGACGGGGCCGGACGAACGGATCCGCTCTTCGTAGCGTTGCAGCTCGGCCGTGATGCCGGCGAGCATGCCTTGGCTGTCGTTGTCCGAGATCAGGATCTTGGTGCTCGTGGCCATCACGTGGAATTGGAGCTGGTCATCGTTGGCGTACGTGTAGAAGCCGCCGGCTCCGCTGTCCGCCGTCAGGCTCGCGAACTCGGGAAGATACCAGAGCTGATAGAAGCCCGAGCTGGTGGGAACAGGGAAGAGCGCGATCACGCCCGCAGCTGCGGAGCCCGTGTTCAGAGCGGTCGTGGCCTGGACGCCTTGGTCTAGCAAGGTCCATGCCAAGGGGCCGTTGTAGCGCAGGAAGCCGCCGAAGCCCGCATAGTCGCGCATGTTGCCGAAGCCAACTTCGGAGACCGGACACCAATCCGTGGTGCGCGCAATCTCTAAGCGCTTGACGGTGTTGCAGTCGACCGGCACAGGGATCGCGGCATACTGCTCGGCGGGCGGACCCACCACAGCCGGCACAACGGGCAACGCGAGCGCGCCCGTGGTCTTCAAGAAGGTGGCCCACTTCGAGTCTGTCACCAGCTGGCGCAGGTCGCGGTATCCATCGTCCAGGTCAATGTTGACGTCGACCGTGGGATGCGCGTTCGTCAGGTCTACGATGCGCGTCCGCCGCAGGACCAGAGCGCGGACCTGCGCCCGAGTCCGAATGACACTCACGCCGTGGCCGCTCCCAGACGGCTGTCGATCAGCTTCTGGAGCTTGGCCAGCTGGTCATCGTCGAAGTCCGGGAACAGCTCTTGACCGTCCGCGGCGAAGAGCGGATCCAGCTCGGTCTCGTCTGCCTCTCCAAACTCAGGCAGGCCGCCTTCTGCCGTTTCGTTGTCAAACATCCCGCCTTCGGCTGCCATCGGGTCGGGGGCGGCTGTCTCCATGGACATCGCGTCGGACATGTCAGGGATCGGTGCGGGCATATCGGTCTTCCACGAGCTGTTCGAGTTGGTGTTCCACGCGGTCCAGCCTGTCGGATATAGTCCCAACTTTGGTCCGCAGCTCGACGGCGCCCGAGAGCGCAGACACGAGCGCCACCAGCGCCATGATCGTCTTCGAGTTCAGGCGCAGGCTGTTGTCCGACGTGCGCGGCGCGCTCGGGGGCGCGGGGGCGTCCATTACAGAACCTTGTTCCCGTACGCGGGCGGGGGCGCGACGATGCTCGACTGCTCGCCTTCTGGCAGCTCGGCGCGCGGGGCGCAGGCGTGGAGCGCCTTCAGAAGCGCAGTGGCTTCGGCCTGGGTCGTGTCCAGCGTGCCGAGCACGCGCCCGAGGTCCGCGGAGCCCTTGTAGACGTCCCGAAGCAGCTCCGCGGCGTCCAGCGCCGGCTCGACGTAGGGGCGAAGCGCGGCCACTTCACACTCGAACTTGTCGAGCTTGGCGGTCTGCGCGGGCGTCAAACTGTGGCAGCCCGAGAGCGCCCAGAAGAGTCCGAGGAAGAGAGCGAGTTCGATCTTTTGGAGCAGGGTCATCGGGTGAAAGTCTTTCGCGGGGGGGTGAATGGATCTCGCGCAGCCCTACGCGCTGGCGCGGCTGCGGAGCATGCTAGCTTACACGCTGGTTAGGCAAAAGTCAAGCCAATAAAAAGGGCCGCCGCCCAAGGAGATAGACGGCGGCCCCGGTGTCGTTGCCTCTTAGAAAGCGTCGTCCACGAAGACGTCGACTGACCAAGTAATGTTCACGTTGGTCGTGCCGTGGACCACGTTAACAACCACCGAGCCCGCCGCTGCCACCAGGTTGACCTGATCGTCCGCAGCGCGCCGCGTCCCGAGCTGAGTCAGGGCCGCCAGAGCCGGCTGAAACACAACAGGGGTTGCTCCGCCGAGGAGGGTGGCCTGGAACCAAAAGATGTGAGTGACCGTGTTGGAGATGAATTGCTTCACCCGGACCCGCACCGGTCGAATCACGCCCGCAGTCAGAAGGCCCGCGAGCGGACCGATCTGGATGGTGTTCTGGAGCGAGCCGCTGGCCGTCGGGTCGATCACGTTTCGAATCGACGTCGCAAGGTTCAGCGTGCTCGAAGCGGAGTCCGCGGCCGTGGTCGTGGTGAACACGAAGCGATACTGGGGATCCGCCCAAGTGCCGAAGCCCTTGGCCGCGTTGTCCAGACCAGACGCGGATTGCGCCAATGCGAGCCGCGCCCGTGCATCTGGGGGAATGCCGTCTGAACGATCGTTGTAGTTGTTGACCTGAGAAACGAGTGCGCCTGCCATGATTATTCCTCGGGCGGAACTTCATCCGCGAGCCGGGCTCCTGAGAGAGTTACAGTGCCGGCAGTCGTTGCAAACAGCAGCACCTTTGAGCCCGCTTGCAAGCGAGCGACGACGGTATTGGACCCGAAGGAAAAGGGGGCTGCCAAAGTTTCGAAAGATGTGGCCGAATCCCCTGTTTCCAGGTCTAGCAGCAAAACCCCGTTCGGACCCTGCGACTCAACCGTAAGCTGATACAGCCCGTCCATTGCCGGAATGAACACGGAGCTGATGGCCTCATAAGTGGCTCGGGCCGTGGTGTACGGGGGATCGGGACTGTAAAGTCCAGCATCATACGTGTTGGTGAGCACTACTTTGCTCCCTTTGCCTTGGGGGCTTCGGGCGTGGGTGCAGCCTTGGACTTGGCCGCGTCTTCGAGTAGTTGGCCGACAAGGGCCTCTAGCGTGTCGCAGCGGTCGCGCAAGGCGTCCAGCTGGGTGCGGGCTCGGTGCGCCATTACGCGCGCCCCACGAGCAGGGAGACGTAGCAGCGATCCCCGCCAGCAAGGTCCGAGCCTGTGTCGATCTGCGCGGTCCCCGCAACAGGATCGAAGGCATTGAACTCTGCCGCCAGAGTTCCGCCGCCGGCTCCGACACCCACCAGCGTCGCTGCCAGTGGGACGCCGTTCTGACCCTTCGGGAAGGTCAGGTTGTACACCCCGCCGCCCGCCGAAGTCGCGGTGACTTGCGGCGAGCTGATGGCGGGGACGAGCGCCGTGTCTTGGATCACGATGACCACAAGATGCAGCTGGCGCATCTTCAGCGGGCTGAAAAGCAGCCCCGACCTGTAGTCTGGCATCATTAGACGGTCGTGCTTGCTCGCCCGTGCGCGTAGGGGGACTCCATGATCGTCGCGAGGTAAGACACCGGGTTCATCTCGTAGACGGGCTCGGTCTCCTTGCGCCGGATGATGCTGCCTTCTTCATCGAGCCACTGGGCGATGTTGCCCGTGGGCGAGTGGAAACACAGCTGCTTCGAAGCGAAGAAGAACATGGTCCCCTGCGGGCAGTGCTTCTCGTTGACCAGCTTGGTCCGGCCGTTCGCGGTGTTGATGTACATGCGCGAGAAGCCGTCTTCTCCCACTTCCACCGGGGACCGCGTGACCGTCGAAGTAAACTCTTCCTCGGCCAGCTGCCAGTCGATCGGGTTCAGCGTGACCGTGTCGATCTCGCTCCCGTCGATGCCGGCGATGTCCGAAGCCTGGGCGATCCAATTCTTGATCTTGGAGCCGATGGACCGACCAGCGAGCACCGCATCCGGGACGCGAAGACCCGAGAGCCGCGTGTCATCCTGGCGCCGGACGTTGAACAGGTCCGCATTGCTCGGAGCTGCGGGCAGGTACGCCGTGATCGGGATGATGTTGGCGTTCGTGTTGGCGCTGTTGTACTCGCCGTAACGGAAGACCGAGTAGGTCCCATCAGGCACACCGACCGGGTTGGCCACTGCGCCGTTGCTGGTCTGCGAGAGCGAGACGCGCCCCGTGTTGGCCGCGGTGACTTCGCTCTCGGACTTCACGACGAAGCCGGGCGAGCCGGTGGGGACCTGGCCTGCGGTGTCACCCGCGTTGGTGGCGAGCTGGACCATGTCGCCGCGGAACAGCTTGGCCGCCAGATGTCGGTCGGTCGTGGTGAGAACACCAGCCGCCAGCGTGAAGGTCGGGGCCGCAGCGGTCGCGATGGCAGAGCCGATGTTCGCGAACCACAGGCGCATCATGTTGGACGCGCGCTGCTTGAACGCCATGTCCACTTCGTTCTGTCGGGCGCGCACGGCCGAGTCACGATCCGTCTTGCTCAGAGCGATGTCGCGGTGGGCAATCTGGATGGAGCCGTGGTACTCTGAGTACGGAACCTGCCAGCGATACTTCGCGCTGTTCCGGAACTCAGACTGGCTGGCAATCGCCTGCGCTGCTTGGAAGTTCCCGGAGTCGCCGCGGTGGCCGTTCAGGGTGAAGGGCTGGGCAACCGAGTCGCCACCAGTCGTCTCGAAGCGCATGTCCGAGAGCGTGGCAGAAGCCAGAATCGAGGCGTTATGCGCGCGGTCGAGCTTCTTGTACCAGATGTTGGTCCAGTTGAGGATGAAAGTCGGGGTTGCCGGAGCAGCCATGTTGGAGCACCAAAACGTTGAACTTCACCACGCATAGACGGCGGGCAACGTCGGGGCTCACTTGTTCATGGCAGAGCTGGACGCCATGGCGGGGTTTAGGGTCTCCCGGGGACCTATGATCAGTATGGTCCGGCAAACGGACTTGTCAAGTCACCAAGGATATTGTTGGTGCGGGTCAAACGCGGCGCACAGGGCATCGTCCTCTAGTTCGCGGTCAAACTCCACAGCAGATTCAACTAGTTGAAGCATCTCCGCATCTGGGTCTGATGTGTGAATCTCAGCGCCCTTTTTCGTCCACCCAAAGTTTAGGTTCCCAGATTCTCCGCCGGCCGTCAGGTTGTACAAGGGTTGTTTGGCCGCCTGCGCTGCGCTGATGCTGGAGCGTTCTGCCTTCTGCGCTTGGTGCCGCAGGTCGAACCACTCTAACACGCGGAACTCGAACGCATCAGCCCCGTGAAGCTTCAGAGCCTTTCCAATGTAACTGGATGGCGCCGGATGATACCGGTGGGCTTCCCATCTGCGATCTGGGTCATTGGTCAGGCCAAAGTAGACCTTTCCAGAGACCGTATGTGTGATGGAATAAAGACAGGTTCGCATGAGTTTGGGGCTGACCGCCGCAAAGAAGTCAGTGCTTCCCCCAGGCTCGGACCCAGCCGCCGCCAGACTAGTGTCCGCGTACGCCTGCATGGTGTCCTGGCGTCCAAGCCTGGAAGTGGCACGCCCCGCCGGTGAAAGGTTAAGCCCGGCGGGGTGATCTAAGTATGGGGCCTTACTCGGCCGCAGTCAAGGACAATCGCCAGAGCTGCTTGAAGGTCAGCCGGGACTGGCCCTGCTCACGAACGAGCGGACGGAGCCGGCGCAGCTCGCCACGGATGAAGTCACGCCGCCAGGCCCTGGTCGGTGCTCCCTGCGCCTTCCGCGGCTCCCGCGCGTAGGCCTCGGACAGCAGCCGGCGCGCGCGGATGTTCGTCCACATGTGGACGAAGGGAAGCTTGGTGGCGAAGAGAGCCCGGCGCAGGATGGCGCGGAGCTGTCGCCCGATGGTGGGAACGGGGACCTGGGGCGGACGACCTAGTTTGAAGCTGCTTCTGGATGACATGGGTTCTCCTTTCGGGTGGAGTATTCGAGCTGGACATCCCACGCTAGCACGCGCCCGACGTCCACGCTATCCTTTTGCCACATGCGCCAGCTGTTTTGCATCGCCAGCGCGGCTTCCATGGGCTCGTCTATCTCGTCGAAGTCGTTGTTCTCCCAGCTCTCGGCCAGCTTTTCGTCCGCGATCATGGCACCAACGATGGGACAGCCGCCCAACCACACATCATCGAGCGCGAAGCAGCGCAGGTCCGAGCCGTGGAAGTCTTCGACGCGGTCAGACATAGTCCTGATGCGCGCGCCATGCGTTCTCGTTCGGGTCACGAAGCATGTTGTCCAGCGCGTTGACGATCTGGTGTACGCGCTCTGCCTTGTCGAAGATACGCGGGAGTTGGGTGCGCTTCCATTCTGCTTCAGAGTGGACGCGAGCCGAGACGACGCAGCTGCCTTGCTCCAAGAGCTGGACGTCGTGGACGCGAGCCGAGACGACGCAGCCGCCTTGCTCCAAGAGCTGGATGTCCCAGAACGCGAACGGATACCGACGGCGCATGTAGCTCTCCGTGGACGCGGTCTCCCAGCTCATAGCGGCACCGCCTTGACTCGGCCGTCCGCGCAGCGCGACCAGCGTACGCCGGTGCAAAGAGAGTCGCGCGTCCGGATCACGATCTCGCCGGTCCCGCGCATCTCGTCCAGCTCGAAGGCCAGCCGGAAGGTCCGGTCATAGGGCGCGGTCTTGTACTCGTAGGACTGCGCCAGTCCCAGCTCGCCAATGCGAACCGGGACAATGTGCACAGCCGCGTGCCAGTCGTTTGGATGTGGTAGAAACATGGGCTCCTTTCTATGGAGCAACGATCATACCAGGTCAGAGCGCGACGATCAAGAACAGAACGAAGGCGGCCAGCACGTAAGTCGCGATGACCAGCCAGCGGAACAAGGTCATCATCGACGCGCTTCCTTCGGGACCATGGCCACGTACAGCTCGCTGTGGAGCCGCGCTGCGCTCGTCTGGGTCTGCTTGCCTACGAACTTGCGGACGGCCTTCATGGCCTTGCGGACTTGGGACTTGTTGGGGCGATTCGGATTCATGTCCTAGTTATAGCGGACCCAGCGGAGCATGCAAGGGCTATCTGATAAAAAAGCGCGATCACATCCTTTTTATCTTAGTGCCCACCATAGACGGGCGGTTTCTTAAAACATATGGTCACAGCAAAAACCTTTTTTTTAATGCGTCTGGCGGGGGCCCCCAACAAGGGTCCCTACCAGCCTGGCCATGGCCAGTAGGCCAGGGTGGCCAATGATATATTCGTGCAAAAAGCACATGGCCACCTTGCATGGCCATGGCCACGTGGCTATCATGTGCTGGCCATGCAAAAACACCCCCTAACATGGCCAGCGTTTTAACCCCAACGAAAGGTATGATCATCATGACACCTGCCCAGAATCAGCGTTTTATCGATTATGTCCAGCGCACGAGCCGCCCCGAAGTCCAAGAGCAGAGGTGCAAGCTTTTAAGCGCGCTCACTGGTTGGACGTGTAAGACTGCTCGCGAGCTGACCGCATCTATCCAAGGCAACACCAATACCCGCAAGTGGATCTCCGAGGCCATGCAGGTTGGAGAGATTGTGCGGCGGGAAGACGGCGTCCTCATTCTCCCACCCCCCGAGACCGGGTCCCGAGTGGACCGGGCAGTCACTACCTGGTGTGACGCGGGCTTGGAGCTGCGCAGGGCTCTGCTGGCGGCTGAGCTGCCAATGGAGTTGGTCGAAGCCATCCGCAAAGCAGAGGCGCGCGTCATTGACCATTTCGATCCACTGCCCGAAGACCCTGAAGAGACAGATCGGCCGTATGACCCAGAGAAAGACCGCGAAGGGGACGAGACGCAAACCCAGTATGAAGAAAGACTTGCGCGCCCGCAGAATCAGTCCTATGCCTCTACCAAAGAAGGGAAACTATGATCACACGAGCCCAGTACCTTCGCCTATGCGCCGCCGTGGCGGATAACTCGACCTGCAAACACGCGGTAGACATCGGAGACCTGCTAGAGTCCTTCGAAGAGCTCCACGCGGCGCTCGACCACGAGCTGATGAACACCACCAAAGGAGCGGCCAAGTCCTTCGAGCTGCTCTACGATGCCGAAGGCGATCCACGCATCACCCTGAAAGGAGCCTGATGGCCAACCATGAACAAGGCCGGCTACCAGAGCCAGACGAACGGGAAACGCCCGCGGAGCTGTTTGACGAGAAGCACGCCACCCACCACTTCGACCTAGATGCGGCTGCATCGCACGACAACACCCAGTGCGCGCTCTACTACACCAAGGAGGGCCAGTACACGGCCCCGATGACCAACGGGCTCTGGGAGCGCAGCCCAGACGCCGCGCGGCTGCTCTCACCACACACGGGGCTGACAGGGAGCTGGGAGGGCCGCCGCGTCTGGTTCAATCCGCCCTATTCGGACATCGGGCCGTGGATCATAAAAGCGTGGGAGAGTGGCGCGGCTCTTGCATACGGGCTGGTGCCCAATTGGACGGATCGGCTCTGGTGGCAAGACTTCATCGAGCCGTTCCGCGATGGTGCGACTGGCGCAGACGCCATGGAACGAGAGACGGGCATGCGGCTCCGGACCGAGTTCATGCAGCGCAAGAGATTCTTGTATCAGGGCTTGCCGATCAGGACCAAAGACGGTAAGGTAGGACAGCCCGAGTTTGGGCTTGTGGGTCTGATCTGGACCCGGAAAGGATAGTTATGAAACTGTTTCTCTATTCAGTATCGCTAGGCATCTCGGTTGCGTGGACGTTATACATGGCGTCCCTGGTAGGCTGGACGGTCATCTTAGCCGGCTTCTTCGTCGCCATCGTTGCGCACGTTTTTTGCAAGCTTGCAGAGGTCTCGTGAATCTCGCATTCGTGGACGTCGAGACCACGGGGCTGGACCCGGTGACGGATCGTCTGCTCGAAGTGGGGATCGTGATTGTTTCGCTCCCTGAGTTCCGCATTCTGGAAGAAGCCGAAGTCCAGATGCGCTTCGACCGCTCGCGATACATGGGCTACATCCATCCGAAGGTCGTGGACATGCACATTGAGAACGGGCTGTGGGATGCGTGCGAGGCGAGCCCATACGATGACTTGCAGAAGATGGACGCGGACCTGTGCTCGTTCCTACTCGCGAACAACTGCCAGGGCTCCCAGCTTGCAGGCGCCAATCCCAGCTTCGATCGGGGCTTCTTGCGCAAGAGCCTGCCGCAGACGGAGAAGCTCTTCCACTATCGTAACTTTGATGTCAACAGCTTCTGGCTCTTGCGCGAGTTCATCGAAGGCCGGGACTCCGCGCGCTCGAAGGCAGCGGCGCACCGGGCTGTGGCGGACTGCAAGCAAGCGATCCAGACCGTTGAAGAGTTCTGGACCTGGTTCAACGGGCTCGCCAAGTCGTGATGCTCGCGCGCGACTTCGAAGACTTCTGTGATGCGTGGGGCGAGAAGGACAACGAGTTCTTCGTGGTGACAGCGGACCACAACACCGGGACCTACCAGCTCGCGAAAGGTCCCGGTGCGCGCGCCTGCATCTCTACGTGTGGGACCGGGCTTGCGTACCCGGACGAGAAGAAGGCGGATCGCTACTGGCCTGGGGACTTGGTGACATGGACACCCTAATGCGAACGAGCGTGAAGCAGTTGGAGATGGCCTTCAACTGTCCGCGCAAGTGGGCCTTCCACTATCTCGAAGGCGTGCCACAGGTCGAAGGCGAAGCTCTCAGCATCGGCAACGCGCTCCATGCGCAGATGAAGGCACTCTTGACCGGAACGCCAACAGCGCACGGCCCAGAGACCTTCATCGGCAAGATGGCGCGCGCGTTGATGCAGTACGCGGAGCCGCGGTCTGTGCGCGCCGTCTCCGAGATCATCAAACTGGTTCCGCTTCCCGAGTACGGCGTCAAGGTCGATCTGCGCTGCGACTTCATGGACTGCCCAGAGTTCAAGGACTGGAAGACCACGGGCGCCCCGAGCAAGACGGCGAAGCTTCAGAACGGCAAGCTCTGGGCGCTCTCGGACCTGACGAACGACTTTCAATTCAACATCTACGCCTTCTTGCTGATGCAAGAGCATTGGCGCGGGACGAACTACGTCACCGGAGAGTGGTGCTTCGTGTCGAAGAAGTTCAGCAAGGGCCAGACGCCCAAGACGTGGACCGTCAAGAAGGGGATCACGTACGGCGAAGCGCGAGCGTGGTGGGACAAGTATTGCGTCCCCACCATCGCTCTGATTCGTGACATGAAGGCGGCTTGGGCTGCGAAGCAGATCGATACTGCTCGGGCGATGCCTCACAACCCGGCTTCGTGCGAGTTCACTGGACACTTCTGCGACGCAGCCGGGCATTGCGGCATGGTTTCGAGCCCGATCACGTGCTACAATGAATTGCACCTTCCTGTCTTGCCGTGACGAAAGAATACCAAGCGGCCTACTACCAGGCCAATAAGGACAAGCTGAAGGCGTACAAGCGGGACTACCACCGTTCGAGGCCAGAGGTTCAGCGACGCATCTCGCGCCGGAAGGCGGGCATCGTGGACGCCACGGGCGAGATGCGCTCAGGTCCGTGTGAGATCTGCGGGCGCCATGCGGACCCGCTTCTTTGCGACCACGATCATGCAACCGGCTTGACGCGCGGCTGGTTGTGCGTTAGATGTAATACACAACTTGCGCCCCTCGATAACCCCGAGCTTCTACCAAAGCTGCTCGCATACCTAGAAAGGACCCAATCCATGCCATCATTCCGCGATGCCGTTGCGAACTACAAGGCGGCCAAAGCCGACCCACAAGCCCCCGTCCAGGTCAACCCGCCCGAGGCGGTGAAGGTCTTGGAGACCCAGAGCACACCAGAGGTCGAAGCCCCAAAAGCTGCGCCCGCGGCTGTCGAATCTACGGCCCGGGCTACCGCTGCACCTGTTGCCCCCTTGCCCAGCACACCGGCGGTGGAAGAGAGCCGGCGCAGGCGCAGGACGAAGGCGGAGATGGAAGCGGCGCGAGCTGCAGCGGCTACCGGTGCCCCTGCGGTGCAGTCGTCCCCTGGCACGACCACGGCAACTTCCGTACCACCGTCTGTTACCGCTGCATCCCCTGCATTGAGTGACGTCCAGGACGCCAGCACCGAAGAGCTTGTGGCAGAGCTGCGCTCGCGCGGCTGGACTGTGAAGCTCGAAGGCTGATGCAAACTCCCGAGGCCAAGCGTGCGCGCAAAGCAGCGTACATGCGACGATGGCGAAAGAACAACCCGGACGCTGTGCGCAGCATTGAGCGCAAGAGCCGGGGAATTGTCGATGCGCCTCGGGAGCGCGTAGCGGGTCCGTGCGCCATCTGTGGCGAGCATGCGGACCCGCTCCAATGCGACCACGATCGCACCACAGGGCTCTTCAGGGGTTGGCTCTGTGGCGAGTGCAACCTTGGGCTGGGCAAGTTCAAAGACAGCGCGGAGCGGCTTCAGAAAGCGATGGTATACCTTGGAGCCGCATAGGATCGCTGCGCTTCCCCGGCGCAATTGGCGAGACCTGGAAGAAGAGACGGTGCGCGAGTTGACGGCGGCCATGAAGACGCCCACCGGATGTCAAGTTTTGCGCGGGCTTCAGGCTGTGGCATTGCGCGAATCTGCGGAGTGTGGCGGCTCGTTCATCATGGGGCGCGTCGGAATCGGCAAGACGCTGATCTCCCTCTTGGTGGGTGAGTTCATGCAAGAAGAGCGGGTCCTGATTCTCGTCCCGGGCGGCGTGAAGGCCAAGACCGAAGACGAGTTCACCGAGTACCGCAAAGAGTGGATCGGTGTCCAGGACACCCGTTACAAGCTCTTCGGGTACTCGGACATCTCGCGCTTCCCCAAGGAGGGCTTCAGCATCCAGCGCCTGTGGAACGGCCTTGGTCCCACGCTGATCGTCTGCGATGAAGCGGACAAGCTCCGGCGCGTGGACGTGTCGAAGGGGGCGTCCGGGCTCGCGCTTCAGATCCAAGACTTCATGGCCGAGAACCCGCATTGTAAGCTGGTGGCCTGTACGGGGACGCCCGACAAGAGTTCGATCAAAGACTATTGGCACCTGTTGCAGTGGGCTTTGCGGGACGGCTCGCCGC
>Ga0209322_10001522_pt1 | contig 13411 bp, 11 predicted proteins | sample Rifsed19ft1_FD_184013 | JGI IMG/M metagenome (GOLD analysis project Ga0209322, IMG submission 184013) | Soil microbial communities from Rifle, Colorado, USA - sediment 19ft 1 (version 2) | ecosystem: Environmental > Terrestrial > Deep subsurface > Rock core/Sediment | place: Rifle, Colorado... | reverse complement strand
CCGCTCGCGGCCGAAAATCTTGATGGAACTCGCGTCGCTGTCGACCGGATAAATCTCGCGCGCCAGCAACTTCAGTAGCGTGGTCTTGCCGGCGCCGTTCGGGCCGAGGATCACGGTACTGCAGCCTTGTGCGATGTCGAGCGACAACCCGTGAAACACGCGGGTGTCGCCGCGATACGCGGTAACGTCCTTGATGTCGATGATCTTCGGCACGTTCGCGGTTCGTTCGTTTTTTCCGGCGCGTATGATAATCGCAATTGCGCGGCGCCACGACTAACCCAGTGCCGCCACCGCTGCGTTCCCCCAACCCTCACCGTGCCGACGGGCGGGCCGTTTTACCGCGTCGGGCCGGTTTCAATAGCCGCCACGGCGACCATTGCTGTAAACCGGAGGTCGCTGATGCTGCATCGATTATCGTCGGGCGCCGGTTCCTTGGCGCGCCAATTTCTCTATCGCCGCGACCGTGTAAGTCGATATTGCGATAAAAACAAACGCGGATTCGGTTTAATTCTTGTAAGTAGAGAGCCATATAAGCGTGCGATGGCGATAGAGGCCAATAGCAATGTCACTGATGCAATGTTTTCACTCGGCGCGAGTCCGTGTCGCGATCCTGGCGGGAACTATCCTGCTCGGCGGCGTCGCTCGCGGATCCGCAAACGATGCTCGGGATGCTGACATTGACTACCCGTGGATGGTGCCGCTACCGCTCGTGCCGGATCCGATGCGGCTGCGCCCCAAACTCACGACCCTTGGTTCCGGCTGGGAGTATCGCCACGTTCTTTCCTCGAGCTGGAATGTTCGCCTGGAATCGCTCGAGTACCATCGGGTCGCTGACGAGGTCGATGACGGGCGTCGACTCGAACGCAGTATCAACCTGCGGTCGCAATCACTTTTGTTCGATTGGTTTCCTTGGCAAAATCGATTTCGGATTAGTTCGGGAATTTACTTCAATCAGGGCGAGCTGCGCGGCAGCATCGGCTATGTGGGTGAACTGCCGAGCGGGGACATTACCGCTTCGCAAGTGAACGATCTGCTCGGGCAAGCGTCGCTAGCGCTACGCAATGCCGGCCACGAGACGCAGGCGTTATCGCTCGATCAATACGCGGCGACGAATACGAATGGGCTTGCGTTCGATGGAAGCAGCGTCGACGTACGCAACTTAGCGACCGTATCGGCGCGATTGCGGCTCCCACCGTACGCGCCCTATCTCGGTGTCGGTTGGACTGGCGCCAATCGGCGCGAACTCGGCTGGTTCTACAGCGCCGACCTAGGGTTGATGTACTTAGGCCGTTCGCGGGTCGAATACCAGGTGAGCGGCACCTTGGCGGATGCGGTGCGGGCGCAGCTCGGATCGCGATTCGACGCACTGCTCGACGAACAGGAGCGGCTTGCCGAGGAAAAACTGTCAGACTATCGCTACTACCCGATGTTTTCGTTCGGCGCCTGGTATCGTTTCTAGCGCCTTCGATAACTCGCCCATCAATCGCGGTCGTTCACCGGTCGGCGCCAACCATCGAGCGTTTGGGTACACTAACGCGATGGCAGAATCCACCAAAGCGAAAGCGCCTCGCAAAATGCAACCAACCAGGAGCGTAAGAATATGTCGGCATTGTCGCTTCCTGATCTTTCGTTAAGCGGCCGGCGCGCCACGCGCGACACCGTGTAGGCGTACGCCGAGGTGCTGAGCAGCGCGCGCAAAGCGCTGGCGCCGCGGGAAAAGCACTGGGGGCACATCAGCCTGCGCGTCGCCGCTTTGGCGCGCATGAAATAGAATCGCGGAGATCTTCCAATCACATGGTTGCTAAGCGAAAAACGTCCACCGTCTCCAAGAAGCGCGCAACCAAGGCCGCGCATCTTGCGCCACGCAAGGAAAAGCGCGGTCTCGACGCCGCGGAAATCGCGCTCGCACTTGACGCTCCCGACATCGCGCCGCTGACGACCGAGGTTCAACGCGTCGGTGGCGTCGCGCTCGGCGCTTATCGCGAGCCGCTGTCGGGCCGCGCGCTCTTGCTCGCCACATTGCCGCTCGGCGCGGTGCAGCCGACGCCGTTTCAGCGCGACCTTTCGCCGACTCACACCAAGCGCTTGGCCGCAAAGATCGAAGAGGCGGGCGTATTTCTCGATCCGCTGATTGTCGTGCGCGGGGAAGACGGCAAACTGTGGACCCCGAACGGGCGGCACCGTTTGGCGGCGGCAAAAGTATTGGGCTTACGTCAGATCACCGCGCTGGTTTGTCCCGACGAGCGCCTCGCGTTTCGTATTCTCGCGCTCAACACCGAAAAGGCGCACAACCTGCGCGACCGCAGCCTTGAAGTAATCCGCATGGCGCGCAATCTGGTGAAGCGCAAACCGCAGGCGAAGGAGAGCGACTATACCGCCGAGTTCGAAGCGCCGGAGTTGTTAACGCTCGGGATCGTCTACGAACAGAACGGCCGCTTCGCGGGCGGCGCCTACAGCTCGTTGCTGAAGAAGGTCGACCGCTTTGCCGATCGCGGGTTGTCGGTTAGTTTGCGTCGACGGGAAGATATGGCGGCGCGGCTACAGGGTATAGATACGCAGGTGAAGCGAATTATTGATGGACTGCAGAAGCGCGGCTTCAAGTCGCCGTATTTGCGCAACTACGTGGTCGCGCGCATCAATCCAGTGCGGTTCCATCGTCCGAAGAAAGGCGATACCGCACCGCCGATGCCAATCGCCGAAGCGCTGACGCGCATGGCCGCTGCCGCCAAGAAGTTCAATCTCGACTCCGTGCGCGGTTCCGATCTCGCGTTGGTCGCGGCAATGTCCGGTGGCGCGGGGTAACGCGGTGGCGACTGATCTTGTTTGTTGGAAGTGCGGCGCGTCGCTGCGCGGCTTGCCGTTGCCGTTGTCGCGAACGGCCGAGTGTCCGCAATGCAAAGCGGAGTTGCACGCTTGCCGGATGTGTCAGTTTTTTGCGCCGCACACGACCCGCCAGTGCGCGGAGATTCGTGCCGAGGAGATAATCAAAAAGCATCAGGCGAACTATTGTGACTGGTTCAAGCCGCGGCCGGGGGCGTTCGATTCCCGTGCGCAAGCCAAAGTGACATCGGCGAAGACGAAACTCGATTCGATGTTTGGCGCAGCAGCGCCGCCGGCCGATAGCGAAGATCCCGCGCGCACCGCCGTCGACAGTATATTCAAGAATGACAAGCCATCGTGAGGGCAGAGGTTTGCCCCGCGACACATTCGTAGCATACGCCTGTGCCGACTGTTGCTTGGGACGAATCCTCCGTATTTAATGTCGACTATGCGTACGTCCGGCAAGAAAATCGTCAAGGTACCGCGGTCGCCGCCGCGAGGGTTGGCGACGAATCAAAATCGCCAATTGCCGGGACAGACTCGCAAAATTCTGGGCCGGCATTATGCCGCAAAGTATCGCGTGCGCTAACGCGCAGCGGCAGCGGAAGCCTCATGGCCGCGGACGATTGAGTTTCTCGCGACGAATTTGCGGGGATGATCCGATATTTCAACCACGTCAGTGGAGATGAGCAATGGCACACACGTATGAGGAGCTGAAGCACAAGACGGTCACCGAGCTGCGTGAGATCGCCGCCGGTATCGAGCACGAGGCGGTTAAGGGCTACACGCAGCTGCACAAGGACCAGTTGCTACCGGGCCTTTGCAAGGCGCTTGGTATCGAAGCGCACGTGCACCATGAAGTGGTCGGCATCGACAAGTCACCGATCAAAACGAAAATCCACGCCCTACAGAAGAAGCGCGACGAAATTCTTGCGACAAAGGATCGCGCGGAGCTGAAAGGCGTACTGCGGCAGATCCACGATCTCAAGCGCCGAATGCGGCGCGCGACGGTTTAGCAGAGTGCGGGGCTGGCGCGTCGCAATTAAATAAGACCTGCCTATCGGTAGATCGAACACACAGAGGGTACCTCGTTCCTTTACGCAAACGACAACGGAATGGCGGCGCATTGAGGATCGGCGCCAAGCGCGCGTGAGCGCGGTTCACCGATTCTGCGTACAATGTCGAGCGCGCGGCCAGGGCGGCGCGCTACGACCGCCGTTCCTCTGGGAGCAAGATATAGATGCGCCAAATCGTTCTCGATACCGAAACCACAGGCCTCGAACCGTCCGCGGGTCATCGCATTATTGAAATCGGTTGCGTCGAATTGGTGAACCGGCGGTTTACCGGTAACACCTATCATCAGTACATCAAACCGGATCGCGAGATCGATGCCGCCGCGATCGAGATTCACGGCATTACCAACGAGGCGCTCGCGGACAAACCCGTGTTTGCCGACGTGGCCAAGGATTTTCTTGAATTCGTGCGCGGCGCCGAGTTGATTATCCACAACGCGGCGTTTGACGTTGGGTTTATCAATCACGAGCTGGCGCGGGTAGCAGACGAGACGCAGTCGGTGTTTCCGGACGCGCGGGACGCACGTATCGAGCAGCTTTGCGCCGTGATCGACTCGTTGACGCTCGCACGCAGTCTCCACCCGGGGCAGAAGAACGACCTCAACTCGCTCTGTCGGCGGTACAGTGTCGACAATTCGCAGCGCAGCTTCCACGGCGCGCTGCTCGACGCCGAGATTCTCGCCGACGTATATCTGGCGATGACCGGCGGCCAGACGACGCTGTTCGAGGACCCGCATGCGTCGAACGCCGGCGCCGGTTTGGAGAGCGAGCTTCGACGCATACACGACAAACCGCCGTTGCCGATCATCGTCGCGACCGAGGCCGAGCGCGCGGCACATCTCGCATGGATCGAGGAAATCGACAAGAGCAGCGGTGGGCGCTGCGTTTGGAAGCGGCTCGACGCGGTTGTTTGAGCCCGCGGTAACCTGAGTCGTGACGCGCGCGACGCTTCCGATCGTTCTGGTGCCGGGGCTGAATTGCTCGGCGCGGATCTACACCGGGCAAATCCCGCCGCTGTGGCGGTTCGGGCCGGTAACGGTGGCGAATCACACCCATGGCGACAGCGTCGCGGCGATCGCGCGCGATATACTCGCCAACGCGTCTGCCAAGTTCTTACTCGTCGGTTTTTCCTTAGGCGGATATATCGCTTTCGAAATGTTTCGTCAGGCGCCGCAGCGAATCGCGGCACTGGCGTTAGTCGACACCTCGGCGCGGCCCGACGCGCCGGCGCAAACGGCGCTGCGCCAGCAGCGCATCAGGCAAGCGCAAGAGGGTCGGTTTCGTGAAGTCGTTGCCGAGCAATTTCCGGCGCTGGTGCATCCAAGCCGTCACGCCGATACGGCGCTGCAGCGCGACTACCGTCGCATGGCGGACGAAACCGGTGCCGAGCTCTTTGTTCAGCACCAGCGAGCAATTATTCAGCGCGCGGACTCGCGCCCCGATCTCGGGCGGATACGGTGTCCGACGCTAGTGCTCGTCGGCGACAGCGATCAAATCATGCCGCCCGATGCCGCAAAGGAAATGGCTGAAGCAATTCTCGGTGCGCGGCTCGTGGTCGTACCGGATTGTGGGCATCTCGCGCCGATCGAGCGGCCGGATGCGGTTTGCGCCGCGCTGGTCGAATTCACGGAGTCGATTCACAGTAGGTAGTCGCGACGCCGCGGATCGCTACGATCGCTTCATCGCGTCGTATTTCTACTGCCGGCGTAGCCTGACAACCCGTCGGCACTGAGTTACGCTGCGCGCCATGTCCGAACTCGCCATCTCGGTACGCCACATCGGCAAGCGTTTCGACAGCATCGTCGCGGTCGATGACGTGAGCTTTGAAGTTCGCCGCGGCGCGACGGCGGCGTTGCTCGGCGGTAACGGTGCCGGTAAAACTACCACGATTGCAATGTTGCTTGGTTTGCTGCTGCCGACCCAAGGTGCCATCGAAATTTTCGGTATCGACATGATTCGGCATCGCTACCGCGTATTGCCGCGCATCAATTTTTCCTCGCCTTACGTCGATCTACCGCGGCGACTGACGGTCGCGGAAAACCTGCGCGTTTATGGCTTGCTCTATGGCGTGCGCAATGTGTCGGCGCGGCTGCGCGAACTAGCGGTCGCGCTCGATATCGGAAGCTTGCTGACGCGATCCTACGGCTACCTTTCTTCCGGCCAGAAAACACGCGTCACCCTGGCCAAGGCGCTTTTGAATGAGCCGGAACTGTTGCTGCTCGATGAGCCGACCGCTTCGCTCGATCCCGACACCGCCGATTGGGTGCGCGGCTACTTGCAGCAGTACGCCGCCGCGAGCGGCGCGACCATTCTGCTCGCGTCGCACAACATGACCGAGGTCGAACGCATGTGTCAGCACGTGCTGATGCTGCGTGCCGGTCGGCTGGTCGACCAAGGAACGCCGCAAGAACTGCTTGCGCGCTACGGCCGGCACAACATGGAAGAAGTGTTCATCGACATTGCGCGCGAGCGGCACACCGCGCACGAGAAGCGAACGGCGAAATGATCCAAGTTATCGACCGTGACGCCAAGTGTTCCCCCACCCTAACCCTCCCCCGCATGCGGGGGAGGGGATGGGAGGGGGCGAGCATGCTTTGATATGGCTTCCAATGTTCGCATGCCGGTAGTCTCAAGCTCGCTGCGCCGCATCGGCGCGTTGGTGCTGCGGCATCTGTATTTATTGCGCGGTTCGTGGCCGCGTGTGTTTGAGCTGATGTACTGGCCGACGGTGCAGATGATTCTCTGGGGCTTTATTACTGCATTCTTGGTCGATCGCAGCTCCTGGTTGGCGCAAGCCTCGGGTGTACTCATCTCGGCGGTTTTGCTCTGGGACGTACTGTTTCGCGGTCAGCTCGGTGTTTCTATCGTGTTCCTGGAAGAGATGTGGTCGCGCAATCTCGGACAGTTGTTCGTGAGCCCGCTGCGGCCGTTGGAGTTGGTGGCGGCGCTCCTGACCATGAGCTTGATTCGTACCGTCATTGGCGTCGGCGGTGCCGCGCTAATTGCGATTCCGTTGTTTCATTTTTCGGTATTCGATTTTGGTTTTGCGCTGATCGCGTTCTTCATTAATCTCATCGTGATGGGGTGGGCCATTGGACTCATCATGTCCGGCATCGTCATGCGTCACGGTCTCGGTGCCGAAAGTATCGCCTGGGGCGCGATCTTTATCGTTCAACCGATTACCGGCGTCTACTATCCGATCGAGATTCTTCCGGTCTGGCTGCAACACGTGGCGTTCTTTCTGCCGTCGAGCCATGTGTTCGCCGGGATGCGCGCGGCATTGTTCGACCACGTGTTTCGCGTCGACTTGCTGTTGACGGCCGCCGCGCTCAACGTGGTATTCATCAGCACTGCGATTTTGATATTCCTGGCTTACTACCGCGTCGCCCGCATTCGCGGGCAATTGCTCCAAGTGGGTGAATAGCGGCACCCGCGTAGCCGTGCGCACAAATGAAGCAGCAACCGATCGGTCTGCACCCGAGTGGTTCAGACCGTTGATGCGAACCGGTCGACGCTAGCGTTTTCCTCCTGAATTTCAGCTGTTTTTCTCAGCCCGACCTTGGCACAGCGGTTGCTATGTGCCGGCTTATAAGGACGTTCGCGACCGCGCATCGCGCCGGTTGGCACGAGCGGGCGTGAGCGAATCGGAGGATACAAACAGTGAAGTCGGTCGACAGAGTTAAGCGCCGGTTGCAGGTCCGGGGCCAAACGCGCATGGACGCGAAATTTACATTTCCATGCTTGCGAAAACACGTCGCCCGCGCGCGGAGGCTGCGATGACGCGCCCACGCCTAGTCGTCGTCGGCAATGGCATGGCCGGCATACGCACGGTCGAGGAATTGCTCGCGCTCACGCCGGATTTGTACGACACCGTCGTATTCGGATCGGAACCGCACGGCAACTACAATCGAATTCTGCTCTCGCCGGTGCTCGCCGGCGAAAAAACCGTGAACGACATTATGCTGAACGGCGTCGATTGGTACGCCAAGCACGGTATTACGCTGCACGCGGGGAAAACCGTTACCACAATCCACCGTCGCAAGAAAGTCGTCGAAGCCGCCGACGGCACCGTCGAGCGCTACGATCGGCTGCTGTTCGCGACTGGTTCCTCGCCCATTGTGCTGCCGTTACCCGGAAAAGAACTTCCTGGCGTCGTGACCTTTCGTGACATCGGCGACGTCGAACGCATGCTCGCCGCCGCCGACCAAGGCGGGCGCCGCGCCGTTGTTATCGGGGGCGGCTTGCTTGGGCTCGAAGCCGCTAACGGTCTGGCCAAACGCGGAATGGGTGTGACCGTGGTGCATCTGTTGGGCACCTTGATGGAACGTCAGCTCGATTCACCCGCGGCCGGACTGTTGCAGCGCGCGCTGGAGAGCCGTGGGCTGCGGTTCTTGCTGGAGCATCAGACCGACGCAATCGTCGGCGACGATCGCGTGCGCGCGGTGCGCTTCAAGAACGGTTTGGAGATTCCGGCGGACTTGGTCGTCATGTCGGTTGGCATACGCCCGAACATCGAGCTGGCCAAAAGCGCCGGGCTCTACTGCAAGCGTGGCGTCGTGGTGAACGATACGATGCAAACTTACGACCCGGCCATCTACGCAGTCGGGGAATGTGTCGAGCATCGCGGCGCGACGTACGGATTGGTGGCGCCGTTGTTCGAGCAAGCCAAGGTTTGTGCCAATCATCTCGCGCGCGCCGGCTCGTCACGTTACGAAGGTTCGCTCACTGCGACCAAGCTCAAAGTCACCGGCATCGAGGTTTACTCGGCTGGTGATATTGAAGGCGCCACCGGCGCTGAAACGCTGGTGTTTCAAGATACCGGGCGCGGTGTTTACAAGAAAGTGGTGCTGCGCGACAACCGCGTCTGTGGAAGCGTATTGATCGGCGACACCGTCGACGGGCCGTGGTATTTCCAGCTGCTGCGCGAAGGTACGGATGTCACGTCGCTGCGCGAGCGATTGTTGTTTGGCCAAGCGCACGTCGGCGACTCCGGACACGGACCGGCGGCGAAGGTTGCGTCGATGCCGGATGGCGCCGAGATTTGCGGCTGTAACGGCGTGAGCAAAGGCGCGATCATCAAGGCGATCGTCGCGAAGGGCTTGTTCAGCCTGGAAGAAGTGCGCGCGCATACCAAGGCGTCCAGTTCGTGTGGGTCATGTACCGGACTGGTCGAACAGATATTGGCGTCGACGGTCGGCGATACGTCGCCGACGCAAAAGAAAAAGCCGATGTGCCCGTGCACGGACTACACGCACGATGAAGTGCGCCAGTCGATCCGCGCGAACGCGCTCAAGACGATGGCGGCGGTGCGCGAATTCCACGAATGGAAAACGCCGGATGGTTGCCAGAAATGCCGACCGGCGCTGAACTATTATTTGATTTGCGCCTGGCCGGACGAGTACGTCGACGACAGCCGTTCGCGCTTTATCAACGAGCGTGCGCACGCGAATATTCAAAAGGACGGCACCTATTCCGTGGTGCCGCGCATCTGGGGCGGTGTTACCACGCCGTCGGAGCTACGTGCGATCGCGGAAGTGGCGGAGCGTTACCAAGTGCCGACGGTAAAAATCACCGGCGGACAGCGCGTCGATCTGCTGGGCGTGAAGAAAGAGGACCTACCGAGGATGTGGCGCGATCTCGGCGCCGCCGGACTCGTGTCGGGCCACGCTTACGGCAAGGCGTTGCGCACGGTGAAGACCTGCGTCGGGTCGGAGTGGTGCCGATTCGGTACGCAAGATTCGACCGCGATGGGAATCAAGTTGGAAAAAATGAGCTGGGGTTCGTGGACGCCGCACAAGTTTAAGATGGCCGTTTCCGGTTGCCCGCGCAATTGCGCCGAAGCGACGATCAAGGACTTTGGCGTGGTCGCGGTCGATTCCGGTTGGGAGCTGCACGTCGGCGGCAACGGCGGCGTGAAGGTGCGCGTTACCGATCTCCTGTGCAAAGTGCGCACAATGGAGGAAGTGCTCGAATACTGCGCCGCGTTTATGCAGTTGTATCGCGAGGACGCGTACTACTTGGAGCGCACGGCGCCGTGGATCGAGCGCGTCGGACTCGAATACGTGAAGCGCCGTGTTGTCGACGACGCCAAAGGGCGTCAGCAGCTGGCGGGACGATTCGCCGTGTCGCAGCGCACGGCGCAAATCGATCCGTGGGCCGAGCGCGCCGCCGGCCTCGATCGAGATGAATTCAGTCCGATGCCGTTGGCGTCGTGAACAATTAGGCCGCACCGTTTCCCCCACCCTAACCCTCCCCCGCTGCGGTGACGTGCAGGGATGCACTAAGATCGTGGAAGACAGGAGGTCGAGAACGATCCAGAGGGGAAGGGAGGGGGCATGTGATTTCTCAAGAGCCCGAAACAATGAACGCAATGCCAAAGTCAGCCGCCGACTGGATCAAAGTCGGTCCACTTGAACATATTCCGCGTCTCGGCGCGCGCGTCGTTCTCGGGCCGCACGGCAACATCGCGGTCTTTCGCACCGCGAGCGATGCCGTATTCGCGCTCGATGATCGCTGCCCGCACAAGGGCGGGCCGCTGTCGCAAGGCATTGTGTTCGGCGAACGCGTTGCGTGCCCGTTGCATGACTGGGTGATTGAGTTGAAAACCGGCACCGCGGTCGCGCCTGACGTCGGCTGTACGTCAACGCATGCGGTTCGCATCGAGGACGGTATCGTCTGGTTGCAAATCGCCACCGTTCGCGCTCAAGCGTCCGCTTCATGATAGAAGTCGTCACCCCGGCGCAAGCCGGGGTCCAGAAATTTGTAAAGCGATAAATCGTCGATCTACTGGATGCCGGCCTTCGCGGGCATGACGGCTTGTGTTGATCGTATCCGCCTTTCAATCGCTGTGTGCGCCGAACTTTCTCTCGCACACTCGCAGTGCGCACATTCGCAGTTCCTTCCATTTTGGTGCTGTTCGATGAAGCCAACTTACGCTTTTCTCCTGAAATACCCGAGTAAATCGCTGGCACACGCATTGCAATAGTCACGCACAGAGTCATCTCGAGATTGCTGCATGCTCTTTGGTCGTCACACGAAAAATCCGATTCGCATCGCCGATAAAGGCGTCATCGACTGGAAGTACACCACCTGCGGTTACTGCTCCACTGGTTGCTCGATCGAAGTTGGTCTCAATGCCGAGGGCCGACCGGTCGCGACGCGTGGTGTAGCCGACGCCGACGTGAATCGCGGCAAGCTTTGTCTGAAGGGCATCTTCGAACATCAAGTCTTCGATGCGCCGAACCGCGGGCGCGTGCCGTTGCTGCGCGCGCGCCGCGACGACGCCTTTCGCGAAGCGAGCTGGGACCAGGCGCTCGATAAAGTCGGCGATGAGATCAAACGCATCCAAGGCGCTTACGGACGGGATTCGTTCGCCGTGGTCTCGACCGGTCAGATCATGACCGAGGAGTTTTACACCCTCGGCAAGCTCGTGCGCGGCGTGATCGGCACCAACAACTACGACGGCAATACCACGCTTTGCATGGCCTCGGCGGTGTCGGGCTATAAGCGCTCCTTCGGTTCCGACGGTCCGCCCGGGTGCTACGAGGACTTCGACCATACCGGTTGTGTGTTGGCCTTTGGGTCGAACCTGCCGGAGCAGCACCCGATCATTTACTGGCGCCTGAAGGAGGCGTTGGAGAAACGAAAATTCCCGGTGATCGTGGTGGATCCGCGCGTCACCATGTTTGCGCAGATGGCGGACATGCATCTACCGATTCGGCCTGGCACCGATCTCGTGTTGTTGAACAGTCTTGCGCATGTGATTCTAAAAGAAGGGTTGCACGATCCAGCCTATATTGAAGCCCACACTACCGGCTTCGCTGAATTCAAGACATTAATCGAACAGTACGATCCGGTTACGGCCGCGGGCATTTGCGGCATCGATGAAGACACCATCCGCCACGTAGCGCGCACCTATGCACGTGCCGATGCCGCCATGAGCATCTGGACCATGGGTGTGAACCAATCGACTCACGGAAGCGACGGCGTCGTCGCTATTAATAGTTTGGGCCTCATCACCGGCAACATCGGCAAGCCCGGCGGCACTTCGCTTTCAATCACCGGGCAGTGCAACGCCATGGGCACGCGTGAATGGTCGTCGTGCTCGGGTCTGCCCGGTTATCGCGCGCTGGAGAAGCCGGAGCATCGCGAAGAGATCGGCCGGTTTTGGGGCGTCGATCCGAGTTTTTTCCCGACCAAGCGTGGTTTGTTTCAGACCGATATCTTTCCGGCGATCGAGACCGGTGCGATCAAGGGGCTGTGGATCATCGCCACCAACCCGATGACGTCAATGCCGAATACCAATCGCATTCGCCGCACGTTGGAGAAGCTCGAGTTCCTCGTCGTACAAGATGCTTACGCCGATGTTGAGACCAACGAGTACAGCCACGCATTCTTGCCGGCGGCGGTGTGGGCCGAGAAGGAAGGTTGTTTCACCAATACCGAGCGGCGCGTGAACATCACACGCGCGACGGTGACGCCTTACGCCGATTCGAAGTCGGATCTATGGATTTTTTCGCAGCTCGCCCAGCGTTTCGAGCAGGGGCGCAAGATGCGCTTTCCGGAGACTGCCGAGGGCGTGTTCGAGGAATTGCGGCAATTGAACAAGGGCAAGATGCTCGATTATTCGCAGATGACCTACGAGAAAATAGAGCGTCAGCATGGCATCCAATGGCCGGCGAACGAGGCGAATCCGAATGGCAGTCCGCGCTTGTACACCGACGGCCGCTTCCAGTATCCCGACGGCAAGGCGAAATTGATTCCGCTGCCGTTCGTGGACAACAACGAACGGCCGGACGAGGAGTATCCGTTCTGGTTGAACTCCGGGCGCGTGGTCGAGCATTGGCACACGCGCACCAAGACCGGCAAGATCGGGAACCTGAACAAGTTCAGCCCGGCGCCGTATATGGAGATCAATCCGGACGCGGCGGCGCGGCTCGGTATCAAGCAGGGCTCGTACGCACGGCTGGTATCGCGCCGCGGCGAGACCATGGTGCTGGCGCAGCTGACGCAGCGCGTGCCGCCGGACATGGTGTTCATCCCGTTTCATTTTCACGAGTGCGTCAATCGCCTCACGCTCGGTCTGCTCGATCCGTATTCGCGCCAGCCGGCGTTCAAGCAAAACGCGGTGCGTGTCGAGCCGGCGCCGGATCAGGTGCGTGCCAGCCAGACCGACGTTGTCATGCGGACTTATTAGGAGCTTTGCCCGATGTTTCCCGTGCGAAAGAATGAACCTGAATACGCGAAGCTCGCGGATACGCCGGCACCGCAATCGAATACCTATGGCGAATCTATCGATCTTGGCGCCGCGCACCCGGACCTGACTGGCAAGAGCCTGTGCATCAACGGCGATAGCGGCATCGGGCAAAATCCGAATCGCTACAAGCAACACGGCTTCTACTTCAACGCCGACAATTGTATCGGTTGCCACGCCTGCGAATCGGCATGCAGCGAGAAGAATAATCTAGCGCCGCACCTGGCGTTTCGCGCGGTTGGCTATGTCGAAGGCGGCACCTGGC
>Ga0209322_10001521_pt1 | contig 13413 bp, 11 predicted proteins | sample Rifsed19ft1_FD_184013 | JGI IMG/M metagenome (GOLD analysis project Ga0209322, IMG submission 184013) | Soil microbial communities from Rifle, Colorado, USA - sediment 19ft 1 (version 2) | ecosystem: Environmental > Terrestrial > Deep subsurface > Rock core/Sediment | place: Rifle, Colorado... | reverse complement strand
GTCGCGAAGCCTGTCCTGAGCATTGTCAAAGGGCCTGTCCTGAGCATTGTCGAAGGGCCTGTCCTGAGCATTGTCGAAGGGCCTGTCCTGAGCATTGTCGAAGGGCCTGTCCTGAGCATTGTCGAAGGGCTCCTCGCAAAGACATCCATGTTCCGCTCGCCGCTCAGTGCGCCGGCGCCTGGCCCGGCCGGCGCGCCATGCGCTCGTCCCAGGCCGGCCGCTCGCTGTGGATCTCCGGCAGCTCGTCGAAGTTGTGCTCCGGCGGCGGCGAGGACGTCATCCACTCCAGCGTGTTCCCCTCCCAGGGGTCGTCGCCCGCCGTCTTGGGCGCCGTCAGCAGCGCCTTGAAGAAGTTGGCGATGAAGAACAGCATCGAGACGGCGATCGTGAAGGCGCCGATGGTCGAGATGAGGTTCCACTCATCCCAGCCCTGGCCGGGCTGGTAGTCGGCGATGCGCCGCGGCATGCCTTTGAGGCCGAGGATGTGCATCGGCATGAAGGCCAGGTTCATGCCGATGAGCATCAGCCAGAAGTGGACCTTGCCCAGCGTCTCGCCAAGGAACTTGCCGGTCATCTTCGGGAACCAGTAGTAGATGCCGGCAAAGATGCCGAAGACGGAGCCGCCGAAGAGCACGTAGTGGATATGGCTTATCACCCAGTAGGTGTCGTTGAGGACGTAGTCCACGGGGACGATGGCGTTGAAGACGCCGTCCACGCCGCCGATGAGGAACATGAACAGGAAGCCGATGGCGAAGAGCATGGGTGTGTTCAGCGTGATGCTGCCGGCCCACATCGTGCCCAGCCAGTTGAACATCTTCACGCCCGAGGGCACGGCGATGGCCATCGTCGCCAGCATCGTCCACACCGTCAGCGGCACGCTCAGGCCGGTGGCGAACATGTGGTGCATCCAGACCGTGAAGCCCAGCACGCCGATGGCGGCGCCGGCGTAGATCACGGCCCGGTAGCCGAACAGCGGCTTGCGCGAGAAGACGGGTATCACCTCCGAAATGATGCCCATGGCCGGCAGGATCATGATGTAGACCGCCGGGTGCGAGTAGAACCAGAACAGCTGCTGCCAGAGGATGGGGTTGCCGCCTTCACGCGGGTCGAAGAAGTTCGTGCCGATGTAGCGGTCGGTGAAGAGCATCGTCAGTACGCCGGCCAGCACCGGCGTCGCGAAAAGCACGAGGACGGACGTTACGACGATCATCCAGACGAAGATCGGCATGCGGGAGAGCGTCATGCCCGGCGCCCGCATCGTCATCGTCGTCACGAGGAAGTTGATCGCCCCGCCCACGGACGAGATGCCGAGGATCTGCACGCCCAGGATCCAGAGGTCGGTCCCTTTACCCGGCATGAACGTCTTCCCCGTCAGGGGCGGGTACTCTGTCCAGCCGGCCGCGGCGCTGCCGCCCGAGACGAAGAAGGAGCTGAACATGATCAACCCCGCCAGCGGGATGAGCCAGAGGGCGAAGGCGTTGATCCGCGGGTAGGCCATGTCCTTGGCGCCGATCATCAGGGGCAGGAAGAAGTTGCCGAAGCCGGCGCCGACTGGGATGACGAAAAGGAACAGCATCGTCGAGGCGTGCATGGTGAAGAACTGGTTGTACGCGTGCTGCGAGAACAGCCCCGTGTTTGACCAGGCGAGCTGGGCGCGCACCAGCAGCGCCAGCACGCCGCCCGTGAAGAAGAAGAGGACGGTGAAGATCAGGTACATGATGCCGATCTTCTTGTGGTCGGTCGTCAGCAGCCAGGCGAGGAGGCCGCGGTACGCCGCCGCCTCGTGCGCTGGCCTTGCTATCGCCCCGGTTGCCATGACATCACTCCCCCGTTCTGGGGTTCTCTCTTACACCAGCACGTAAAGGATCGCGTACAGGAAGACCCACACCACGTCGACGAAATGCCAGTAGAGCACGCTGGCGTCGACAAAGAGATGGCGCGTCGGCGTGAAGTCGCGCGACAAGGCGCGCACGAAGACGACGAGGAGCATCGCCAAACCGGCGATGACGTGGGCGCCGTGGAATCCCGTCATCACGAAGAAGGTGCTGCCGTAGACGCCCGACTTCGCCGTCAGCCCCTCGTCCATGAGGTTGAACCACTCGTACGCCTGGCCGGCGATGAAGATCGTGCCGAGGGCGATGGCGCCGACGATGCCGAGGATGAAGAGGGAGTGGTTGCCGGCCTTGGCGCCGACGACGCCCATGTGGGCGATGACGCCGCTGATCACGAGGATCGCCGTCAGGATGCCCCCCGCCAAGGCGTCCAGCTCGTGGACGCCCTCCGGCGGCCAGGCGTCCGCCTGGTTACGCATATAGAAGTAGCCCGCGAAGAGCCCGCCGAAGAGCATGATCTCCGAGGCGATGAACAGGACCATGCCCGCCATGCCACGGCTCATCCCCACCTCGACGTGAGTCGGCCCGTGGGTCGCCGCCTGCACGGCCATCGCCTAGTCGCTCCCCCCGGCGGCTTCCGCCAGCCCGTTGGGGTCGGGCAGGCCCTGGGCGCGGCTCGTCTCGCTCAGCCAGCGGTCGTAGTCGTCCGGCGCGCGAGCATCCAAGACGAAGCGCATGTCGGAGTGGCGCAGGCCGCAGAACTGGTAGCACTGGCCGGAGTAGACGCCCACGTCCTCGGCCTTCACCTTGAAGTGCATGCTGTTGACGTTGCCGGGGACGGCCTGAATCTTGTAGAGCGTGTTCGGCGCGTAGAAGCTGTGCACCACGTCCGTCGATCGCACGCGCAGGAGGACCGTCTTGCCCGCCGGCACCACCAGCGCCGGCGGCTGCAGGTTCTCGTAGTCCGGCGGCGTCGCCTGCACCTTGACGCCGTTGGGGTAGTCGAACTCCCACCACCACTGGTGGCCGACGACGTCGATGACGAGGTCAGCCTCGTCGGCAGCCGGCGGCGACTTCAGGTCGACGACGAGGATGACCGAGGGGATGAACAGCGCGACGAGGATGACGATGGGGATGACCGTCCAGGCTAACTCGAGCTTGTCGCTGCCGTGCACCTGGGGCGGCAACTCCGGTCCGCGCCGCCGATAGCGAAACATCGCCCAGATGATGCCCGCCGTCACGCCGAAGAAGACGAGGAAGGAGACGGCGAGCACGGGCTGATAGAGGAGGTTCGTGCGGTCGGCCTGCTCGGTGACCGGGTCTGGGAGCTGGAAGACGGTGACGGCGCTGACGACCGTGACGACCGCGAGGATGAGGATGAGGGCAACGGCAATAACGGTCGAGGCAGAGGGCCGCGGCCTGGCCGCCCGGGGCTGCGTCATCCGGATCCCTCCCGCATCGGCCTTCGCAGCATAGGATCGGCCTCAACTTGAGTCAAGCATCACGACCCACTGGCGTGGGAGCCGTTGGCTGCCGCACAGAGGGCTGAAACGAATCTGCACGACGGACCGCCTTCGCTGCCAAGCGCCGCGTCATCGCCTGCCTCCTGGGGCTTCGCATCGCCCTCGCGCTGCTCCGCGAGTGTGGTTGAAGGTTTGTGCGAGGGGACACCTCCTTCGACAGGCTCAGGACAGGCCTCGCGCTCCCCGCCAGGGGGCTCCGCCCCCTGTACCGCGGCTGCGCGACCAAGAGTCGGCAAAGCAGGGTGCAGGGATGGAATCCCTGCCGGGGGATTGGGGGTGTCCCCCAGGCCTCTTCTTGAACAGGCGGAGCAGACAAGTCCTTCCTCGGGAAGGACGCAGGATGCGAAGCTAGAGAGACGCCGCTCGGCGGTTTGACCTCCCGCGCGCCGCTTACTATAGTGACCCTGTCCCTGCGCCAAGGTAGCTCAGTCGGTAGAGCACAGCTCTGAAAAAGCTGGGGTCGCCGGTTCGATTCCGGCCCTTGGCACCACCCATTCCAAGCAACAGGCAACCAGGAACAAGGAACAAGCGGGGTCGGTTCGCCGGCCGGTCACGACCTTCGCCTGGCGGTATTCGCCAAGGAAGCGCGCGAGGACGCCGGCACGCTAGTGCCCGTGCTAGAATCGATCATCGAGGCGTGGCCATGAACCCCACCCATCGGAGGCCACCGGCATGACCCCCCTGCGCATCCTCGCGACGCCGGAGCTGCACGAGCCGACCCTCATTGTTGCCTTCGCCGGCTGGTCAGACGCCGGCAGCGCCGCCACCGCCGCCGCCCAGTACCTCACCGAGCGCTGGCGCGCCGTCCGCCTGGCCGAGATCGACGCCGAGGAGTTCTTCGATTTCACCCAGCTTCGCCCTACCGTCCGCTACGAGGGCGAGGTGCGCCGCATCGACTGGCCGGAGAACGCCTTTCACTACCACGAGACGCCGAAGCGCCACCTCATCATCTTCAAAGGCATCGAGCCCCACCTGCGCTGGAAGACCTACACGGAGGCGATGCTGGAGGTCATCGATCGCTTTCAGGTGAAGCTCGTCGTCGGCCTCAACGCCCTCAACGCCGACTACCCCCACACGCGGCCGACGCGCATCACGGGCACGGCGCCGGACCCGGACATGCTGGAGCGCGCCGGCATCCAGAGCCGCGGCAATCGCCGCTACGAGGGCCCGACAGGCATCCACGGCGTCCTGAACGTCGCCCTGCAAGACCGGGACATCCCGTCGGCGAGCATCTGGGCCAACGTGCCCCACTACGTCCAGGCGACGCCGAACCCGCCGGCCACGCTGGCGCTCCTCAAGTCGCTGATGGCGATGCTGGAGGTGGAGGTGCCGCTCTCCCGCATGCAGCGGGCCGCCCTCGCCTTCGACGCCCAGCTCAACGACGCCACCGCCAAGAACACCGAGGTCTCCGATTACGTGCGCATCCTCGAGGAGCGCTTCGACGCCGAGGTGGGCGCGCCGGCCGAGGGCCCGGCGGAGCTGCCCGCCACCGAGATCATCGTCAAGGACATCGAGGACTTCCTGCGCCAGCGCTCCGGCGAAGGCGACTAGCGTCGCGGCATAGGGCTGCCGCACCTCAGCCCGTCTTCCCTGGCCCGCGAAGGCCGCCTCGGGGGTTGCCCAGGCGCGGTACCAGGCGGTGTCCGCGCTGCGGCTGGACGGGGTATCCCGAAGCGGGAGTGCAGAGGGCGCAGCGCCTCTGCCGGGGGTCTAAGGGGGTGTCCCCCTTCCTCTCAACTTTGATTCGGCGTGGAGCAGATGAGCCCTGAGCTTGGCAAAGGGCGAAGATGCGGAACGCCGGCTACGCCTCCCAGCGCTCCAGCTTCGAGGCCATCTCCCAGAAGCGCAGCTCGTAGCGGCTGCTGGTCAGGAATGCGTCCGTCAGCCGCCGGCGACCCCGCTCGTCGATCCCCTCCGCCAGGCGGTCGAGCAGCTCCCGGCACCAGGCCGCCAGCTCGGCGAACTCCGGCGAGGCGTACATCTCCACCCACTTGGCGCACAGCGGCTCCGCCGGCAGGCCGCGCGCCTTCAGCGCGAGGCCGATCTCGCTGAAGCCCCACATGCAGGGCAGTAGCGCCGCCACCAGCTCCGCGAAGTCGCCCAGCGCCGCCGTGCGCAGGAGGAAGTCGGTGTAGGCCTGCGTCGTCGGCGCCTTCGACTCCGCCGCCAGCGCCGCCTCGCTGACGCCGAGCTCGGCGGCGTAGGCGCGGTGCAGGCTCATCTCCGTCTCCAGCGTCTCTTGCGCCAGGCGCGAGAAGGCGCGCATCGTCTCCAGGTCGGGAGCCCGCGCCGCCGCCAGCGCGAACAGGCGCGCGTACTCCTGCAGGAAGAGGTAGTCCTGGCGCAGCCAGAGCTCGAACTGCCGGCGGTCTACGGTCCCGCCGCCGATGGCGCGGACAAAGGGATGGGCGTGCTGGGCGCGCCAGATCGGCTCCGCGGCCCTACGTAAACGGTCTGTAAAGCGCTCCGCCATAGACGCCGGCTGCTTCCCGTTCGCCTCGCCTCTCAGCGGGGCGGGCTGCTACCATGATAAACGCGCCCCGACGCGCGCCGACCTCTGGGAGGAGGACGTTTGGCCCCGGACGCAGCCATCCCCTACGCCGTCGAAGCCGTCGACGTAGCCAAGACCTACCACACGGACGACATCGAGGTTCAGGCCCTGCGCGGCGTCTCGCTGGCCGTGCCCAAGGGCGACATGGTCGCAATCATGGGCCCCTCCGGCTGCGGCAAGACGACCCTCCTCAACTGCCTCAGCGGCCTCGACACCGTCGACGCCGGCATCGTCCGCGTGGACGGGGTCGACATCAGCCAGCTCTCCGACAACGAGAAGAGCGGCTATCGCGCCCGCAGCATGGGCTTCGTCTTCCAGTTCTACAACCTGCTGCCTGTCCTCAGCGCCGTCGAGAACGTGGAGCTGCCCCTCCTGGTCAGCGGCTCGTCCGCCAAGGAGGCGCGCGAGCGGGCGATGCACGCCCTCTCCCTGGTTCACCTAACGGAGTGGGCGACGCACCGGCCGGCGCAGCTCTCCGGCGGCCAGCGCCAGCGCGTCACCATCGCCCGGGCGCTGGTCAACGAGCCCGCCATCGTCTGGGGCGACGAGCCCACGGGCGACCTCGACTCGAAGAACGCCGACGAGATCATGGACCTCATCGTCAGCCTCAACGAGACGAACCGTCAGACCTTCGTCATCGTCACGCATGACCTCCATGTCGCCGAGAAGACGTTCCGCATCATCAACATGCTGGACGGCAAGATCGTCGACGAGGCGCCGACGGAGCGCGGCCGCGCCCTGCCGGCCGGCAGGCAGGCCCGCTTCGCTGGCGCCGCCGAGGTAACCTAGCGACCCCTACGCCATGGACGAGCTCTTCGGCATCTCCATGAACCTCATCATGTACGTCCTGCTGGGCGTGCTCGGCGTCTCCCTCGCCAGCATCGCCCTCGTCGCCCTGCGCAACCGCGTCATGTTCAAGCTGGGCGTGCGCAACATCCCGCGGCGCAAGGCCCAGACGTCCCTCATCGTCATCGGCCTCATGCTCAGCACGGTTATCATCGCCGCCGCCTTCGCCACCGGCGACACCGTCGACCGCAGCATAACAAGCGAGGCGTACACGCTCCTCGGCTCCATGGACGAGGTGATCCAGGTGCGGGTAGGGAACGAAGACGAGGGCTTTGACGACCCAAGCCAGGGCGTCGTGCGTGAGGAGAGCTTCTCGGAGGCCTCGGTCTCGTCGCTCATCGAGACCATCGCCTCGTACCCGGAGGTCGACGCCGTCGTGCCGGGCTACTCCGACCTGGCCGTCGCCGTGAACCTCGAGGAGCGGCTGAGCTCGCCCCTGTTCACCGTCCTGGGGCTGGACCCGGAGCGGTCGCGCGAGCTGCCCGACATCGAGGACGTTCGCGGCGGGCGCCTGCGCCTGGACGACCTGGCTGCGGGCGAGATCTACGTCAATGAGAGCGCCGCCGAGGAGCTTAACGTGCGGGCGGGCGACGCGATCACGATCATCACGCGCGGCAGCCGGAGCGAGTTCCGCGTCAAGGCCGTCGTCGAAGACCGGCGGCTGGCCGGCTCCGGCGGCATCTCGGCGCGGCGCGAAGGCGGCGTCCTGCCCCTGGCGACCGCCCAGGAGCTGTTCGGCTCGCCGGGCCGGCTGACTCTCATCGCCGTCTCAAACAAGGGCGATGCGCGCGCCGGAGTGAAGTATTCGGCCGCCGTCGAGGAGCGGATCGAGGGCCAGCTGGCGACGTTGCGGCAGCGGGAAGGGGCGCCGCGCCTCTTCGTAGTGGCGATAAAGCAGATCGGCGTCGATTTCGCGGAGCTGTTCGCCAACATCTTCACGAGCTTCTTCCTCGTCCTCGGGCTGTTCTCGATCGCGGCGGGCATCCTGCTGATCTTCATGATCTTCGTGATGCTGGCGGCGGAGCGTAAGCCGGAGATGGGCATGGCGCGCGCCGTCGGCACCAAGCGTTTCGACCTCGTCCAGATCTTCCTCTCGGAGGGCATGAGCTACAACGTGCTCGCGGCGATGGTCGGCACCGGCCTCGGCGTCCTCGTAGCGTTCGCCATGGCGCGAATCATGGCGGCGATCTTCGCCCAGTTCGACATCAGCATCTCGCCGCACGTGACCTTCCGCAGCCTGGCGGTTTCCTACGCCCTCGGCGTCGTCCTCACCTTCCTGACGGTGACGTTCTCGTCCTGGCGCGTGAGCTACATCAACATCGTCCGGGCGATCCGCGACATCCCGGAGCCTTCGCAGCCGCGACCGCGGTGGCGGGCGCGCGGCTTCTTCTCAACGCTCCTCGGCCTCGTCGTCAAGCGCGGCAGCCGCAGGTCCTGGGCGATCCGCGGCGGCCTCCTGCTGTCCGGCCTCGTCCTGCAGGTCGGCGCCGGCAGCGCGGGCGTGACGGAGCTTCAGATCGCGGCCGGCATGCTCGGCGGCCTCGCGATCGCCGTTTTCGTCTTCCTGACGTTTCAGATCGGCTTCCTCTTCGTCATCGGCGGCGTCCCGCTCATCTACTTCGGAGCCTCCGAGCTCAACGCCTTCGCCCTGCTCTTCGGCCTCTCGCTGGCGCCCATCGGCCTCGCCCTCATCATCCGCTCCTTCGGCTTCAACGAGCGGATCGCCTACACCGCCGCCGGCGTCTTCCTCATCTACATCTGGGAGATCGACTTCAGCGTCGGCCTGGTGGAGCGCATCTTCGGCGAGGCGGAGGGCGACATCGAGATGTTCTTCCTCTCCGGCGTCATGGTCACGGTCGCCGCCACCTTCATCGTCGTCTACAACGCCGACCTCATCCTCGGCCCGCTGACCCGCCTGGGCCGCGGCCTCGGCGCCCTGCTGCCGTCGATGAAGATGGCGGTGGCCTACCCGCTGGCGAGCAAGATGCGCACCGGGCTGACGATGGCGATGTTCTGCCTGGTCGTCTTCGCGCTGACCGTGATGTCGTCGATGAACTACAACTTTAACCGCCTCTTCCTCAGCGACCGCTCCCTGGGCGGCTGGGACGTCTACGTGGACGAGAACCCGACGAACCCGATCGACGACCTGAAGGCAGAGCTCGCCGCGGCCGGATCGCCGGCCGCCTCCCAGATCCAGGCGGTAGGCGTCACGTCATTCGTTACGCAGCGCAACGCCCGCCTCTGCCAGGAGGTCGCCGGCCGCGACTGCGGCCTCGCCACGGAGGCGAAGGCCGTCTTCAACAGCTACGCGGTGCGCGGCGAAGACGCCGCCTTCCTCGCCAACGCCGAGCTCCCGCTCCAGACGCGCGCCCGCGGCTACTCAAGCGACGACGCCGTCTGGCAGGCCGTCGCCGCCGACCCCTCCTTCGGCGTCATCGACTCCATCGCGATCACGGGCGATTTCGGCCCCGCCGTCGTCGAGGGCGTCCAGCCCGGCGACCGCGAGATGGATCCCGTGACCCTCACCGTGAGGGACGCGATCACCGGCAACAGCCGCACGATCATGGTCATCGGCGTCATCGAGATGGGCGCCAGCAACAACTTCAACGGCCTCCACGTCTCCGAGGCGACGCTGGCGGACGTGTTCGGCGAGCCGGACTCGCGGCGTCACTACGTCAAGACGGTTGCCGGCGCGAATGATCGCCAGGTGGCGCGCGAGATCGAGTCCGTGCTGCTGACCACGGGCGCCCAGTCGGAGTCGCTGCGCTACGAGGCGGACCAGCTGGCCTCGACGCAGAACGGCTTCTTCTACCTGATGCAGGGCTTCATGGGCCTGGGGCTGTTCGTCGGCGTCGCCGCCGTGGGCGTCATCGCCTTCCGCACCGTCGTCGAGCGCCGGCAGCAGATCGGCATGCTGCGCGCGTTGGGCTATACGCGGCGCATGATCGGCCTGACGTTTCTCATGGAGTCGGCGTTCATCTCGTTCATGGGCGTGCTCAGCGGCGTCGTCTTCGCCCTGATCCTGGCGCGCCAGCTGATAACGGAGGAGTTCGCCAACCAGGGCGTCAGCTCCTTCGCCGTGCCCTGGCTGCAGATCGGCGTCATCGCCGGCCTCGCCTTCGGCTCCGCCGTGCTGATGACGCTGATCCCGTCGCGCCAGGCGGCGCGCATCCCCATCGCCCAGGCGCTGCGCTACGAATGAGAACCGAGCATGGGCGTTGGTGTCATTGCGAGGCTCGTCGAAGACGAGCCGCGGCAATCTCGCGAGCATCCTAAGACGCCGCACGTGAGATCGCTTCGCCCTTCCTGAGAAGGGCTCGCAAAGACGCGGTTCAGTTGCCCCGGCCCATTCCTGTAGAATCAGTCCCCATGAAGACCGAGTTCTACGAGTCCGACCCCTTCTCGCCCCGCAAGGCGGGCCTCCTCCTCAGCCTGGACACGGACTACCGCTTCGAGAAGGGCGACGAAGTTGTCGTCGAGTCTGGTGGACGCGCGATGAAGATCCGCGTCCTGGACGTCCGCCTGCACGTCCAGGCAGGCGTCATCAGCCGCGAGATCCTCGCCCTGAAGGTCTAGCGCCCATCCGTCGGCCCGCCCGAGCTTGACGCATTACGCCGGGCGAATCTAAAGTTGCTCGAATGCGATCCCAGCGAGGACGCCGCGCGGTCGAGAGGACGGCCGCGGGGCTCTTCTGCATCGTCCTCACGCTCGGCGCCCTCGCCTGCGGCGTCCCCATCCCCCAGGCGGAGCTGACCGCCACGGCAGAGGGCGGCCCGGGCGCTGCCTCGCAGGCCGCCAGCTCGAACGTCCTGGCCGACCTCATCGTCCAGACGCCCAGGCCCACGCAGACGCCTGCGCCTACGGAAGCGCCGGACGGCGAAGCCGCCCCGGTGGAGACGCCGACGCCTGCGCCCGAATCGACGGTCGCCGCCGAGCCGACGCCGGTGCCCATCGACCCAGCGGAGGTCATCGCCCTCCTCAACGCCTACCGCACCAGCCGCGGCCTCTCCGCCTTGCGGGTCAACCCGGCGCTAACGGCCGCGGCGCAGGCCTACGCCCGCCTGACGGCGGAGAGCAACTACTGGGGCTCCAACCCCCACATCGGCCCGGACGGCTCCACACCGCAGTCGCGCCTCGTCGCCGCCGGCTACGGCGGGCGCTACAAGGGCGAGACGATGGCCGCCGGCCAGACATCGCCGCAGGAGGTCCTCGACACCTGGCTGAACAGCCCGGCGCACGCAGCCATCGTCCTCGACCCCACCATCGTCGACGCCGGCATCGGTTACCACTACTCGGCCGACGCCTACTACGGGCATTACTGGGTCCTGGATGTAGGCGCACCGTAGGCCCGTCTGAGGCAAAGCGGGTACAGGGGCGCAACCCTTGACGGGGAGTGTGAGAGCCTGTCCTGAGCCTGTCGAAGGAGGTGTCCCCTCACTTCACTGACCTACCAGAAGGCGGAGCAGACGAGCCGCAGGCGAAGGATGCGCAGCCGCGCGCTGAGCATGGGAAGAGGCCGCCCTTCCGGACGGCCTCTTGAGTCTAGATGGCGCGCTGAGTGGGACTCGAACCCACGGCCTCAGCCTCCGCAGGGCTGCGCTCTATCCGCTGAGCTACCAGCGCCGGTCTCGTCTGGTGCCGAAGGTGGGACTTGAACCCACACGAGCGTAAGCTCACTACGCCCTGAACGTAGCGCGTCTGCCATTCCGCCACTTCGGCGCGCCAGGCTAGTGTAGCATGCGTCGCCGCCAAACCGCAGACCGAGGGATTCAGCGTCCGCCGCGATTGTCGGCCGCCGAAGGCTGATCTATCCTGCCCTGGACTCGCGCACGCAAAGGGAGGAGACCCCATGGCCATCGTCGCCCTCGACAGCCGTCTCGCCGGCCTCGTCGACCTCAACGCCGAGGTCGAGAAGATCGCCACGGGCTTCGTGTTCACGGAAGGGCCCGTCTGGCACGCCCGAGAGCGCCACCTGACCTTCAGCGACGTCTTCGGCGGCGTCATGTATCGCTGGACGGAGTCGGGCGGCGCCGCTGTCTTCCGTAAGCCCAGCGACGGCGCCAACGGCAACACATACGACCGCCAGGGCCGCCTGGTCACCTGCCAGCACGACCACCGCGTCACGCGCACCAACCCGGACGGCAGCGCCGAAGAGCTGGCAACCCACTACCAGGGCAAGCACCTCAACGCGCCGAACGACATCGTCTGCACCGCCAGCGGCGACCTCATCTTCACGGACCCCTTCTTCGCCCTGCCCGGGCCCGACAGCTCGGTGCCGACGCGCGAGCTCGACTTTCAGGGCGTCTACCGAGTTTCTGCGCGCGACAGCTCCCTCACGCTCCTCAACCGGGAGCTCGAGGCGCCGAACGGCGTCGTCATCGACGAGCGGCGCTCGCGACTTTACGTGGACGACACGCGCCAGAGCAACGTCCACGCCTGGGACATCGCCGCCGACGGCAGCCTGACGAACCACCGTATCTTCTGTGAGGTGAAGCACGGCGATGCCCGAGGCTCACCCGACGGCATGAAGCTGGACTCGCAGGGCAACCTCTACGTCGCGGCCAACTCGCCTGAGGGCGTCTGGGTCTTCGCGTCCGACGGCGCGCTCCTGGGCTTCATCGGCGTCGGCGAGGAAAAGCATCCCTTCCGGGACGGCCTCGGCGGGCCCGCTAACCTCGCCTGGGGCGGCGACGATTGGCGCACGCTGTACGTGACCGCCGTCAGCTCCGTCTACCGGCTGCGAATGAAGGTCGCCGGCCAGCCTGTCTACGTGCCTTAGCGGGCGCCCCGGCAGTTGGTCAGTCCCATCGTGCCCACTCGTTCGTGGTGAGCCTGTCGAACCACGATCCCTGGTCGAGCGGATCGTCCTTCGACAAGCTCAGGCCGAACGGGCCAGAATGACCCATCACCGTCGTCCCGCACCGCATTGACCGTAGTTACGCTCGCGACTAAAGTTGTGACCAAAATCGCAACCGGCGGGGTGCGCCTTGCCCATCGAGATACCCGCCGTCGTCATCGACCGGCTGCCGACCTACGCCCGCGCTCTTAACCTGCTCGAGGCGCGCGGGCGAGACGTGGTCAGCTCCCAGGAGCTGGGCCAGCTCCTGGGCGTGACGCCGGCGCAGATCCGCAAGGACCTCAGCTACTTCGGCCGGTTCGGTAAGCAGGGCCGCGGCTACAACGTCCGCCATCTGGCGCAGGAGCTGCGCCAGATCCTCGGCCTCGACCGCCAGTGGTCGATGATCCTCATCGGCGTCGGCCACCTGGGCCAGGCGATCCTCGCCTACGACGGCTTCCGGCCCCAGGGCTTCATCATCGTCGACGCCTTCGACGTCGACCCGGCGAAGGTCGGCCAGCAGATCGGTGGCCTCACCGTGCGTGACCTCTCGGAGCTGTCGGAGTACCTAGAGAAACGCCGCGTCGATATCGGCATCGTCGCCGTGCCCGCCGCGGCCGCGGGGCACATCATCGCCCAGCTCGTCGCCGGCGGCGTGCGCTCCATCCTCAACTACGCGCCGACGACCGTGCCGGTGCCGGAGGGCCTCCAGATCAAGCACATAGACCCCGTCCTCGCCCTACAGAGCATGACCTTCTACCTCAAGGGCGAGTAGGGGTCAGGGGTCGGGAGTCAGGGGCCAGATCCCTGACCCCCGACCCCCGA
>Ga0209322_10001514_pt1 | contig 13444 bp, 8 predicted proteins | sample Rifsed19ft1_FD_184013 | JGI IMG/M metagenome (GOLD analysis project Ga0209322, IMG submission 184013) | Soil microbial communities from Rifle, Colorado, USA - sediment 19ft 1 (version 2) | ecosystem: Environmental > Terrestrial > Deep subsurface > Rock core/Sediment | place: Rifle, Colorado... | reverse complement strand
CCGCGCAGCGCGTGGTTCAGCGCCTCGACCCGCACCTCGGCCCACACGCGGCAGTCCTGGATGCTGGCGTCCGGGGTCACGTTGTAGTGCGTCACCAACCGCGGGTCGTCGATCTGCAGCAGCAGCCCGGCGTCGACGATCGCCTTGTACTCCTCGCGCATCGCCTCGGCGATGGCGAACACGAACTCCTCGGGGGTCTTGTAGTAGCGGTTGCGCTGCCATTCCTCGACGTTCGAGGGCGACACCGCGGGCATGAACGCCTCCCCGGCCTTCACTTCCGCCAGCGCCGCCTTCAGGTTCGCGATGTCGGCCGCGAGCAGCGGGTGACCCTTGTAGGAGATCGGGCCGATGCACTCCATGTGCGGCGCCTTCGTCGCCGGCGCCGAGGTTCCCAGGCTGCGGTAGTACTCGGGAAAGGACCGGAAGTCGCGGGAAGCCGCGAACGGGCTGCGCGGCACCTCCCCCCGCATCGGCTCGAAGCCCGACAGGCGCTGGTTGACGTAGTGCATGAACCCCGGCTTGCCGAACTCGCCGTCGTCGATCACGTCCAGGCCGAGATCGCTCTGCTTCTTGACGATGCGGTTGACGGAGCGTTTCAAGACTTCACCAAAGGACGATTTCTCGTACGGCTCGCCGCGATCCCTCGCCAGCACCATCTTCAGGAGATCGTCGGGCCTCGGCAGGCTGCCGACGTGGGTGGTGAGAATGCGTCCAGTGCTGCGTATCATCCTCGCAATCCTTCGATTTGGAGCTTGAGCAGGCGGCGCAGGTCGGCGACGCCCTTGGCGGGGTCGGGCCGCGGCGCGGCGATCCACCAGCGCAGCGATGCCGAGTACACGAAGAAGATGTGGCGGGCGATCAGCGCAGGGCTCTCCTTCGAATGGATCTCTTTCCGCGACTGCGCGTTGCGTATCAGCTGCTCGATGCCATCGATCAGCCGCTTGCGGATGCCGAGGAATGTCGCGGCCTGCTTGCCGCTCGAGTAGAACGTCAGCTCCTGCAGCAGGATGCGCGCGAGCGCCACCTTGCCGCCGAGCCAGCGGTAGTGCACCGAGAACACGGCGAGCAGCCGGTCGATGAGCGGCTGTCCCGCGCGCGGCGCGGCGAGGGCCACGTCGGTGATCGCGTTCAGCTCCTCGTTGAAGATGAGGAACACCAGGTCGCGCTTGTCCTCGGCGTAATTGAACAGCGTCCCGAGGGCGACGTGCGCGCGACCCGCGATCTCGCGCATGGTGGCTGCCGCGTAGCCGCGCTTGGTGAAGAGCTCGGCGGCGGCGGCGCGGACGCGTTCGCGCGTCTCGAGTTTCTTGCGCTCGCGCAGGCCCGGCGGTCCGGCACGCTTCGGTTTGCTCGTCGGGCGAGCTGCCTGCCCCCGCGGCATCCGGCCAGCCTGGTGATCGCCTAGCGCTTCGGGATCTTGGCTGACTCGATCACGCGCGTCCAGCGCTTCGCCTCCGCGGCATAGAAGTCGCGGAATTCCTCCGGCGTGCCGGTGCGGCCGTCGACGCCCAGCTCGCCGAAGCGCTTCTGCACCTCGGGCGAGGCGACCGCCTTCACCATCTCCTGGTTGAGCCGCGCGACCACCGCGCGCGGCGTCTTCGCCGGCGCGGCGATCCCGTTCCACGACGACACCTCGTAGCCGGAAACGCCGGCTTCCATCGCCGTGGACACGTCGGGCAGCGCCGGGTGGCGCTTGGAGCCGGTGACCGCGAGCGCGCGCAGGTTTCCGGCGCGGATGTTGGAGAGCATCGGCGCGACGAACTCGAAGGCGAGGTGGATGTCCTGGCTCTTCACGCCGGCGAACACCTCGCCCGTCGTCTTGTGCGGGATCATCTGCATGTCCACGCCGGTGGTCGAGCGGAACAGCTCCGCGGCGAGGTGCTGGGTGCTGCCGGCGATGATGCTGCCGATGTTGAGCTTGCCGGGGCTCGCCTTGGCGGCGGCGATCACCTCGCGCAGCGTCTTTTGCGGCGCCGCCGGGTTGTTGACGATCACCAGGCCGAAATAGCCCATGGTCGAGACCAGCGCGAAGTCGTTGAGCGGATCGAAGGGCAGCGACTTGAACAGCGCCTGGCTGATCGCGGTGCCGTTGGTGACGAGGAGCAGCGTATGGCCGTCGGGCTCGGCGCGTGCCACCGTCTCGGCGGCGAGAATCCCGCCCGCGCCGGGCTTGTTCTCGACGATCACCTGCTGGCCGAGCCCTTCCGCAAGCTTGGGCGCCACCACGCGCGTGGTGATGTCGCCGATTCCCCCGGGGCCGAACGGCACCACGATGCGCACCGGCTTGGTCGGATACGCCTGCGCATGAACTGCCGCGCTCAGTGCAACCGCCGCGAGCGCCGCGAGTAACCGGATCGAAGCTCTCATTTGTTCCTCCCCCATCTTGGATAGACCTTGCGCACGTTGCCTTCGAAGATCTTTTGCTTGTCCGCGTCGCTCAGCCACGTCGCCTTGTCGATATAGCGCTTGGTGTCGTCGTAGTAGCTCCCGGTCTCGGGATCGACGCCGCGCACCGCGCCCACCATCTCGGAGGCGAACAGGATGTTGTCCACCGGGATCACCCTGGTGAGCAGCTCGATGCCCGGCAAGTGATAGACGCAGGTGTCGAAGTAGACGTTGTTCAGCAGCAAGTCCTTCAACGGCGGCTTCTTCATGTCCTGCGCGAGCCCGCGGAAGCGTCCCCAGTGGTACGGCACCGCGCCCCCGCCGTGCGGGATGATGAATTTCAGCGTCGGGAAGTCCTTGAACAGGTCCGAGGTCAGGAACTGCATGAACGCGGTGGTATCGGCGTTCAGGTAATGCGCGCCGGTGGTGTGGAATCCCGGGTTGCACGAGGTGCTCACGTGAACCATGGCGGGCACCTCGAGCTCGACCATCTTCTCGTAGAGCGGATACCACCACTTGTCGGTGAGCGGCGGCTCCTTCCAGTGCCCGCCCGAAGGATCCGGGTTGAGGTTGCAGCCGACGAAGCCCAGCTCCTTCACGCAGCGCTCGAGCTCGGGGATGCAGCTCCTGGGCGGCACGCCGGTCGATTGCGGCAGCTGGCATACGCCGACGAAGTTCTGCGGGTAGAGCGAGCAGCAGCGGTGGATCAGGTCGTTGCAGATTCTCGACCACTCGAGGCTGGTGATCGCGTTGCCGATGTGGTGCGCCATGAAGCTGGCGCGCGGCGAAAAGAACGTGAGGTCGGTGCCGCGCTCGCGCTGCAGCTTGAGCTGGTTTGCCTCCAGGCTCTGGCGAATTTCGTCGTCGGAAATCTTGAGCGCCGAGCGCGAAGGCGCGCGCGAAGGGTCGTTCAGGCTCGCGACCTGCTGCTCGCGCCAGGTCTCGAGCTGCTTCGGGGCGGTGGTGTAGTGCCCGTGGCAATCGACGATCATGACAGGGCCGCCGCGGGCACGTGGACGAAGCCGTCGAACAACAGCCGCGCGGTGCGCAGCAGCGCCGAGCGCCTGATGCGCGGGATCGAGTCGCTTCCTTCGGTCTCCAGCTCCACCGTGAATTCTCCCGTGGGATGCTCGATCTGCAGTTGCTTCTTCGCTCCGCCCGGCACCTTTGCGATCTTCGCGGCAACCGAGCCGGGAATGACGCAGGCGGTGGCGACGGTCACCGCGCCGAGCACGCCGATCGCGTCGTGGCACACGTGCGGAATGAAGGTCCGCGTGCACAACGCCCCGCCGGCGCGCGCCGGCGCGACGAGCGTCATCTTGGGCTGGTTGCGCCTGGAGACGTCGCCGAGCTTCATCAGCGGACCCGCCTCGAGCCGGATCGCCTCGACGCGCGCCTTCAGCTCCGTATCGGCGTCGAGCTGCTGCTTGGTCTCGTAGCCGGTGAGCCCGAGCGCCGCGGCCTCCATCACCACCACGGGCATGCCGTTGTCGATCAGCGTGCACGGAATCCCGTCGATCACGTCCACCGGGCGGCCGGTCGGCAGCAGCGCGCCGCAGGACGAGCCGGCGACGTCGAGGAAATCGATGATCACCGGCGCGTGCGTGCCGGGCACGCCGTCGATTCTCGCCTCGCCCTCGTACTGCACCTGTCCGCCCGGTGTGCGGACGGTCGCCTCGGCAAGCGACTTGCTGTTCACCATGTGGATGCGCACCCGCGTCTCGCCGTCCTTCGCCTTCACCAGCCCGCGCTCGATCGCGAACGGCGCCACGCCGGCGAGGATGTTGCCGCAGTTCTGCTGCAGGTCGATCCTCGGCTCGTTCACCACCACCTGCACGAACAGGTAGTCCACGTCGGCGTCGCTGCGCTTCGATGGGCCGATGATCGCCACTTTGCTGGTGAGCGGATCGGCTCCGCCCACGCCGTCGATCTGGCGCCGGTCGGGCGAGCCCATCACGGCGAGGAGGAAGCGCTCCAGCTTCTCTTGATCCTGCGGCACATCGCTCGCCAGGAAATAGGTTCCCTTCGACGTACCGCCGCGCATCAGCAGGCAGGGAACGCGGCTCTGCACTCAGGCCGCCTTCTGCCTGCGCGGGCCCTTGCCGAGCGCGGCGCGGATCGCGGCGACGAGCTGGTCGCGGTCCTGGGTCTTCTCGCTCAGCTTCACGCCGAGGCGCGCGAGCCAGTCGTGGCGCTCGGCGGTCGCGGCGGACATCAGCGGCTCGAGGCCGCAGGCGCGCACCGTCGCGGCGACCTCGCGCATCTCCTCGGCGCGGCGCTTGCCGTGCGTGAGGACGCGCTCGATCCAGTAGCCCGAGAAGTACTGCCAGTCCACGCCGGGATAGCTTTCCTTCAGCGCCGCGACGATGCGGTCCTCCACGCCGTACTCGCTCGCCGCGAGCATGCATTCGAGCATCAGCCCCTCGAAGCCCTTCACCATGATCGAGCGGAACATCTTGATCGCCGCGGCCGGACCGACCTCCTCCGAGACGATCTCGACGTTCATGCCGAGCGACTGCGCGCGCGCCAGCCATTCGCGCGCGCCCGGCCCGCCGCAAAGGATCGGCGCCTTGTGGGCGTACGGGGCGATCGGCGTCATCACCGCGACGTCGACGTAGCGCGCGCCGGTGGGCGCGACGAGCGCCGCGGTTTCCTGCTTGCGCCGCGGCGAGACCGAGTTGATGTCGAGGAAAAGCTGCCCCGCGGAAAGCCCGGGCAGGCACGAGCGCGCCGCCTCCATGCTCGAGCCGGCGGTCACCGCGAGAAACACCATGTCGGCGCCGCGCACCGCGTCGGCGTGGTCGCGCGCGACCCCGACGCCGAGCTCTGCCGCCCTGTCCTTGAGCTTGCCGGCGTCGAACAGCAGGTCGAAGGCGCGGATCTCCACGCGCTGCCCGGCGAGCAGCCCCTTCGAGACCGTCTGCCCGACCTCGCCGAAGCCGATGAACGCGATTCTCTCCATGTCAGTCGAGCGGTCCGTCCACGTACTTCAGGCCCTTCTCCTCGAGCGGCTTGCGCATGCCGTAGATGTCGAGGGAAAGCTCGCCTTTCTCCAGGCGCGGCCGGTTCGCGGCTTCCTTCTTCTCGCGCTCCTCGCCCGCTTTTGCCACTTTGGCGGCGTCGAGCCGCGGCACCACCACCACTCCGTCGTCGTCCGCGACGATCACGTCGCCGGGCTTCACCTGCACACCGGCGCACACCACCGGCACGTTCACCGAGCCGACGCTCGACTTCACCGTGCCCTTGGCGGAGATCGCGCGCGACCACACGGGGAACTGCATCTCGGTGATCTCGCGCGCGTCGCGGCAGCCGACGTCGAGCACCACCGCCTTCGTGCCGCGCGCCTTGCAGGCGGTCGCGAGCAGCTCGCCGAAGTGGCCGTCCTCGTTCGGGCTGGAGCACGCGACCACCAGCACGTCGCCCGGCTTGATCGTCTCCACCGCGACGTGGATCATCCAGTTGTCGCCTGGATGAACGAGCGCCGTGACGGCGCTGCCGGCGACGCGCGCGCCGCGCCACAGCGGGCGCATGTAGGACAGCATCAGCCCCGTGCGCCCCTGGGCTTCGTGCACCGTCGCGACTCCCAGGCGCTCGAGCGATGCGATCGTGCCGGCGTCCGCGCGATGGATGTTTCGCACTGCGATTGCATTCATGTTTTCTCCATGAGCGAAGGCTCGCGCAAGACCGGCTTCTGGCCCTTCACCGGATTGGCGACCGCCTCTTCGAGCGAGTGCGCCTCGCGCCATTCTTCCCTCGGCCGCACGCGGCCGTCCGGCCCGACGCGGTCGAGTCCCCAGTAGATCTCCAGGTGGTGCCCGTCCGGATCGAGGAACTCGACCGCGATCTGAACCCCGGCGCGACGGCGGCCCTCGAAAACGATCGGCACCTTGTGCTCGCGCAGGTGCCTCCTCGCGCGGAACACTTCGTCGAGCGTGTCCACCTCGAAAGCGAGGTGATGCAGCTCGCTCTTGTCGGCCGGTCCCGGCATCCCGCCCACCAGCGCGATGCCGTGGTGGTCGGCGTTGCAGCGCATGAACACCATCCCCTCGGGCATCATGTCCTCGCCGTACACGTCCGAGACCCTGAAGCCGAGGACCTTCGTGTAGAAATCCACGGAGCGACGCAAATCCGCGGCGCGGAGCACGACATGGCCGATCTTGCGGATCTCGAAGGGGAGCCCCTCGGGAGCGTGCGTGCTGCGGAGGCCTTGCACGTCGATCGGCATGGTCGGGAATTTTACTTCGTGCTTGAGCCGCGAGGCGGCACTCGGGCATACCCCACGGCCTTGTTTTGCATCGCAGCGCGGCCACTCTTGATGTCATGATAGCTGTGTCACGCCCACTGGGAGCAGAGCATGGCCAAAGTCATCGTTCGCGGCCTCGAAGACGACGCGAAGACACGCCGGAAACGCAGGGCCGAGCGCCACGGCCGAAGCCGGGCACCCGTGAAGCTCGGTTCGCGCATCGCAGCCCGATTCCGAAAGGTAGGGTTGACCGCCGATCTGCCGGAATTGCGCGGCAAGCGCAGCCCTGGAATGTGAAAGTTGATCGCGCACCGACGAACGGTGCGATGCGGGCCGCGAGCGGCACGCGCACTCGTGGACAATGTCCTTGACCGATAAAAGGAATCCGGGTTAAACGAGTATCGTCAGGAATCGATTGCGACGATCGGAAAATGATCGTCGCGCGCAAGGGGGAAAGCTCGCATGGCTAGCATCACTGGAACGAATCTGGACGACGTCCTGTGGACGACGCCGTTGGTCGACGCCGTGGTCGCGGCAGCGGGCAACGACTTCATCGTCATCGCGGCAGCCGCTGACCACGCTATCGGCGAGACCATCAACGGCGGCCCGGGCTACGACAGGATCCTGTTCGTCTCGACGACCGATTCGCTCCAGTTGCGCCCGGGCGTCACCGGGATCGAGGAAGTCTGGCTGAGCGACGCAGCGGGCAACACCAGCGCGACGCTCGATCTGAGCCTCACCGCCGCGGCGGCTTCGGTTGCGCTCATCGGCAACGCCGGCGCCAACACGCTGACCGGCGGCGCGGGCAGCGACACGCTGGTCGGAAACCTCGGGCTGGACACGATCGCAGGCGGCGCGGGGAACGACCGCGTCGTGATGCAGGTGGAGGACGTCAATCTCGACTCGATCGACGCCGGACTGCCGACCGAGGGCAACACCCTGGCGCTCGCCGGAATGGCGGCGGGAATCGTCACCATCGACCTCTCTGTCCTCGCGGGCGCCGACCAGCTGATGATCGCCACCCTCGTCGACTCGATCGTCCAGTCGGACTTCTCCCACGTCGATGCGCTCAAGTTGGAAGGCGTCGACGGCGTGAACGTCACCCTCTCGACTGCGGCCAACCGCATCCTCGGCAGCGAGCAGGACGACGTGTTCCTGGTCTCGGCTTCGAACCAGCTCACCGCCGCCGACGCGCTGCACGGCGCGGCGGGCAACGACGTGTTGCGCTTTACCGCGACGACGTTCACGACGGCGGCGACCCAGACTCTGACGCTTCCATCCCAGGTGTCGGGCCTCGAGACGGTCGAGATCACCGACCCCAACCTGGCACTCAACCTGAACGCCGCGACCGTATCGGGCCAGGGATTGACTCTGCTGGGGAACGACGGCGCGAACAAGCTCACCGGCGGAGCGAAGAACGACACCTTGGTCGGAAACGGCGGCGCGGACACGCTCGCGGGCGGTGCCGGCAACGACGTTTTCCTGTTCGAGGAAGTCGAAGATGTGACCGGCGAATCGATTTCCGGTGGCCTGGGAGCCGCGGACGCGCTGCGCTTCTCCAGCACCGTCGCCGGCGCGCTCTCCTATACCGGAACCATCAGCGGCCTCGAGATCGTGGAGATCCGGGAGAGCGACGACACGCTCGGCGCCACCGCGCTCGACCTGGATTTCTCCGCGGCGACCATCCCCGGAGCCGCGTCCATCCCGGGGATCAAGTTCCTCGGCAACGACGGCGCCAACTCGATCACCGGGACGGCGAAGAACGACACCATCGAGGGCAAGGACGGCACCGACATCATCGACGGCGGCCCCGGCAACGACGTCGTGATCATGGATGTGGAATCGCCCGATCAGATCGACGCGGGCAGCGCGTCCGAGGGCAACACCCTGAAGCTCGTCGGCAGCGCGGCCGGCGAGGTGGCCATCGACCTGAGCGTCGGCGCCGACGCCAACCAGCTGCTCACCATCAACGCGGTCGACGACGGCGAGGTGCAGTCCGATTTCAGCCACGTGGACGCGGCCGACCTCAGCGGCGCCGGGATCGCGGTCACTGCTTCGGGCGCGTTCAACATTCTCACCGGCACGGGTCAGGACGACGTATTCCGCTTCGCCTCGCCTCAGGCCTACCGGAACGGAACCGTCATCGACAAGGTGACGGGCGGAAGCGGCACCGACGTGATCCGCTTCACCTCGACCTTGGCCGGCGGCACGCTCACGCTCGCCGAGACCGCGCTCGGGATCGAGGAGGTCGAGATCAGCGATCCCGACGGGGTCACCACTGAAACCTGGCAGCTCAATCTGAACGCGAGCGCGGTCAAGAACGCGCTGAAGATCACCGGGAACGACGGCGCGAACAAGCTGACGGGGACCGCGTTCGCCGACACCGTCGCCGGAGGAATGGGCAACGACACGATCGAAGGCGGCAAGCTCGGCGACACCATCTCCGGGGGAGCCGGCAACGACACGATCACCGACATCTCGGGAAACGACACTTACCTGGTGGAGCTCGGCAGCGATTTCACGGCAGGCGACAAGATCACCGACAGCGCCGGTATCGACACCCTGAAGTTCACTTCCACGACGGCCGACGACACGCTCGAGCTGGTCGGCCTGCACGTTGCCGGTATCAGCGGGGTCGAAGTGATCCACCTGCAGGGAGAGGACAGCGCGAGCACGAACGGCCTCAACCTCGAGGCCTCCGCGTTCAACAAGTCGGGGATCCATTACCTGGGTAACGACGGCGACAATCAGATCACCACCGGCAATGGCAAGGACAAGATCGAGGGCGGCAAGGGCGCGGACACGATCGTCTCCGGCCCGGGCGCCGACACGATCATGATGAACGTCGACGACGGGATCTTCGACGACATCAATGCGGGTGTCACCGCCGAGCTGAACTGGCTGTGGCTGACCGGGGAAAAGCAGGGCGTGTTCGTCAGCGTCGACCTTAGCGTGACTGCGGACCAGATCGACGACCCGTTGACGCAGACCGGCTTCAGGCACGTGGATGCCTCTCGCATTTCGTTTTTGGACACGGTCGAGGGCGGCGTTTTTGTCGCCGGCGACGGAAACGCCAACAAGTTGATCGGCAGCTCTCGCGGGGATGTCTTCGTCGCGGGGCTGGGCGCGGACACGATCGAGGGCGGGGGCGGCAACGATCTATTCTTCGTCTTCAGCGTGGCCGAGTACAGCCAGGACACCTACAGCGACAACGGCGGCACGCGCGGCGACAACCTGATCTTCAGCCCGGATCCGGGCGCTTCGGCGCTGCAAAAAACGCTGGTGCTGAAGAACAACACCACCGGCATCGACGTGACGGTCGCCGATTCCGGCTCCGGCAACGTCGAGATCAATGCGTCGGCGCTCAAGGGACCGATGGGGCTGCGCGGAAACGAAGGCAACAACAAGTTGACCGCAACTGGATTCGGCGAATCGATCTTCGATTCCGGCGGCGGCGCGGACACCATGAAGGGCGCCGGCGGGCACGACGACTATGTCATTTCATCCGGCTCGTGGGTGGCGGGCGATCGCATCGAGGACAGCGGATCCAACGAGCTGTTTTTCGCCGGTGCCGCTGGCGAGATATTCACCTTCAACACGCCAGACTCGGTCTCCGACACCGACGGCGTCATCACCGGCCTCTGTATCGACCAGTTCGTGGTGAGCAGCACTGCTCTCTCCGAGGACATCGACGACGGGCCCTACATCCGCAGCATCTTCATCTTCAACAATGCCGGCATCGACGTGTCGAACTACGGCAAGGCGGTGCTGCTCGCGGGCAGCTATGGGGACAACGCCCTTACGGGGACCAAGTTCGCGGACGAGATCCACGGGCATCTCGGGCAGGACACCATCGTCGGTGGCAAGGGCAACGATAGCATCTACATGGAGGTCGGCGACGGCGACATCGATGAAATCAACGGCTACGGCGACACTATCGTCGCGACCGAGAAGAACTTCCTGTATCTCACCAGCAAGAACTCGGGCGACATCTTGAGCGAGCCGACGGGAAAAATCGAGCTCGACCTCGGCGGCCCTGACCAGATCACCGGCGCCAACGGCTCACCCGACGATGTCTTGCTGCAGACCGGCATCTGGCACCTCGACGCCAGCGAAATGGTCGCGACCGCGGAGGATACCGAGGACTTCGGCATCAGCGTCCGGGTGCACCCGACGCGCGCGCAGATCATCATCGGCAGCCCGCAGAACGACGTCTTCATGTACGCCTCGCAGGCCGAATTCGGCGTCGGCGCGGCGGCGAAGGACACGATCGACGGCGGCGGCGGGAACGACGAGATCCGCTTCATAGCCACTACTGCCGGCACCTTCGCGCTGACGGCCACCATGGCGAACTTCGAGATCCTGGCGATCCGCGAATCTGAATCCATGCTCGGCGCGACCGATGGGCTGAGTATCAGCGCGGCCGCCGCGCCTGGCGCGATGAAGCTGATCGGCAACGACGGCGCGAACACGATTACCGGAAGCGCCAGCGACGACACGATCGTCGGCAACGCCGGCGTCGATAGTCTCGTCGGCGGCCTCGGCAGCGACCAGTTCCTGTACGAAGACCCGGCCGACGCCGATCCGAACGAGACGATCAACGCCGGCGGCGGAACGGCGGACACGTTGCGCTTGTCCACGACCATGGCCGGGGCGCTCGCCTACTCGGGAACCATCACGGGCCTCGAGCTCGTCGAGATCGTGGAGAGCGACGATACGATCGGCACCACCGCGCTCGATCTCGATTTCTCCCTCGCGATCATCCCCGGGGCCGCCTCGATCCCAGGTATCAATTTCCGCGGCAACGATGGCCCGAACTCGATCGTCGGGACCTCCAGGAACGACACCTTCGACGGGCTCGCCGGAGTCGACACGATCGACGGAGGCGGCGGCGCCGACGTGATCAACGTCGTGTTCGAGGAGCTGGACAACGTCGACGGCGGCGGCATCGCCGACGCCGGCGGGAACAAGCTCGTCGTGACCGGCGAGGACACGAGCGACCCGGCGAAGGTCTGGGTGTGGGACCTGAACGACACGATGGACCAGTCGGTCTCGCTCGACGGTGGCTCCGACTCGGCCACGTTCACAGACATCACGCACCTCGATTTCTCCGGCATGGACGGCGTGCGCTTCGAGATCACCGGCAGCGCGCAGGCGAATACGCTGATCGGTGGCGAGCTGGACGACCTCTTCATCGTCCGCCAAGCCGCGGATTTCGCAACGGGCGAGAAGATCGTCGGCGGCGACGGCAACGACATCCTTCGCTTCACGCCGACGATCGCCTCGGGGACCGCCCTGAACCTGACCCCGACCGCCGTCAGCGGCATTGAGGTCGTGGAAATCGTCGGCGGCTTCGGGCTGAACCTGAATCTGGCCGCCCAGACCGGCAAGATGACCATCGACGGCGGTGCCGGACAGGACACGATCCTCGCCGGCAAGGGCGCCGACACGGTGATCTACGACGTCGGCACCGCGGACAAGCTCGACGGCGGGCTGGTGGCGGAGGGCAATACGCTCGTGCTGGAGGGAACCGCGGCCGGAACCGTGGCGGTCGATCTTTCGAAGACCGCGAATAACGCCGACCAGATGCCCGGCGTCGCGGGCATTCAAAGCGATTTCATGCACCTCGACGCCTCGACGATGGCGGGCGCCGGCGTGCAGGTGACCGGCTCGGCGGCCGCGAACAAGATCATCGGCTCGGCGCAGGCCGACTCCATTTCCGGCGGCGCGGGCGCGGACACGATCACCATGGATGTCGCTGCGTTCGATTCGCTCGATGGCGGCGCGGGCGCGGAAAACGACCTGCTGATCCTGACGGGCGCGGCGGGACAGGCAATCGACGTTGACCTCTCCGTCGCGGCCGGCACCGACCAGGTCGACGGGGGCGGCACTGACACGAGCGTCCAATCCGATTTCCAGCATCTCGACGCGTCAGCGATGGAGGACTTCGCGGTCAACGTGGTCGGCTCAGCCGCCGCCAACCGCATCATCGGCACCGCGGCCGCCGACTCGATCCTCGGGGGCGCGGGCGCGGACACGATCGGGATGGATGTCGCCGCCGCCGATACGATCGACGCGGGCCTGGGCGCCGAAAGCGACCTGCTGATCCTGAGCGGCGAGGCGGCCGGACTGGTCACGATCGATCTCTCGGTCGCGCCCGACGCGGATCAGGTGGACGTGGCCGGCACGCAGTCCGATTTCCAGCACGTGGACCTCTCCGCGCTGGAGGATTTCGGCGCGAATGTGCGCGGCAACGCGCTTCACAACGCCATCACCGGGACCTCCGAAGCGGACACGATCATCGGCGGCGGCGGCTCCGACACCATCAACCTCGGCAGCGTGAAAAACGCGGAGGGAGTGCTGGTCACCGACGGCGAGGCCGACATCGTGGTCTATGAGAGCCCCGCGGACGGCTGGGGCTCCGCGGGCGGCGCGGCCGCCGCGAGCCGCGACACGATCAAATTCTTCCAGAGCGGCATGGACAAGGTCCAGTTCACCGGCTCGTTCACCGGCGGCGCCGACGACCTGGACGACATCGGCGACGCCGACGATGCATTCGCGTTCGCGACCAACGTGAAGGCGGATTTCGGCGCGACGCACGAGGCCTTGCTCATCGACTTCGCCACCTCGAAGCTGACCGGCGCGGCACCGCTGTATGCGAACAGCCCGACCACGGGAGCCTTCGGCTCGGTGCTGGCCAAGATCAACAAGGTCGGCGTGACCGCCGCGGTCGGCGACGACGGGCTGATCGTGGTGCAGACCAGCACATCGACCGGCTTTTACTACTATCAGGAGACCACCGGCACGGCGGGCGTG
>Ga0209322_10001509_pt1 | contig 13465 bp, 10 predicted proteins | sample Rifsed19ft1_FD_184013 | JGI IMG/M metagenome (GOLD analysis project Ga0209322, IMG submission 184013) | Soil microbial communities from Rifle, Colorado, USA - sediment 19ft 1 (version 2) | ecosystem: Environmental > Terrestrial > Deep subsurface > Rock core/Sediment | place: Rifle, Colorado... | reverse complement strand
CGCGGCTGGAAAAGTCCAGGACGGACTTTTCCAGCATTCTATAGACGGTGTTGAACTTTCAGGAGATACTCGGGCACGCGAGGGAGATAGGCATACTCAAGAGCTCCATCTCATCGAAGCGCGTGGCGCACGCCCTGCTCTTCGCCGGCCCTGAAGGCATTGGCAAGAGGCTTGTGGCAAGGGCTTTTGCCAAGGCACTCAACTGTGCCTCCGGCAATGATGACGCATGCGGGGTGTGCAGGGACTGCCTTGCCTTTGACAGCGGGACCCATCCCAATCTCCTTGAGGTCTGGCCTACAGACAAGGACGGGGAGCGCGACCCCCTGGGCCTCATAAGGATAGACCAGGTAAGGGAGATACAGGGGACCCTCAGGTTCAAGGCTGAAAGCGGCATGAAGGTGGTAATAGTCGAAGGCGCGGACAGGCTCATGCCAGCGGCTGCCAACGCCTTTTTAAAGACGCTTGAGGAGCCGCCTCCTGATTCGGTCATCATACTTGTCACGTTGAAGCCCTCGGACCTCCTTCCAACGGTATTGTCGAGGTGCCAGAGGATAAGCTTCGGGCCTCTCCCCGAAGACGCGGTAAGGGCCTTCCTCATCGAGAATAAGGGGATCTCCCCGGCAGAGGCAGGGGCTGTTGCGCGTTTATCGGAAGGTTCGATATCGAGGGCTTCAGTATACATCGAAGAAGGCGCGCACCAGAAGAGGCGGGAGGTAATCGAGAGGCTCTCAACGTTGGGCCCGGCTGACAGCGACGAGGCATTGAAGTTCGCCGAGGAGCTATCAAAAAGGGACGACCTTGACGATATGCTCGAATTCCTCAAGTCATGGTACAGGGACAGGATAGTGGCCTTTGAGGGCGCGCCGCACCTCATAGCCAACACGGACATGCAGCGCAATATGAAGGACAGCGGAGTGGAGGATTTCAACCGCCTCTGCTCCTCTTTCTGGGCGATAGAAGAGGCGAAAAAGAGCATTGCGCCGCCGAGGTACGGGAACAAGCAGCTTACTTTGGAAGTGCTGCTTCTCAAGCTCTCCGGCGCGCATCTCATGTAGCAGGTTAAGTTATAGGCTGCTCAAAAAGCTCCATATGCGAGGCAATTCTCGCCGTTTGATGAACGAGTCGTACTCTTCATGTACGTCGCTTCTGCCGTGACGAAGACAACACAGCAGATGGACTTTTTCAGCAGCCTGCAGGCAGAAAACGAGGTAAATATAGATGGTCAGGATAGCTGGAGTGCGTTTCAAGAAGGCCTGCAAGGTCTACGACTTTGAGGCCGGTACGCTCGAGTTTAACCCCGGAGATGCGGTGATAGTCGAGGTCGAAAGGGGCCTCGGAATGGGCATAGTCGTCTACAGCCCCAGGGATATAGACGAGACGACGCTTACAAGGCAGCTGAAGAAGATAGTAAGAAAAGCAGACCCGGTAGACATAGAGAGGCAGGGCTTCAACACAGAGCGCGAGATAGAGGCCTTCAGGATATGCAAGGAGAGGATAATAAAATACAACCTCCCGATGAAGCTCATCAGGGTGGAGTACCTCTTTGATTCGAGCAAGGCGATATTCTATTTCACATCAGACATGCGGGTCGATTTCAGGGAGCTTGTGAAGGACCTGGCCGCGACCTTCCATACCAGGATAGAGATGCGCCAGATAGGCGTAAGGGACGAGGCAAAGATGATAGGCGGGCTCGGCCCGTGCGGAAGGGAGCTCTGCTGCTCCGGGTTTCTCGCGGACTTCGAGCCGGTGACCATAAAGATGGCAAAGGAGCAGAACCTGGCCCTGAACCCGGTGAAGATATCCGGCATCTGCGGCAGGCTCATGTGCTGCCTCTCCTACGAGCACGACTTCTACCAGAACGAGAGGAAGAGGGAGAGGGAGAACAGGGACAAGGACAAGGACAACAAGGACGAGAAGGACAAGGGCCCTGAGAGGCCGCCAAGGGGCGGCGGGGACCGCGGCAGGAGGCCTCCCGGCAAGGCCGCCGGAGGCAATAACCAGAAGCACGGCTGCGGAGGATGCGGCAAGCACGAACCGAGTAAGCACGAACCGAGTAAGCACGAACCGAGTAAGCTCAAGCCCGAAGAGACAAAAGAGACAGAAGAGACCAAAGAGGAAGCGAGGCCGGCAGGGACTACGGAGAATGCCTGAGGACAGGAAGACCTTTTACGTAACCACGCCCATATACTACGTCAACGACGTCCCTCACATAGGGCACGCGTACACGACAATAGCCGCGGACGCCGTGGCGCGCTACAAGAGGCTCAAGGGCCTCGACGTATTGTTCCTCACAGGCACCGACGAGCACGGCCAGAAGGTCGAGAAGGCGGCCTCTAACTCAGGCCTCTCGCCAATCGATTTCGCGACAAAGGTCGGCCAGAGGTTCAAGGACCTCTGGGTAAAGCTTGAGATATCCAACGACGACTTCATAAGGACCACAGAGGAGAGGCACAGGAAGGCGGTCGAGAGGCTCTGGGATACGGCCCTCAAGAGCGGGGACATCTATCTCGGCGAGTACGAGGACTGGTACTGCACCCCATGCGAGAGCTTCTGGACCGAAAAGCAGCTCATTGACATGAAATGCCCTGACTGCGGCAGGCCTGTCGAGAAGTTGAAGGAGCCGAGCTACTTCTTCAGGCTCTCCAAGTACGGCGAGCCGCTCCTTGCCCACATCGAGAAGAACCCCCGGTTCATACAGCCCGACAACAGGCGAAACGAGATAACGTCGTTCCTGAGGGAAGGCCTGCGGGACTTGAGCATCAGCAGGACGTCTTTCACATGGGGCATACCTGTGCCGGGCGACCCGCGGCACGTCATGTACGTCTGGTTCGACGCGCTCACAAATTACCTCACTGCCAGCGGATATCCCGACGATGTCCAGCGGAATCAAAGATACTGGCCTGCTGACGCGCACCTGATCGGCAAGGACATCTTGAGGTTCCACGCGGTCTACTGGCCCGCCTTCCTCATGGCTGCAGGGCTGCCTTTGCCGCGGCAGGTTTTCGCGCACGGCTGGTGGACTGTAGACGGCCAGAAGATGAGCAAGTCAAAGGGCAACGTCGTGGACCCCTGGGCCATGGCTGAGAAGTACGGCGTCGACCAGTTCAGGTACTTCCTTTTGCGCGAGGTGCCCTTCGGCGCTGACGGCGATTTCTCCGAGAAGGCCCTCTCTGGCAGGATAAACAGCGACCTCGCCAACGACCTCGGCAATCTCTTGAGCAGGTCGATAACGATGATAGAGAAGTACAGGGCAGGCGTGGTGCCTGAAGCCACAATAGAGCGCGAGGAGCTCGAAGGCAGGGTGAGGTTCCTCTTCAAGGAGCTCCCGCACCGGTACGAAGACAAGATTGGCGAGCTCAACTTCTATGAGGCGCTCTCAAGGGTATGGGCGGTCGTAAGGGAGTTGAACGCCTACGTCGACAAGGCCGCGCCCTGGAAGGAGAAGGACGAGGCGACGCTGTCTACTGTGCTTGCCACGCTCGCCGAGGGCCTCAGGATAATAGCGGTCTACGCGTGGCCGGTCATGCCGGGGTCGGCGGACAAGATATGGGAGAGCCTCGGGGCAGGGAAGGACATTTCGGCTTCGAGGTTCGACGATGCGGTCGTCTGGGGATCTACGCTCTCAGGGGCGAAGATAACGAAGATGCCGCCTCTTTTCCCGAGGATACAGTAGTACTGTCATTGCGAGCGTGTGAGCCGAAGCCGCGAGCGAAGCGTGGCGGGAAGCAATCCCATAAAGCATGAGATTGCTTCGTCGCGAAAATCCGCTCCTCGCAATGACAGTCTTCAATTCTGTCATTCTGAACGAAGTGAAGAATCTCTGGGCGTGCGTTGCGCAGAGATTCTTCGGTCGCTACGCTCCCTCAGAATGACAGGAAAATATGCATCAGATTCTTGTAAGAAGAGTGAATCATGGAAACCCCGCTTTTGATAGACAGCCACGCCCACCTCGATGATAAGAGGTTCACCGAAGACCTCGACGCGGTAGTCGCGAGGGCGAAGGAGGCTGGGCTCAAATCCATAATCACGGTCGGCTGCTGGAGCAAAAGGAACGGCTTCGGGCCTGTGCTCGGGGTGCTGGGCAAGCACGACTTCCTCTACCTCAGCCTCGGCGTGCACCCGCACGAGGCAAAGGACGCGGCTGGCGCGGGCCCCTGGGATGAGATAAAGAGTATAGCCCTCAAGAGGGGCGCTGACGGAAGGAGCCCTCTCGTGGCCATCGGCGAGACCGGCCTTGACTATTACTACGACCATTCGCCGAGGGACGTGCAGAAAGAGGTATTCAAGAGGCAGATAAGCCTCGCGAGGGAATTGAATCTCCCACTCATCATACATTCCCGCGACGCAGAGGCTGACACCATAGAGATAATGCGAGGAGAGGGCGCTGGGGACATGGGCGGGGTATTCCACTGCTTCTCCGGCACAAAGGAGATGGCAAAGGTAGTGCTCGAGATGGGTTTTCACCTATCCTTCACGGGTGTGGTCACCTTCGGCAAGGCCGAGGGCCTGAGGGATGTCGTGAAGAGCGTGCCCATCGAGAAGATGCTCGTCGAGACCGACTGCCCATATCTCGCGCCGGAGCCTTACAGGGGAAGGAGGAACGAGCCTGCCTTCGTTGTAGAGACGGCGAGGGAGATAGCGCGGATAAAGGGCCTTACCTACGAGGACGTGGCCCGCATTACGACACTTAACGCGGAGGAGCTATTCGGCCTCAAAGAGGGGGCGGAGAAGGCCAAGATAGCCTACCCGATACGGAACTCCCTCTATCTCAATATTACGAACAGGTGCTCTAACCACTGCAACTTCTGCGCGAAGTTCACGTCATACACCGTGAAGGGCCATTACCTGAGGCTCCGCCAGGAGCCGACCTTCGCCGAGATCATCGCGGCCGTGGGCCCCGACCCCGAGGAGAAGTACGACGAGATAGTCTTCTGCGGATTCGGCGAGCCCCTTTTGAGGCTCGACGTCGTAAAGCAGGTGGGCATGCATCTGAAGCGCAGGGGCTGCAAGATACGGATAGACACCGACGGCCTCGCCAACCTCGTCTACGGCAGGAACGTGCTCCCGGAGCTGCAGTTCGTGGACTGCATTTCGGTCAGCCTGAACGCGCCTGACTCAGAGACCTATCAGAAGCTCATAAAGACGCCATTCGGCGACAACGCCTTCCCGGCGATACTCTACTTCCTCAAAGAGGCGAAGAAGAACATCGCCAAGGTCATAGCGACTGTGGTGAGCGTGCCGGGGCTCGACATCGAGGCATGCAGGAAGGTGGCGGAGGACGACATCGGCGTGAAGTTCAGGGTAAGGGAATACAATACCGTCGGATGAGCGAGTCTTTGAAATCAAAGCTCCTGTTGCTTCTCCTGCCGCTCTTTCTCTTCGGCGCGTTAGCGCTTTTGAGGGCCGAGTGGCGAGGGATCAATGTCGCGTGGCTCCTCAATTCGGGGAAGGTGGACGTCGAGGCCTCTACCTTGAAGCCCGTGGACAGGCTCGCGTTGAAGGCGGAGGAGCTATTGCCAAAGGACGCTAAGGCCTTCTTCTTCAACCCATTCCCCTCGAACGGCCCCAAGGGCGGCTTCTACGAGATGAGGCTCCGCTACCAGCTCTACCCGAGAAAGCTCGCCGTAATAGACCCGGGCAAGGAGTTCGACTTCAGGAGCATACAGAAGGGCGACTACGTGCTCTTCATAAACCCGGCAGAGGAGCCCTACTCGATGGAGCGCGATATGAGGTCGGCCTTCGGACTCGTCGAGCTCTACAGCAGGGCCGATAATGCCGGGGTCGTATCGCTTTACAGGGTCGCATCAGGTCTGTAAAAGTCATTCAGGTTTATCTTTCGAACCCCTCTTTTTTAAAGAGGGGTAGGGGAGATTATCTTTGAAGTCGCGCTGTGCGCAGCAAGAATAATCCCCCTCAGTCCCCCTTTAGAAAGGGGGATGAAATGCAATATGAACGGATTATGAAAAAAGCCGCGGCAATAATATTCTTCCTGGTATTCTGGTTCGCCTTTCTCGGGGCGTCAGGCTCTCTCACATCCGGCTTTCATTTCACCGACGACCACCAGATAATCTATTTCGATGGCGCGCTCCAGAAGGGGGCCGGCGCCATCGAATCGGCAATCGGGTGGATAGCAAACGACGCCTCAAGCGGCAGGTTCCTGCCGCTCTACTACGTCCATAGGCTCCTCGAGATAAAGTTCTTCGGCTCCAACTTCCTCGCCTGGGGCATATACGACGCCATCCTCGCGTGGGCGGCATCCGCCCTGATATCGATCGCCCTCATCTTCTGGGGCTTCCGATTGCTTGAGGCGATACTCATGCCGCTTATCCTCTTCATGGGCTTCCAGTCAGCCGTCTGGTGGAGGTTCGGCACAGCGGAGACCATCGCCATGCCGCTCGTGGGTGTGATGCTGCTGGCGGCTGTCATGGGGGCGCGGAGGAAAGGGATTCTGCCTGACGTGGTCTTCATCGTTGCCGGGCTACTTCTCATGCTCGCCAAGGAGAACTTCATCCTCTTCATCCCGGCCCTGCTCTTTCTGAAGATATGGATGAGCAGGGAAGGCGCGGACGGCTGGGCATCGGCGGCGAGAAAGAACCTGATACCTGTCATCATCCTGCTTGCGGCCTCGGCGGCCGGCCTCCTCTTCATAAAGTTTTTCATCGGCACCACAGGCATAGGCTACGCGGGCTACGACGGCTTCAGGGCCGGGCCCTTCATGGCCGCGCTCGTCAATTACTCGTTCGCCTCTCACGCGTGGCTTGTTCCTGCCGGTGTCGCTCTCGCGCTGGCGACCGCGCCGAAAGAGAAGAGGATTTTTTTCCCTGAGGTACTCCCCTCCCTTATCCTTCTATTCCTCTCTGTCGTGCCCCAGGCGCTCATCTACGCAAAGTCAGGGGTGGCTGAGAGATACATACTCCCGGGCGCCTTCGGGTTCGCCTTCACGTCGGTCCATATGCTCAAGGTCGTGAGGGAGAACATCAGGGGAGAGCGGCCTGCATGGGGTATAAAGGAGCTTATCGGCTGGGCCGTGGCCCTGGCCTCGCTCGCCTTGGGCGCGTGGATGATGGGAAGCCCCAAGCTCGGGCTTACCTTCAGCCCCGAGAACCTCAAGGTGCTCTCGAGCATAAGGGAGGTCCCGGCTGTCGCGCACGCCGCGGCCCTTGTACACGGCATCTCCGGGGGCGTGCTCTTCTGGGCGGGCGCTCTCGTGATCGCGTTGTCCATTGCGGCGGCGAGGATAAGGGCGATCGGCAGCGCGTTCAACCAGAGGAGCCTTCTCGCCTTCGCTCTTGTCTGGTCAGCCGTCTTCAGCGTCTCGGTCGGATTTGACAAGGCCTTCCTCTCGGCCTTCCAGGGCTGGACTACCAACGAATGGCTATCATCCATCGAGAAGAATACCGGTAAGGAGAGCGTCATCGTGGTCGTCGCGGACCCGGCGCTCAACAACGAATGGGCGCTCTCCATAAAAAGGTACCTCGAGATAAAATCGGAGAGGACCAACCTCTACATATACCCTGTCCTTACAAGGCAGGCCTACAGCCAGTTCGACATGACGCTAATCGATTCGCTCGGGCCTGTCTACGAGGGCAAGGCCGCCAAGGACATCGCCGACAAGTCTGTGATAGAAGCAGTAGTCATCTTCCCCAACGCCGAGGAGAGATTCCTCGCGGATTCATCCGGCTGGTTCGACCCTGCCCGATTCAGGAGATACGCCAACGAGTACGGCTTCGCGAGCTACTACAGGGCCGTGCCCGGCCGTTGAGCCGCCGCACATTCCCTAAAGATTTTGTCTCAATTTGTTTTTTCTTTGCTTACTTTCTTTTTTTCAAAAAAGAAAGTAAGAAAAAGAAAGTAGGGGAGGCTTTGACAGGGTAATTTCTTAATGGTATCCTGACGTATTGGGGTAGAATAAGATGTCATTCAGATCAGGTTTCATTTCGATAATAGGCAGGCCCAACGCGGGCAAGTCAACGCTCCTCAACAGCATACTGGGCGAGAAGATATCTATCGTCTCGCCCAAGCCGCAGACCACGAGGAACGTTGTCCGGGGGGTTAAGAACCTCGCCGGCTGCCAGATGATATTCATGGACACGCCCGGCATCCACAGGGCCAAGGGGCTCCTGAACGAGTTCATGGTAAAGGCGGCTGTCTCGTCCGTCAGGGACGTGGACGCCGTGGTGCTGCTCGTGGAGGCAGACAGGCCTGTTTCAGATGACGACAGGTTTATTTTACAGGCCCTTAAGGGGCTCGGCTGCCCCGTGATACTCGGTGTAAACAAGGTAGACAAGGTGGACAAGCGCCTCCTCCTGCCTCTCATAGACGAGTATACGAAGATGTATGAGTTCAAGGAGGTCATACCGCTCTCGGCGCTCAAGGGCGAGGGTGTAGAGCTGCTCTTGACTACTCTTTCAGGCCTTCTCCCCGAGGGGCCTATGTACTTCCCCGAGGACGTGCTCACGGACGTGCCCGAGAGGTTCATCGTGGCCGAGATAGTGAGGGAGAAGGTATTCATCTTCACCAAGGAAGAGATACCTTATTCCGTCGCGGTCGTGGTGGACAGGTTCGAGGAGAAAAAAAAGATAATATCGATAACCGCGACCATCAACGTAGAGAGGGACTCGCAGAAGGGCATCGTCATAGGCAAGGGCGGGGCCATGCTCAAGCGCATCGGCACCGCGGCGAGGGAGGACATCGAAAGGCTCCTCGGCTCTAAGGTCTTCCTTGAATTGTTTGTCCGCGTGCAGAAGGAGTGGACGAAGAAGCCGGGTGCGTTGAAAGAATTCGGGTATTAGCGTCAGGCTGCTGAAAAAGTCCATCTGCTGTGTTGGCCTCAAAGCGGCAGAAGCGACGTACATGAAGAGTACGACTCGTTCCTCGCTCCTCGACGCAAAAGCATATGGAGCTTTTTGAGCAGCCTGAAAAAGATTTAGATTACGAATTCAGAAGGGATTCGAAGCAGCGGATGAAACCTTTAGTCGCGATCGTCGGCAGGCCCAACGTGGGCAAGTCGACGCTCTTCAACAAGCTCCTGGGCGGCCGCAAGGCCATTGTTCACGACATGCCCGGGGTCACCAGGGACCTTAATTACGGGGACGTAGAGGAGGAGGGCCGCGCCTTCACGCTCGTGGACACCGGCGGCTTCGAGACCGGCGAGGACGTCATCATCAAGCAGGTGAGGGAGCAGGCGAGGTGTGCCGTCGAGGACGCTGACGTCATCGTCTTTGTCATGGACGGCAAGTCAGGCCCAATGCCCGGGGACGCAGAGCTCGTCGACATGCTCAGGCGCTCTGGCAAGCCCGTCCTCTACGCCGTGAACAAGATCGACACGCCGGGCCATTTCGCGCTCTCGGCAGAGTTCTATACGCTGGGCGTAAAGGAGATCTTCCCGGTCTCAGCGGAGCACGGCATAGGCCTAAACGACCTCATAGACGAGATAGTGAAGAGGCTGCCGGAGAAGGGGCCGGCGGAAGCAGACGAGGAGAGGATAAGGGTCGCCATCGTCGGCAGGCCGAACGTCGGCAAGTCGTCGCTCTTGAACAGGATAATCGGAAAGCCGCGCGCAATAGTGAGCGCCGTCGCCGGCACCACGAGGGACCCTGTAGACACTCCGGTCGAGATAGAAGGCAGGAAGTACCTCTTCGTAGACACTGCCGGGATAAGGAGGAAGAACAAGGTCAGCATGACCGTGGAATCCTATTCCGTGGTCGAGGCCATCCGCTCGATAGAGAGGTGCGACGTCGCCATCCTCGTCGTGGACGGCAAGGACGGCGTGATGACCCAGGACGAGAGGATAGCCGGGCTCATAGAGGAGAAGAAGAAGTGCTGCATGGTGCTCGTGAACAAATGGGACCTTGTTGAGAAGGACACCAAGACAGCCGACTACGCCAGGGAGGCGGTCAGGAAGAAGCTCCCGTTCATCTCTTACGCGCCCGTGCTCTTCACGTCGGCTGTGACCGGCCAGAGGGTGCCCAAGGTGCTCGAGACCGTGAACGGCCTTGTCGACAGGGGCAGGACGCAGGTCTCCACGTCGGCGCTTAACAGCGCCCTCGAAGAGGTGGTCGCGAGGTACAGGCCGCCCGCCTTCAGGGGCAAGGAGGTAAAGTTCTATTACGCCACCCAGGTAGGCACGTTGCCGCCCGCTTTCATAGTATTCGCGAACCACCCGGAGGGCGTCGAGCCCTCCTACGAAAGATACCTTGTCTCGGCCCTGAGAGAGAGCCTCGGGCTCGATGACGTACCGCTTCGTCTCGTTTTCAGGAGAAGGCATTGAGAGATGCTGCACTTCTTTCCGGTCGTCCGTGAAGGCGTAAGGCTCTTTAACCGTAACAGCGGCTTCACAAACGCCGCTGCCATCTCGTTTTACGCCTTTTTCTCGCTCATCCCGGTCCTGTTCCTCATTACAGCCGGGGTCGGTTTCGTGCTCGGGGCAAACCCCGATCTGCAGGCCCGGACCATAGGCATGGCCAGGAAGAGCCTTCCGTACATAAGCCAGAGGATTATCGAGGACTTGATCGAGCTCTCGGGCAACTGGAAGACCTTCGGATGGATTGGCCTTCTCTCGCTCATCTCAGGCGCCGAGCTCGTGACCGCCGCCGCCGTCTCGGCCCTGACCTCGATATTCGGCACCAGCGACAGGTTCGGTTTTCTGAGGACCAGGGCCGTCGGGCTCTTCATGATAATGCTGGCGATTGTGGCCGCGCTATCATCCATTGCCGTCACGGCGCTCTCCTTCGTGCTCGAGGGGCGCGAGATAAGCTTTCTGGGCCTCGGGTTTGTCTACGATATCCTCGTCATCACCGTCTTCAGGTTCATAGTGCCGTTCCTGATGGTCTCGTCGGTGGTAGCGATGGTCTACAGGGTCCTTGGAGGGCCGAACCTCGATTTCAGGCACGCCTTCTTCGGGAGCATACTCTTTACTATCATGTGGGAGGCCGCCAAGCAGCTATTCGCCTTCTACGTGGCTAACTTCGAGAGCTACAACAGGTTCTACGGGTCGCTCGGCACCCTGATGATACTCCTGATGTGGATATTCTACTCGGTGAGCATATTCCTTTTCTCGGCATCTGTCGCAAGGGCGGCGTTCAGGGACTCGAGGCATGGCAACGGGCCGGAAGGAGAGGAAGGACTTCAATGAAATCCGCTATTTCGGCGTTGCCGGGCCCGAAATCCGGGAGAGATTTCTATTGTAAAATCCTAAAATGTGTGACAAAATAATTTTATTTGAATTTACGAGTGAAAACAACTCATTACATGGGAGAATAGATGAATCAGCTATATAAGAACATTGCCATGTGGCTCATCATAATCGCCACAGTAGTGCTAATGTTTAACCTTATAAGCTACAAGCAGCCCACCACCGAAAAGGTCGTCTTCTCTGATTTCATCGAGCAGGTCGAGTCCGGCAACATCTCGGAGGTCACGATACAGGGCAACGACATAATCGGCAAGTACAAGGACGGCAAGACCTTCCAGACCTTCGCCCCCCAGTACCCGGACCTCATCGCCAAGCTCCGCTCGAGCGGAGTGAAAATAGGCGCCGAGCCGGTGGTAGACACGCCGTCCTGGGGCACGATATTCGTCTCGTGGTTCCCGATGATACTCCTCATAGGAGTATGGATATTCTTCATGCGCCAGATGCAGAGCGGCGGCGGCAAGGCCATGAGCTTCGGCAAGTCCAAGGCCAAGCTCTTGAGCGAGAGCCAGCACAAGGTCACGTTCAAGGACGTGGCCGGCATCGAAGAGGCAAAGGAGGAGGTCGAGGAGATAATCGACTTCCTTAAGGACCCCAAGAAGTTCACCCGCCTCGGCGGGCGCATACCAAAGGGAGTCCTCCTCGTAGGGCCTCCGGGCACCGGAAAGACGCTCCTCGCGAGGGCCATCGCCGGAGAGGCGGGCGTGCCCTTCTTCTCGATATCCGGCAGCGACTTCGTCGAGATGTTCGTCGGGGTCGGCGCTTCTCGCGTAAGGGACCTCTTTGTGCAGGGCAAGAAGAACGCGCCGTGCATCATATTCATAGACGAGATAGACGCGGTAGGACGCCACAGGGGCGCCGGCCTCGGCGGCGGCCACGACGAGAGGGAGCAGACCTTGAACCAGCTCCTCGTCGAGATGGACGGCTTCGAGTCGAACGAGGGCGTCATAATAATAGCCGCTACCAACAGGCCCGACGTCCTCGACCCGGCGCTCCTTCGCCCCGGCAGGTTTGACAGGAACGTGGTGGTGCCCAAGCCCGACATAAAGGGCAGGGAAGCGATACTGAAGGTCCATACCTCTAAGACCCCGCTCGCGCAGGACATCGACATGGAGATAGTCGCGAGGGGCACCCCGGGCTTCTCTGGAGCGGACCTCTCGAACCTCGTAAACGAGGCGGCGCTCCTCGCCGCCCGCAGGGGCAAGGACAAGATAGATAAGACGGAGTTCGACGAGGCCAAGGACAAGCTCCTCATGGGCACCGAGAGGCGCTCCATGATAATAAGCGACACGGAGAAGAAGAACACGGCCTACCACGAGGGGGGCCATACGCTCGTGGCGAGGCTCATCCCCGGCACAGACCCCATACACAAGGTCTCGATAATACCGAGGGGCATGGCTCTCGGCCTCACCCAGCAGCTCCCAATAGACGAGAGGCATACATATAACAAGGAGTACCTCGTAAACAACATCGCGGTCCTCATGGGCGGCAGGGCCGCGGAGGAGCTGGTCCTGCACCACATGACCACGGGCGCGGGCAACGACATAGAGAGGGCCACGGAGCTCGCGCGCAAGATGGTCTGCGAGTGGGGCATGAGCGACAAGCTCGGGCCCGTTACCTTCGGCAAGAAGGAAGAGCATATATTCCTCGGCAAGGAGATGGCTCAGAGGAGGGACTTCAGCGAGGAGACGGCTGAAGAGATAGACGAAGAGATAAAGAAGATAGTCGTCGAGAACTACGCCAGGGCCAAGAAGCTCTTAGAGTCCAACACGGGCGCGCTGCACAGGCTCGCCAAGGCCCTCCTTGAGAAAGAGGTCCTGGACGCGGTCGAGATAGATAGGCTCATCCATTCAGACGGCGGCGTAGGGCCGCAGGACGCGCACGGCCCCGCCGATGCCAGGCCAGAGTCATTGAAGCCCGAGGATGCCGCAAGGCTCGGGGTTTTGATCAAGTAGCCAATTCCCCATAAAGCATATCCCGAAACGAGGCACGGCCGCCCCGGCAGGGGCGGCCGGCTTTATCCTATAATCTTTTTCATGGAACGGTTCCCGTGAGGTTGCCAGTACGTTGCCTTGAGATTGCCTCGGAGAAGAGGTCCCGTTCCGAGATGGAACGCGTAGGCGTCGACCCCGCCGGGGTCGGCATCATGGCCCCGAAGCACTTCCATTACAACCTGAAGGTAGAGGGCCTTAACCCGGCGCAGGCGAACATCCTGAAGCAGGAGATGCTCTCCATCGGCGGCGAGGCCGCCGTGGCCAGGGGCGTGGCCTCGTG
>Ga0209322_10001503_pt1 | contig 13503 bp, 16 predicted proteins | sample Rifsed19ft1_FD_184013 | JGI IMG/M metagenome (GOLD analysis project Ga0209322, IMG submission 184013) | Soil microbial communities from Rifle, Colorado, USA - sediment 19ft 1 (version 2) | ecosystem: Environmental > Terrestrial > Deep subsurface > Rock core/Sediment | place: Rifle, Colorado... | reverse complement strand
CTCTGATAAGACCCCTACATATAATTTTTGTGTAGTTATTGATGACGCAACTATGAACATCACCCATGTAATAAGGGGGGATGACCATCTTGCAAATACCCCAAGACAGATTCAGCTCTATAAAGGACTTGGTTATCCAATACCCCAGTTTGCCCATCTCTCAATGATTTTAGGCTCCGATAAAGCCCGTTTGAGCAAGAGGCACGGAGCTACATCCATTCTTGCATATAGAGATATGGGTTATCTGCCAGAGGCAATGGTTAATTATTTGGTCAGGCTTGGCTGGTCTCATGGCGATCAGGAGATATTCAATAGAGCCGAATTAATAAAATATTTTTCTTTTGAAAATATAAATAAATCTGCGGCTGTCTTTAATCCTGAGAAACTCTTATGGGTAAACAGTCACTATATAAAAACAGAAAATCCTCTAAGACTCGCAAAGGAATTAAAACCACATTTGGTAGCAGAGAAGCTAATCCCCCCACACCCCCCTTTAGAAAAGGGGGGAAGGGGGGATTTAATCATTGATGAAGAAATTGCTAAGGTCATACCATTATTACAGGAGAGGAGTAAGACCCTTGTTGAAATGGCAAAGGGGATGGAGTTTTATTTTATAAACGATATAAAATATGATGAAAAGGCAAAGGAGAAACTCTTTACTCCATCCATTAAGCCTGTTTTAGAAAAACTGATAGAGATGATAGAAAAAACTGAGGACTTCTCTCATACTTCAATTGAGGGGATATTCAATAAACTTGTAGAGGAGTCTAAAATTAAATTAGGCAATATTGCCCAGCCTGTCCGCCTCGCACTTACAGGCAAGACAGTAAGCCCTGGTATTTTTGAGGTTATATTGGTTCTGGGGAAAAAAAGTGTTATTGAACGACTAAAGCTTGCCCTGAACTCGTTTCAGTAATCACCCTCAATCACATATAATTTTACTGTTTCCTATCTCTTCTCAGATATTAGCCCGTCTACGGATAATTTACCGCCACCCTTAATCATCAAGGCCATTGCAATTGCAATGGCAAGAATATGGTACTCATATCCTTCACCCTTTTGATTGCCAAACCAGTTCATGAAAAATCCATTTGGAAGGTGTACCATAAATATTGCCACAGTCATATTACAGGCAATACCGAAGGCTGCTATTCTTGTCAAAAATCCGGAAAGAAGCCCCAGCGGTCCGAGAAACTCCGCCATTATAGCCAGAAATGCGAAGATGGCAGGTATCCCCATCTTTTCGGTAAAAAATCCCATAGTTCCAGAAAAACCAAAACCGCCAAACCACCCAAATACCTTCTGTGCCCCGTGAGGGAAAAAGACAATCCCCAGTAATACACGAAGCACAAGACTTGAAATATCTTTATCTGTTTGAATTATTTTTTTTATCATTTGCTTTCCCTCCTTTAACTTTCAAAACATTATTTAAAACCCATTTACCATTAAAGCTCATCACCTCCCTTCTCTAAGCCCAAGCTTTCTACACAGCCCGCCAAGTTCCTCCTGCTCAGATTCTGTAAGGGCATTCATTTCCTCTACTATGACTGCAGCATGTTGCGGAAATATTTCACTGATCAACTTGTGCCCATCTTTGGTTAAATGAGCAGTCAAAAATCTACGGTCTTCCTGGCCGCGTTCGCGTTTAACAAGCCCACGCTTCTCAAGATTGTCAACAACCATCGTAATATTACCGCTGCTTCTAAGGATTTTTTTTCCTATATCACGCTGTGACAATGGTCCAAGGTGGTAAATCGCTTCAAGAACCCCAAATTGACTTATAGTCAAACCAACATCAGCAAGATGGCGGTAAGTACGGGTAGTTACAGATTCAGCCGCACGCATAAGTTTGACATAGGCATTCAACGCCCTTACTTCCTTCTTACTCCCCTTGTAATGTATTCTCATAATGTCTTTATATCAAATAGTTTAACATTAAACTATCATAAATGCTTTCCCCGTATCAAGATGTTTTTTGGTTAAAGTAAAGGTTGTTGAGAGATTGAAGGCAGCCCTTAATTACATCGTCTAATACAATTGGCGACAGACTTAAATAATTTTAAATACCCAACACCTTTAAAATCTCCTCAAACACCTTTAAAAAATCTTTCTTATCCGAAAAGGTATCAAATTCTTTAAGCTGGCTGCGGATATAATGAATATCCATATCCTTATTTTTAATAATTACTGACTTTGCATCTTCCAAGTCCCTTGGTCTTCCGGCAAAGATTTTATGGATAATCAGGTCTTCGGGTGAGGCAAAGGCTACCTCCTCCCCCATAATCGTTATTTTCCTTGCCCTTCTTATTGCAATTAACTCGTATTGGGTAAATGAAAATATAAAATCAACCCTTATGCCTGTCGTCTCATCTATAGCAGGCAGCACCATAGTCTGTTTAACAAAAGATTCTATTTCTTTTGGAATTGGTTTTAAGGAAAGTTCTTTTGCTAAAAGAAGGATGTCATTAAGACGGTCAATATTTATTCCGAGTGCTATATCAATATCTCTGGTAAGCCGGGGTTCTCCATAAAGAAGGACTGCCTGACCTCCAATAATCATGTATGGGAGATTATATTTTTTTAGGCAAGCACCTATCCTTGAGAGGATTTCTTCAAACATGAATTTAAAATCTTTGCAACCTTTATATCCACCTCTATTCCTTCAAGAGGATTTTTGAGCGGCAGCACACCAAGTTTTACACTTTCATTCCACAGAGCCGTGAAAATCTGAAGGGATTGGTTATAGCTTAATCTTCCTTTATTCTGCATAAAGTCTTCTTCAAATTTCTTTAAGAGTTCAGGATTTTTTATCATTGGATTAAAGTTCCACCCCCATAATTTTTGCCACTTGATTCACATCCTTATCCCCTCTGCCTGATAAAGATACTACAATTATCTCATTCTTTTTAAGTTTCTTTGCAAACTTGGAGGTATATGCGATGGCGTGGGCGCTTTCTAAGGCAGGTATTATACCTTCGGTTTTTGAAAGGAGTTCAAATGCCTTTAGAGCCTCTTTATCAGTGGCTGATACATATTTAGCACGACCTGTCTTTTTATAATAACTGTGCTCTGGACCAACACCAGGGTAGTCAAGCCCTGCTGATATAGAGTGTGCAGGTTTTATCTGCCCATCATCATCCTGTAATACATAACTCTTGCTTCCATGCAAGACCCCTACTTTACCTTTTGCCAGTGACGCACCATGATACCCTGTATTGAGCCCATATCCTGCCGCCTCTACACCTATAAATTTCACTTTTTTGTCATTATAAAATGAATGGAAGAGACCCATAGCATTACTCCCGCCTCCAACACAGGCAATAAGATAATCGGGCAGTTTCCCCTCTCTTGCTAATATCTGTAGTTTTGTTTCATGTCCTATTACGGACTGAAAATCCCTTACTATCATAGGATATGGATGCGGCCCTGCTGTAGAGCCGACAACATAGTGTGTATCTCTTACTGTTGTAATCCAGTTTCTTAATGCCTCATTCATTGCATCCTTTAATGTCTTTGTCCCTGATGAGACAGGTGTCACCTTTGCACCGAGGAGCTTCATCCTGAAGACATTCAGCGACTGTCTCTCAATATCCTCTTCGCCCATGAATATCTCACACTCTATTCCAAAGAGGGCTGCCGCAGTTGCAGTTGCCACACCATGCTGGCCTGCACCTGTCTCGGCAATAACCCTCTTCTTCCCCATTCTTTTAGTAAGAAGGAGTTGTCCAAGCGTATTATTGATTTTATGGGCACCTGTATGGCAGAGGTCTTCCCTTTTTAAATATATCCTCCCCCCGCCCAATTCCTCCGTCAGTCTCTTTGCAAAATATAATGGTGTGGGTCTGCCGGCATATTCACTTAAATATTTATGAAGTTCCCTGTGAAACCCCCTGTCCCTTTTCGCTTCATGGTAGGCATTCTCCAGTTCATTGAGTGCAGGCATTAAAGTCTCAATAACATATTTCCCACCAAAAATCCCAAAATGTCCTTTTTTATCCGGCAACGAATTTCTCATGGCTCTAAACTCCTAACCCTTTTTATAAACTCTCTAACCTTTATTTTATCCTTCTTACCTTCCCTCTCTTCAACTCCACTACTCACATCTACACCATAAGGCTTAACTCTTTCTATTGCCTCCTTCACATTATCAGGGGTCAAACCACCAGACAGTATAATTCTACCATACCCCTTTGCCTTTATTGCCAGATTCCAATTAAATATCTTTCCTGTTCCACCAAAGCTATCTTCAGAATAAGCATCTAAAAGGAATGCACTGGTTTTATACTCTGCCATTTTTTTAAGAGAGTCTTCATCTTTTACCCTTATTGCTTTTATTGCCTTCACAGGTAGTTTACCACAATAGTCAGGCGTCTCATCTCCGTGCAACTGAACGATATTAATATTACACTCATGAATAGTATTAACAATATTCTCTATACTCTCATTTACGAAAACCCCAACAGTTGTAATAAAAGGTGGAAGTTTTGAGATTATCTCTTTGGCTTTTGTTTTTTCAATAAAACGGGGACTCTTTGGGTAAAATATAAATCCAAGTGCATCAGCCCCGCAATCAGCCGCATAAAGGGCATCTTCTAAATTTGTTATCCCGCATATCTTTACCTTGACCATTATATCAGTCAACCTTTGGCAGTCTCGCCAATGCCCTCTTTATCTCCTCCTCAGGCATTTCAAAGTCCTCAAGTTTTTGTGTTAAGTAACTATCATAGGCAGACATATCAAAATTTCCGTGACCGCTCAGGTTAAATGCAATGACCTTCTGCTCCTTTGTAACTGCCTCAATAATCCCTTTATGTTTAGTCAGTGAAAATCTGTGGCAAAAAGTTACTATTTTTTTAACATATATTCGCCTGTATTATCAATATTAATATTCTTTTTAATATTCTTTTTCCCTATAGAGGTATTTAATGATATTGAGCCTTTAATCTGATAATTAACTTTATCCCCATTCACCACTTTAAGGGCTGTATTCCAGAAATCAGGCCTATCTATCCCAATCCTTGCAGATACAGTAAACGGGGCATTCCCCTTTGCATTTACCTTTACCCTATCTTTCAGTTCCCCGTCAATTAGCTCACTCCCTTCAATCTTGATTTTATATAGAAATTTCTCTATCTCAAAATCTATGAGATTTGGATTATAGATGTCGGCAGTTAAATTTACGGTAATCTCTTTAAGGCTGACAGATGAGACCTCAATCTTCTGCAAGGTAATCTCAGGTTTTTTAAAAAGTCTGTTCTGGCAGGCAGGAAAGAGGAAGAAGGAATGAAAAAATAAGAAGACACCGATTAACGCAGATTGAGAGGATAATTTTAAAAATCTGTGTTTATCTGTGTTCACCCCGTTAGAAATTCTGTAACCAGATAGGATAACTAACGGTTTTGATGTTCTATTTCTAACGGGGTTCATCTGCGTCCAAAACTAAATTCATCAATTCACCCATATCGTCAATTATCCAGTCTGCACCTGCCTCAATCAGTTCTCTCCTATCCCTATAACCATAAGTAACGCCGCAGGTATATGTCCCCGCCCTTTTCCCGCATTCTATATCTACCGCACTGTCCCCAACTATGAGTGTTTTTTTCGGGCTGGCTCCAACTCTTTCCATAACCAGATTTATTGTATCAGGATGTGGTTTTTTATTTTTAAGGCTGTCACCGCCGAGAGCTATTTCAAAATATTTGGCAATATCAAGACCTGACAATATCTTTTTTACAAACCTCTCAGACTTGTTTGAAACCACAGCCTTTTTTATTCCTGATAACTTTTCAATGACACCAATCACATTTGGATACAGGACTGTATTATCCAGAAGGTGTTCCAGATAGTATGCCCTGAATATATCAAGGGCATTACCAATTCCATTCCCCCCTGCAGCCTCTAAAGACTTCCTTATAAGAGGCTCTACACCGTTTCCCACATAGGTATAAATGAGGTCATCTGGCACCTCTTTCAGATTAAGCTCCCTCAGGGTAAAATTAACTCCATTGGCAATATCAACCTTGGAGTCAATGAGTGTCCCATCTAAATCAAAGATAATCAGTTCAAATTTGTTTTTCATCTTATGAAATCTTACCTCTAACCCCTTCTCTTTTTAATTAGTTCAACAATATGACTCCCCCTTAAAATTACGCCCGGAACAATCAAAATTATATGAGGCACCAGTATATATGGAAAAGGTTTAAGTTTTAACCAGAGTCCAACAGGCCAGACAAGTCCGCCTGATATTATCAAGATAAGACCAAGAGTTTTTTTATTCATTTAGGGTTTCTTCATTATTACCTTTATCTTTTCTCCTGCTGTCAGTTTATCATCCACATTTTTACCGTTTATCAAGGCAACCTCAAAGGCAACTCTTTCATCCTTTGCTATATCTTTTGAAATAGACCTGAATGTGTCACCATTCTTTATAGTATAAATATGGATATATCTGTCAGGTTTTGCAAATTTATTACTTGAATCTCCTCCATAAGGGAGCTCCTCTATCTTTGATTTATAGTTATCCTCCAATCTTTCAAGATTACCCCCCCTCGCAGCAATTATATTCGCCTTGTCCTCAGAAGAGATAATCCTTTCTATAGTATCAGGATGTGTGGCAAGAAAACCGTGATAGCCTGTGCCAGCAAACCTCTCACGGGCTTTGAGCTTCCTGAAGAAATCCTTCATCACCCTTGGGTCATAGCCTGATGAGTGCGAGTATATAATCCCAAGTTCATCCGACTGCATCTCAGCCTCCCTCCCGTATCCGCTAAGTATGTGCTGGGATAGCTGTGTCGTTATTGTAACCCATGCACCCGCCTCTTTCCTTATCTCCTGGCTTGCGATGAGTCCTGCTATTGTGAGGAGGGCACTTGCAATACTCTTATTCATCTGGCTCACGGCATGATGAGATGTTACATGCCCTATCTCATGCCCCAGAATCACCGCAAGCTCCGCCTCACTGTTTACATAAGCCAGCATCCCCCTTGTGATATATATGTATCCTCCGGGTAATGCAAAGGCATTGACCTCCGGGCTGTCCACAACCTTAAAATGATATTCAAAGATGGGGTCTTTTATTGATTTTATCAGCTTTTGTCCGATTTCATTTATATACCCCTGAAGGACTTTATCATTAAAATATCCATATGCCCTGATGATATCCTTGTCAGCCTCTTTTCCTATTTCTACCTCTCCGGCAGGAGTAATGCTGTTTAGGGGGGTAACTTGAGGGGAAAGGATCAAGAGGTAGAAGATAAAAGCAAAAACATGAACACGAACAGCACGAATGAACAAATTACACGAATTAATAAAACAGCTTAATTTAGTTTTTATTTGTGCCATTCGTATATTCGTGGAATTCGTGTTACAATTTTTTATAACTTTATTTACACTCACTTACCCGTTATCTTCTTAATCAGCTCGGAAACTTTTTTATGGGACATCTCATCTGTGTAGTCATCATAATCATCTTCAAATCTCCTCAGATGCCTCTTCTCTTCATTTATCAGAAAATCAAACAATTCCTTTACCTTTCCGTCCTCCAGTGAATCGGCAAATGTGGAATATACCTTCACAGCCTCTTTTTCCTTGTCCATAGCCACAGCTAATATATCAATAAAATCTGCATCATCTGCCAATCCGCGCCTGGCTACAAAATCAGAAATATTCAGGCTTTTTATCTTTTTTATTATCTTTGGAATATCCCCGCTGGCATCTATCTTTTTTTCTAAATTTGAAATGAGTTCCTTATGCCCAAGCTCCTCCCTTGCCAGCTCCTCAAGAAATTTTTTTGCATTTTGCAGCTTTGCCCTCTTTGCCGCATCAGAATAAAATTTATTAGAGTTTTCTTCCAAAATCTTTGCGAACGCCAGCACTTCTTTAACTGTCATTTCATCCATTTTTACCTCCCCTTTTATACCCTTTCATACGGATCAAATAGTTTTTTATATTCCTGGATGGCAAACCTGTCTGTCATGCCTGCAATGTAGTCGCAGATTAGCCTCTCTTTTTTTTCAATCTTTAAGTCCTTCTGGACATTTGGCGGCAGGAGTTCCACCTTCCCTAAATATGCATCAAACAATTCCTTTATAAACCTTCCTGCCTTATCCTCCATCCTTTTCACCCTGTAATGATTATACATATTCTTCTTTAAAAAATCCTTCAACTCTCTATCTCTCAGTTTCATATCCTTGCTAAAAGATACAATCCTCTCAGAAAAATTTTTAACATCAGCAATTGACCTGATGCCGTACTTCTTAATATTCTCCTTTGTCTGCTCAACAAGGTCAGTCACCTGCTGGTTTATAATTGCCCTCACAACCTGATACTTGAGTATGTTTGAACTTATATTATTAAACTCCTGTTTTATCCTCCGATAGTTTTCCTCCCAGATTTTCACCTCCTTTAAACTCTCCATGTCTATCATCTCGGATGTTACACCGTCATCTAAATCGTGGCTGTTATAAGCAATGGCATCTGAATAGTCAACAATCTGAGCCTCCAGTGTAGGAGATGATGTGCCAAATTCTTCAAAGGCAGGGTCATCATACTCTGTCTTATGTTTGGCTATCCCCTCTCTCACCTCATAGGTCAGGTTTAACCCTCTGAATTCAGGATACCTGTTTTCTATATGGTCAACTATCCTTAGCGATTGTTTATTATGCTCAAATCCACCATGTCCCTTCATCAGTTCATTTAGAATCTTTTCGCCTGAGTGTCCAAATGGGGAATGTCCGAGGTCATGTGCAAGCGAGATTGCCTCCGAGAGGTCTTCATTCAAGCCAAGCGCCCTTGCTGCAGACCTTGAAATCTGGGCAACCTCAAGTGTATGGGTAAGCCTTGTCCTGTAATAATCCCCCTCATGATATACAAATACCTGAGTCTTATATTCAAGACGCCTGAAGGCTGAACAGTGTATTATCCTGTCCCTGTCCCTCTGAAATGCTGTGCGGTATGGATGTTCAGGCTCGGAATGCCTTCTGCCCTTCGTATCCCTGCTGTGCATTGCATATGGAGCAAGCCTTTTACTCTCATATTCATAGGCATCAAGAGGGGTATGCATATTTTAAGAATATAATAAAAAACCTATGGTGTCAATTCAAACAGATTTTCTGTCTTGATAAAGATATAGGCGAAAAGGTTGAGGAGCTATACAGACTGGCACTCGAAATAAATACCCCTGAATTGATTAACAGGCTTGGCGAGATAATTCCATGGTTATAAACCATGGACAGATACTAAAGATAAAATGAGGAGTCAGAGTTTAGAATGCTGATATAGGGAAAGATTTTTCTTTATTCTAAATTCTGACTCCTGCTTGGTTGTTTTTAATTATATCAATAATTTTTAATATTTTTATATTAACACCTCTTTTTAGATTTTTTTGCTGTCTTTTTTGTTGTCTTTTTTTTAGTTGCCATAATTTTATCTATCACCTCCTTTGTTCTTAAAAATCCTTCCCCAATTAGCTGATTTAGTCAGTTTAAAGATATATATAAGTTGCTATAAATATAGCACCTGATTAATTTTTGTCAAGAGGAATTATTTAGTATGTCAAGCCAAAGTAGAAATGTCCTGTTTTTAAGTTTCTGTTAATAGTAATTCTGTTGTGTATGCCTAAGTATGTAATGCATTACATTAAAATAGCTTTGTAAAATTCAAACATAATCTGAGATAAATAATACCTGGTTTTTTCTGTTTGTAACGAGTTTTCCGTTTGAAATCATTTGGTATGTTTGATAATATAGCTCAGAAATGAGAAATATTATCTTTCTTATTTTTATAGCTATACTACTATATATCCCCGCCAATATTTATGCCCAGACAGAAGGTGAAAAAATAAATGTCTGTGTTGAATGCCACCAGAACCTTGAAGATACCCTAAAGGATGCTGTAACAAACTGGCAGGAGAGTGTTCACAAGAAGGCAGGTGTTTTTTGTAATGATTGCCACGGGGGAGACCCAAATGACTCCGGTAATGCAATGGATGAGAAGAATGGATTTATAGGAATACCGAGACCAAAGGATATTCCAAAAATATGCAGCAGGTGCCACTCTGATGTAACAATGATGAGGAAATACAACCTCAAGACAGACCAGTTTAATCTCTATAAAACAAGTATCCATGGTATGCGTCTATTTGAAAAAGGTGATGAGTCTGTTGCAACCTGTGCCTCCTGTCACGGAAATCATAATGTATTATCAAAGAATGATCCACGCTCTCCAATATACAGATTCAATGTTCCACTGACCTGCGGCAAATGCCATTCAAATAAAGAGATGATGAAACCGTATAATATACCTGCAGACCAGTATGAGCTTTACAGAAAAAGTCATCATGGGAAAATGCTCTTTGAAAATAAAAACCTTAGAGTTCCCACCTGTGTTGATTGCCACGGTACACATGGTGCTGTCCCGCCTGGGGTAACTGATATGGTGGAGGTATGCAGTAACTGTCATTCTGTCATATTTGAATATTTCAAAAAGAGCCCTCATTATTTGATAAAAAAAGAGGGGATGCCCCGATGTATCAACTGTCACGGAAATCATGATATACAGCGTCCAACATTGGAGAAGTTTACAGGGAAGAGTATGCTGGATTGCGGCGGCTGTCATTACCCTGAATCACCTGCCTTTAAAACTGGTGCTGATATTAAAGCAGCCCTAATAGAGGCAGAAACTTTACTTACCGCTGGTAATAAAGATATCGCACTTGTGAAGGAAAATGGCGGGAACAGTTTTGCCATAAGGCATTTAGAGGACGATATGGATAATGCAAGGACAAAACTTCTGGAGGCCTATTCGGTAAGCCATGCCCTCTCAACAGACGAAATAAAAAGACGCACATCAGAGGTAGTCTCTATTTCAAAAAATGTGAGTGAGACCATAAAAGGCATTATAAAGGATATAAAATTAAGAAAAGTGGGGCTCATATTTACATGGGTTGTGATTGGAGTAATAATCATACTGTTAAGGCAGAAGGCAAAGAATTGGAAAAGGGTAATAAAATAGTATCCTCAAAGGGTTAATTTAAAGATATTCTTTTAACCCCTTACTCTTTAATAGTTCCACTATTTTTTTTACATCCTGTGCCTTTTCCTTTGGACAGACGAGAACTGCATCCCTCGTAGCAACAATCACAATATCCTTTATCCCGATAGTGGCAACTATTTTCTTGGGGCTGTGTATAATACAACCGTCTGTATCAATACCCACATGATTTCCGACAACGACATTATTAAACTTGTCTTTTTCTAAAATATCATATAGTGCCATCCATGTCCCCACATCATTCCATTCTATATCACATGGAATTACTGCTGTATTCTTAGCCCTTTCCATTATACCGTAGTCAATGGATATACTTTCTACCCTTGAATAAACATTTTTTATTACCTTCTTTTCTCTATCCGTCCCCAGAACTTTTTCAATCTCCGCCAGACCGCCATATAAATCAGGCAGAAATCTTTTTATCATCTCTAATATTGCTTCAACCTTCCAGATAAAAATCCCGCCATTCCAGAAGTAATCGCCGCTATTAACAAATCTCCTTGCCCTCCTTATATCAGGTTTCTCCACAAATCTATTAACCCGAAATATCTTTGCCTTGCCGTTCTTTACAAACTCCTCTCCGGCATGTATATAACCATAGCCTGTTTCAGGATAAGAGGGTTTAATGCCAATTGTGATTAGACAATCCTTTTCAGAAGCTATCCGAGCCCCCAATGAGATTATCTCTCTGAATTTTTCCTCATTCTTTATGAGGTGGTCTGCAGGCATGACCACCATAACTCCTTCAGGGTCTTGCTTCTTTATATAAAGAGAGGCAAGCCCGATACAGGGGGCAGTATTTTTTCCAAATGGTTCATCAATTATATTTTGAGGATGAATTTCAGCAAGCTGTTCTTTTATCTTTTTTACCTGAGAATTGGCTGTAACAATAAAAATGTTTTTAGTCTTAATAATTGGCTTGATTCTGTGGATTGTCTTTTGGATGAGGGTTCTGTCACCTGTGAGGTTAAGCAATTGCTTTGGGGTCTTTGATTTGCTGAGGGGCCAGAATCTTGTCCCACTCCCCCCTGCCATTATTACTGCATAAATCATCTTTTTGTTCATTTATGGAAACTATAAAGAAGTGTCAGTGAATAGTGTCAGTGTCAGTTAAAAATACTGAGACTCACACTCACACTGACACTTTTAAGTTTTTGTTTCTTTACTTAAGCCCGGAATAGGAAGTTTTTTTAAGAGCATGAAACCACCAATAAGGAGGGCAATGAAAACAATGGTAAAGAGTTCAAAGTAGTTCTGTATGAAATGTTTTATCTCTGCCCCGAATAACATGATAAGCCCTGCAACAATAAAAAATCTCCCCCCTCTTCCGAGTATTGATACAAGCATAAATTTTTTAAAGTTTATATAAAATACACCTGCAGAAATAGTAAAAACTTTATATGGAATTGGTGTAAAGGCAGCTATTCCAATAGCCCATGCCTCATATCTCTCAAAATAGTTATGGACAAGCTGTATCTTCTCATGGGAGAAAAACTTCTCCAAAATCGGTCTTCCACCCTTTAGCCCTATGAGATAGCCAAAGGAACCACCTGATACAGAACCTACAGTGCTAACAGTTGCATAAAAGAGGGCTATCTGTGGACTTATTATTGAAAGTGCAATAAGAAGGACATCAGGCGGAATCGGAAAAAAGGATGACTCTGCAAAAGCGATTATAAAAAGGGCAATTGTCCCGTAATCTGTCTGTGCCCAATGAATAGTCCATTGAATTAAATCATGAATCATAATTTTTACATATTTGCATCTTTAATTACGGCATGTCAAGTGTTAATTGTGTTTACACCTGATTTTGCTGTATAATCTTCTATCATGAGTAATGATACGCAGGATAGATTCATAACACCGCAGAAGGAAGATGATGATATCAGTTTTGAAGCAACCCTCCGTCCAAGAACACTTGATGAATATATCGGTCAGGAAAAAATCAAAGAAAATTTAAAGGTCTTCATTCAGGCAACAAAAGAGAGAGCTGAGGCATTAGACCATGTCCTGTTTTACGGGCCGCCAGGATTAGGCAAGACTACTATGGCAAATATAATCGCCTCTGAGCTTGGAGTAAATATAAAGGGGACTTCAGGACCTGTCATTGAAAGGGCTGGCGACCTCGCTGCTATTCTCACTAACTTAAAAGAGCATGATGTCCTTTTTATTGATGAGATACATAGACTCAATCATGTGGTTGAAGAGATTTTATATCCGGCAATGGAGGATTTTAAACTTGATATTATGATTGGACAGGGGCCAAGCGCCCGTTCAATAAAGATTGACCTGCCTAAATTTACCCTCGTTGGTGCAACTACAAGGGCAGGATTGCTCACATCTCCGCTGAGGGACAGATTTGGTGTAATTCACCGTCTTGATTACTATAAAGAGCATGAGCTTCAGATTATTGTGGAGAGGTCTGCAAAAATATTGAATATCTCTATTGATTCA
>Ga0209322_10001502_pt1 | contig 13504 bp, 14 predicted proteins | sample Rifsed19ft1_FD_184013 | JGI IMG/M metagenome (GOLD analysis project Ga0209322, IMG submission 184013) | Soil microbial communities from Rifle, Colorado, USA - sediment 19ft 1 (version 2) | ecosystem: Environmental > Terrestrial > Deep subsurface > Rock core/Sediment | place: Rifle, Colorado... | reverse complement strand
ATGATGTATTAAAAAATATTTTCAAATGCTACGCGCGGAAGCACATGATAATTTATTGTTCAACATACACATTAGACGAACAAAAAACGAAATCAATAAAGCTTAGAAATACTTAATCCTCAATCCCGTACTCTTTCCACCTGCCTGCAACCAAATCCAGGTGCTCTTTCGGGGGCAACGAAATAGCCGGATAATCGTGCTTTCTTGTGGCATCGATGGCGACTCGGGACCCTACCGTCCGGCTCGGGTGGTGTTGAGGGACCGAGGGAGGAGCTTGAGAAGGATCTAGGCCCACGGCCTGGATGTCTCTCTCGATATAGATGTCTTTATCCGGTCTCACTCTCCAGCTAAGCGCCCAGTCAATTGCAAAATCATCCCAGATGTCGATGTCGTCATCAACGATCACGGTAATTTTTCCAAAGCCGGTTCTCAAGGACCAGATACCGTACATGGTTTGCTTCACATGACCTTCGAACTGCTTTTTCATCGACACGACGACATAAGCCCCGCTTCCGCCAGCCTCTTTGAGCCTTACGTCCTTGACTGGGAGATTAAGAACGTACTTCAGATGCTTAAACAGCGGCCACTCTCGACCTATCCCACGAATGCAGCTCGATTCAGATGGAGGTCGTTGACTGATGAAGGCCTGGTAGATGGGGTTGTTCCGGAAAGTCATGCACTTGATGACAAAGAAGGGCTGTTGCCCCGCCGGACCCATATATCCTGTGTACTCTCCGAAGGGGCCCTCCAATTCGCGCGCATTAGGCGGAATCTCGCCTTCGAGCACGATCTCAGCGGTTGCCGGAACTTCCAGAGGAATTGTTTCGCAGGGAACAAGGTCCACCGGCTCCCCGCGGAGTCCTCCTGCGACGGCAAACTCGTCTAGGGTTTCGGACATCTTGGAAACCGAAACATACCCTATGGATGGGTCCGCGCCGATGACGACCGCTACTGGAGTGGGTTGGTTCCGGTCATCATTTTTTTTCACGTGCCAGGCTGCGTCTTGAACCTTGCCGATGAGGAAGCCGGTCTTGTTGGGCCCTTTGACCTGCATGCGATAGGTTCCGACGTTGCGGATGCCCGTTTCCGGGTCCTTGGTGATGACGTAGGGCGAAGTAAAAAACGGTCCCGGGTCTTCTCCTACGGTCCAGATGGGTACGGGGAGTTTTTGAATATCTACCTGATTGCCCATCAGGACGTTTTCCTTACAAGGTCCATCCTTCACGAGCCTTGGCGGGATGGGTTTCTCTAAGGCCTGATCCCATTTGCGGTTAATGCCGTCCACTGAGTTCGTTTCCAATCCAATCGCGTAGATCTCCCGCGAAGCCCCCAAGACGCCTGCGACCACCGGGATTTTAAAGCCCTTCACATTTTCAAACATCAGGGCCGGACGCCGCTCGGGAGGTATCTTGTAGAAGAGCTGGCGGCAGACCGCGGCAATTTCCCAATCCTTATCCACCTCTTTGCGAACCCTTTTCAGTTTCCCTTGCTCTTCAAGGGCCGCCAGATAACTACGAAGGTCCCGGTAAGCCATTTCTCCTCCTAGCGATTATTACTGATCTCCAACCGGCATTATAATCGTTCCAAACTATCTCGCACATTAATCCTCAGAATGTCAACGAATTCGCTGAAAATTTGAGCGGAAGATGAAAAGGCAGGCTTGGGCCTAATCAATCACGCGCGGATCTCGCTGCGCATGAACTTGATGTAGGAAATGCCGAAGCAGACGGCGACCAGGGCGAAGAGAGTTGTGACCTGGGGCAAGATGAGAAGGAGGCTTTGGCCCAGGGCCAGAGGCGTGAGTAGGATTCCTTGGGTTTGCTCCGGAAGGGCGATTCCCAGGAGACGCGCTGTGGGGTTGAGCAGAATGTTGACACTTTCCCCAAAGAGGGTGCTTGGGGATATCCGGCTGATTATGGACGCGATATCCGCCTGACGGGTCAGTTCTTCTGCTGTGGAGGGGCTGGGCACGATGAAGCCCGCTACGACCTGAGCGATCAACGGGGCGAAGATGGCAAGGAAGAGCCAAAGCGCCAGTGAGCCCAGAGCGGCGGTTACTGTCCGCTGGAACAGCAGGGAAAAGAGCAGAGCCAGGGCGAGCCAGAAGCCGACGTAGAAGATTCCCACGAGCGTAAAAATAAGCATCCGCCAGAGCTCTTCGGCATTGGGCGGGAAGCCCACCAGCGTAATCCCCAGCCCTATGACAAGGAGGAGAATGGAGGCCCAGAGAATCGCCACGGTGGCGAGACCGGCGAGAAACTTTCCATTGATTAGACTATCGCGATAGATAGGCTGGGATAGGACCCGGCTTAGAGTCCCGCGCGCGTATTCGCCGCTGATCGCATCAAAGCCGAGCATAATTCCCACTAACGGACCGAGGAGTCCAATAAAGGTCGCTAGCGATAGGAGGCCCCCGCTCTGCGAGGTAAGAAGCAAAAGGAAAACAAAGTCCGTCGGGATGCCCTCTGCCTCCTGTCGTATCGACTGGCCGGAAGCGTAAATGGCCCACACGCCGGTGAGCACGATGATCGCCAGAAGGATCATGAAACGGCGACTGCTAAAATGATCTGCAAGCTCTTTCCAGAAAACCACACCCATATTATTAGGCCTCGCGAAAGTATTTGAGATAAATTTCCTCCAGCGTCGGGTCCTCGGAGCGGAGCTGGAGGAGAGAAAGCCCTTTTCTGGACACTAACGAGACAACCGCTGGCCGCACATCCACTGTGCAATGGAGAAACCAGCCGCCGACGCGCGGTTCAACTTCTGCTATGCCGGAGATGGAGCGCAGCTCGGCTTCGAGTCCGTCGGCCTTGCCACCGACCTCGAGCAGAAAATTCCATCGGCGCTCCTTTAAGATTGCGCTTCCAAGCTTGTCAACATCACCCTGAACGATCATTTTTCCCTTGACGATAATACCGATTCGGTGACAAATCTGTTGCACCTGATGGAGCAAGTGGGAAGAGAGCATGATAGTTATCCCATGCTCGCGATTTAGCCCTGTTATCAGCTCGAGGATTCGGGTTACCCCATCGGGGTCGATCCCCAGAGTGGGCTCGTCCATGATGACTACTTTTGGCTCCTTAACCAGAACCTCCGCAATCCCGAGCCTTTGTTTCATGCCGCGTGAGAACTCGCTCACGGGGCGGTCTCCATCATTGTCAAGGCCGACCTGCCCGAGCAGCCGCGTGATTCTACGGTTGGCATCCGTCCGGGGAACGCGATTCAGGCGGGCGATGTAAAAGAGATTTTCCCGCGCAGTAAGATCCTCATAGAAGCCGGGATTCTCCGGCAGGTACCCGACACGTTTCTTTACCTCCAAAGGCTGTCGTGTAGGATCAAAGCCGCAGACAAAGGCCTGCCCGTCTGTCGGTTCGCTAAGACCGAGGAGCATTAAGATCGTTGTGGTTTTGCCCGCGCCGTTGGGTCCGAGAAAACCAAAAGTTTCTCCCTCCTCGACCTTGAGGCTAAGTTCGTTGACTGCAACCAGGTCCCGGTAGCGCTTGGTCAGTCGAGCGGTTTCAATGACAGCGCTCATCTGCGGCCCAGGCGGACAAAAACTACAGCTAATCCAATAACGACTGCCGCGACGATCAGGGCGCCGATCCAACCCCAAAATGTAGGCGTCGAAACCGTTACTCTGAATTCCACCGTTTTGCTTGCGTCTGGGCTGTTGGTGGAAAGCGAGATGAGATAATCGCCTGCTATGGCCCGAGCCGGGGCGAGAATCTCCATACTGAGCTCCCGCACGTCTCCCGGATTCAAGGCGTCGATCTTGTCCGGCTTGAATTCAATAGTCCATTTTTCGGGTTTCTTGGTGAGGAAGGAGAGGTTCCGGATGGCTGCAGTTCCAGCATTGCCCACGAGAAAAGGAACGGGCGTTTTCTTTCCGGCAGTAACAGAGGTGTTGAGCGTTCCGATGGAGGTCCCTATTTTAAGATCGGTGGTTCCCTTGAGCGTAACCTTTAGGTTGGTTGAGGCTTCGAAGGCGCCGGCGCGCGCCCTCACCGTCACCGGAAATTCGCCCGCATCCGCCCGCGCCGGAGAGTCGATCTCCACGCTCAGCGTCTCAGTGGCGTTTTCCTTGAGGGCAATCGAGGAGACCTGTGTATCTCCGAATTGAGGCTTGAAGCGCACCACCCACCCTGTGGGAGCCTGCGCGACCAGCGAAGCGGTGAGAGGCTTGTTGGTTTCGTTCTTGAGGTCTACGGTAAATTTGAGGGTTTGACCTGTAGGCGTGCCTAAAACGGGATACTGACTGGTGAGCTTCAGGCCGCCGGTCTCAACCTTCCTGGAGGTTACCTGGAACGAGATCTTTTCAGCCTGACTCGTGGTTCCCGCTTCGTCCTTGGCGGCAACTCTGATCTCATAGCTTCCCGGCTTGGTCTTCTCTGGCACCTTCGCTTTGAACTCGACAGTGGTCGATTTTTCTCCCTGGACCATTACAGAGCGAACGGGATAGCTCGGATAGCGGGAATGGAAGTTAACCTCCCATCCGGAGGGAACTCCCTCGATGGACAGACCCACCCGGACGGGGTTCTTGGTGCGGTTCACAACTTCCGTGTCCATGGTGACATCCTGCCCCTGGCCCACCGTCACGTCTTTGTAGGGGAGGATGAGGTTAAAAGAGTCTTTGGTGTCCGAAGAGTCCTTCTTTTCAGTACTTTCTGCGGCAAAAGTAGGAGCGAACGAGTAGCCGGAGAAAAAGAAAAAAGAGACCAGGAAAGAGCATACAAGCAAGCGGCCGGGCTTTAAAAGTCCGATGCTCATGAAAATTCCCCCTTTAGGCATTAGATTTAGTTGCTGTAAGTTAATCACAATCTATCGGGACGTCAACCCCTCGCTATACTTTTCCTAACTGTCTCAGGGCTTCATAGAGGACTATAGAGACAGCGTTGGAGAGATTCAAACTGCGCACCCCTTCGCCCATCATCGGGATTCGGTAAGTCCGCTTTGCGTTAGCGTCGAGAAGTTCCTGAGGAAGGCCGCGGGTCTCCGGCCCAAAAACGAGAAAATCTCCTTCCTGATAACGCGCCTGCGTATAGGACTGCGTAGCCCTTTTGGAAAAGTAGAGGAGATGGTTTCTGTCGTGCTTCCTAAAAAAATCCTCCCAAGACTCGTGCAGGCGGACGTCGACATATTTCCAATAGTCGAGGCCGGCCCGCTTCAGATGTTTGTCATCGATCTTAAACCCCAGCGGGGCCACAAGGTGAAGCGGTGTGTTAGTTGCCGCGCACAGACGGGCAATACTTCCTGTGTTGGGAGGGATCTCGGGGTGGAAAAGAACTACGTGCATAGCTACGTCTATAGCGTCTTTAGAGTCTCTCGCGTCTATTGAGTCTACCGCGACAGACCATAACTCAACAGACTCAACAGACTCAACAGACTCAACAGACTCAACAGACTCAACAGACTCAACAGACTCAACAGACTCAATGACCCATCTATCGGCTGTCTAGAATGAATGTTACCGGGCCATCGTTGGTGATGCTGACTTCCATTTTTGCCTGAAATTTTCCGGTCGCGACCTTGAGGCCCGACTCTCTCAGCCTTTGGACGAAGCAGTCGTAGAGCGCCTCCGCCTCTTGGGGCGACGCCGCCTGGCTGAATGACGGGCGTCTGCCCTTCGAGCAATCTCCGTAGAGGGTAAATTCTGAAACGAGCAGAATTTCACCATCCACCTCCCGCAGGGAACGATTAAACTTACCCGTGTCGTCCTCGAATATTCTTAATCCCACCGCTTTTTCAGTGAGGGTGCAGGCATCCTCTTCCGTGTCTCCTTTGGCGATGCCGATAAAGAGGCAAAGCCCCGCACCTGTCCTGCTTATCTCTTCTCCGGCGACCGTTACCTTCCCCTCCTTGATCCTTTGCACCAAGATCCGCACGATATTTTCTATTAGGATTATTTTTTCTTGAAAACAAGGGGGGACAACCGGAGCGTTTCATGATATAGGAAATTCAGGCGAGCGCATGTACCCGATTCTTTTTCAGATTGGCCCGTTTACGATTTATAGCTTTGGGACTTTGATGGCCTTGGCAGCTCTTTCTGCCGGATGGATCGTCTGCCTTGAGCTTCAAAGAAACCGCTATAACCCGGAGCTGGCCTCGACCCTCATCTTTGCCGCTGCTATCGGCGGTCTGCTTGGGGCCAGGGTTCTTTTTCTGTTTGAGGAGTGGGAAAGCTTTGTCCGCTCTCCCTGGGACTTTATTTTCAGCGGCGCGGGATTCACATGGTATGGCGGTATGTTGGGAGGGGCGCTGGCTGTCACCTGGGTTGTGAGCCGCAAAGGCATTCCCTGGCTTAAGGCCGCTGATATTTCTGCTCCCGCTTTGGCCATCGCTTACGGGATCGGCAGGATCGGTTGTCACGTTGCCGGAGATGGGGACTGGGGAACGGTTACCGACGTCCCGTGGGGCGTGGAGTATACCAGGGCCATCATTGGCTGGGTTCATCCTTATACCGGCATGCCTTATCCGCCGGGGACGAGAGTCCATCCTACGCCGATTTATGAGTTCATCGAATCCGTCGTCGTTTTCGGCATCCTCTGGGCGCTCAGGAAAAAGGAGCATCAGGACGGAACGATGTTCTGGCTTTATTTAGTCCTGTCGGGACTGGCTCGCTTTATAGTGGAATTCTGGCGCGTCAATCCGGCCATCGGCTGGGGTATGACAGAGGCGCAGTGGTTCAGTTTGATTTTCGTAGCGTTGGGCTTATGGCAAACCCTCAGAGTCCGTCCTTTGTTTGCCTCTTGAATAACCCATATTCCTACCAGACCGCATGCATGACTTCGAAGATGCGTTTGTGCGTCCTCGGGTTGTATTTGCCCAGCTTTTTCAGATATCCCCTGCAAACGTGGTGGAAGAACGCCTCCACAGCCTGGGCCACGTTCATCCCTTTACCGTTGAGCGTGCGGTGGCCGCTCAGGCGGCCGTGACGCAGGAATGCCGTCTCGGCGGGGAAATAGATCAAGTCGCAGAAACCAACGTTGAGCGGGACGGCGAGGGCGGTCTGAAGGGAGAGGCGGTTGTTAATTTCGATGTCACCGAGCGAAGCGCTCAACCAGTCGCGGTAAAACTGAGGCCCGCCGCCTTCCGATTCGGCAATAACGGCGGGGTTGGCGGGAGCCAGTGCGGAGTAAGGTTCAAGAGCAGTGATCTTCCCGTCCGCGCTCTTGCGAATTCCCCCTTGACCCTTGGTGGAGCAGTTGATAATCAACCCCACCTTGGGTGCATATTCGGGGATCTCTTCTTCGGTGATGGCTTGGACGTTGCCGAAGATTCTTCGAATATCCTGGGCTAAGGAGCAGGCGCCTTCAGGCGTCCGGTTGGCGATGAGGAGTCGGCCTTTTCCCAAAACTTCGGTCAGATGAAAGGCAACAGCCCGGGCAGAGCCCCCTGCGCCGATGATCAATACATCGGTACCATTCAGAGACTTTACGAAAGGTTTCTTTTGCCCCGGCTGGGGTGTGACGATGCTGTTCAAAAAACCTTTCCCGTCCGTGTTGTAACCCACCAGTTCTCCGTCCTCGGTCCGGACGATGGTATTTACCGCCCCGATCTGCCCGGCCTTTTCGTCGAGCTTGTCTAGAAACTCCATGATTTTGACTTTGTACGGGACGGTGACATTTACCCCCATTACCTGATCGGATTGTCTCAATACGCTCACCATCTCAGGCAGCCGAGAAAGATGCACATCGAAGGGAAGGTAGATGGCTTTCATCTTGAGGTCGCGAAACGCCGCATTCCATAAGGAAGGGCTCTTGGCATAATGTGACGGCGCGTCGCCGATAATGCCGGCAATTTTTTTTCTCCCTATAGCCTTGCGGTCCAGCCGGTTATCGATGCAAGCCTGGATCCGTTTGATGTCGTCTGGTAAAGACACGGTGTTACTCGTTAACTCGTAGAGTCGTTAATCGAATAACTAATAACAAGTAACGAATAACGAGGTCAATAGAAGGGTTTGATACCCGGTTCAGAAAATTCATTGTTCGCGGTGGCGTCTTTCCAGACTTCGGCCTTTTCCATGTTCAAACAGCCGGCATTTCAATATATGGGGTCGGACCTTTAATTTTTCACTTGACGCTTATGAGGGTATTGGATATATAGTTATGTCCAGTCTGCCTAAGGCAATTTCCTAACAGGGAAGGAGGATTTCCTTATGGCTCGCGCATTGAGAGTCCAATTCGATGGTGCTCTTTATCATCTGGTGGTTCGGGCGAACAACCGACAGCCCTTGTTCCGGGATACGCAAGACAGACGGCATTATCTCGATCTCCTGAGTCGTTACCGAGAACAATTCGGGTTCAGGATTTATTGTTATTTGTTGATAAACCGTCAAGTTCATCTCCTTATAGAGACCCCCAAAGGGAATGTAAGTAAGGTGATGCAGTGCTTGGGGACAAGCTATACCTCCTATTTCAATCGCCGACATAAAAGGCGGGGGACCCTCTTTGAGGGGCGCTACAAAAGCTATTTGATTGAAAACGGAAGATACCTTCCTGAGGTCACGCGCCATATTCACCAAAGCTCTTTCCCCTCGGGGTTAAACACCAATAAAAAGAGAGATTATCCTTGGAGCAGCTATCGCATTTATCTTGGGATCAAGCCCTCCGATCTCGTCGATACAGAACCGGTCTTGGTTCGCTTTGGTGAGACCCTGAAAGAACAGCAGAAGCGATATCGGGAGTTTGTGGAAAGCGAGGATCTCGGGGAAAGCGGACGGCGAGACACTCGACATCTGGAGAATTATCCTTCTTTTGCAGAGAAAGTTGACGTTGGGTGCCAGAGTGCGCAGATGAATAGGAGAGAGGATGATTCTCTGAAGGTGGCGGAGAGAATTTTACGTGAAGTTAATCTGAGTCTCTCTTTGACTCCCAATGAGATGGGGGATCTGCGGGAAAGTAGGAAGAGGGGTCTGGCAAGGCATGTGGCCATGTACCTAATCAGAAAGCAGACGAGTCTTCCGTTGCGTTCGATAGGGCAGCTTCTCGGCGTTAAAGCCCCTGCCGTGGCTCTTGGTATTGGTAAGGTGGAACAGTTATTGAAGCAAGAGGACTTTTCTAAAAAGGTAAAAAGCTTATTGGAAAACAACACGTTTTCATTTTCGGAGTCGGAGACGGCTGGGGAATATTCTCCTCTTGAGAGAGAATTTTTCAATGGAAACTCGGTTGCTTGAAGTCGAAGCGGGGCTTCGCTGGTATGTGATCCGCGCGAAGCTGAGGAAAGAGACCGTGGTAGAAAGGCGGATCGGAGATTTGGGTTTAGAAGTGTTTCTTCCTTGGCTGCGGTCTCGGCGTCGTGTTGGGAGCAGATACCAGTGGGTGTTGTCACCGCTTTTCCCCGGATACCTTTTTTGCCGCCTGGATCTCATGCTTTCAGGAAAGGCTGCTCGGTACGCACCGGGAGTAAAGGACTTTGTGAAGTTTGGCAATCGGATCGCTGAGGTTGGAGAAGAGGTAATAAAGGCTATTCGGGATCGGTGTCCTGAAGGGGTGGCTGAGTTTAAACCTCGTCCATACCGGGCCGGTGAGCCAGTCCTCATTAGAGAGGGCCCGTTTGCCGGGCTTGGAGCGATCTTTGAACGGGAGATGGCGGGGAGTGACCGGGTGGCGATTCTACTCGAGCTTCTCGGGCGGCAAACCCGCTTGGTTCTTTCCAGCGAGATGATTGCGCGGGTCTGACCAGAACGGAAATATTTGTCGGCAGTCAACCGGTTGACAAATTGAAATTAGCAGACGGTTGAGAAAAAGAGGTTGCCTGGGTTTTTAAGGCAGCCTCGCCAATGAGTGACGCCTCTTTTTGCAGAGTTCCAAAGAGGGGCCTGCATCCTGATTAGAACAGGATATGCGGGGATGGCGGAAGCCTGCCCGTAGATTTGAGAGAAGCCTGGGAAAAAACAAAAAATGGTCACTCAGTCGTCAGCGTTAAAGGGTTTAGTCTTGAGCGGAGGCAGAGGGCGCCGGTTGAGGCCAATCACCTACACCGGAGCAAAACAGCTTGTTCCTGTGGCCAACCGGCCTATTCTCTTCTATGTCCTTGAAAATTTGTCTGAAGCGGGAATTAAAGACGTGGGGATCATTATCTCGCCAGAGACCGGTAAGGAAATTAAACATGCAGTGGGGGACGGGAGAGATTGGGGTCTAAAGGTAGATTATATTCTTCAAGAGGAGCCGCTTGGACTTGCCCATGCGGTCAAAATTGCAAGACCCTATTTAGGGATGAACCCTTTCATTATGTATCTTGGCGATAACCTGATTACAGGAGGTATAACAGATTTTGTTAAAGAATTCACACAAAACGGGGCAAATTCACAGATTCTCCTTGCAAAAGTACCAAACCCACAGCAGTTCGGTGTGGCAGAGCTATCTCATGGGAGGGTTGTCCGGCTTGAAGAGAAACCAAAGGAACCAAAGAGTGATTTAGCATTAGTTGGTGTTTATATGTTTGATAAGAATATCTTTCAGGCAGTTAAAAATATCAAGCCCTCATGGAGAAATGAATTGGAAATAACAGATGCCATTCAATATATGATAGATAAAGGCTTCAATGTCCAGTCACATATTATCAACGGATGGTGGAAGGATACAGGAAAACTGGAGGATATGCTTGAGGCGAACAGGATGGTGTTGGATACACTGACAACAGAGATAAACGGATTTGTTGATAGCAACTCAAAGGTGGAATTCAAGGTTGTGATAAGTAAAGGGGCAGAGGTAATAAATAGTATCATAAGGGGACCAGCCATAATTGGAAGTAATACAAAAATTATAAACTCATTTATTGGCCCATTTACATCCATAGAGCATGATGTGATAGTTGAAGAGAGTGAGATTGAGCATAGTATTGTGTTGGAATACAGCGTTATAAATGGGATAAAGGGGAGGATAGAGGACAGCCTGATTGGGAAGAATGTTGAGGTCTCTGCATCACCCTTAAAACCAAAGGCATATAGGTTTATGTTAGGTGACTCAAGTAAAGTGGGAATATTATGAGGAAAATATGGGTAATGTCATTGACGGTGTAAAGACAAAGAAGCTAAAAGTTATACCTGATGAGCGTGGCAGGTTAATGGAGATGCTCAGGTGTGATGACGAGATATTTGAAAAATTTGGGCAGATTTACATGACAGCTGCATATCCTGGTGTGGTAAAGGGCTGGCACTATCATAAAGTTCAGAATGATAATTTTGTGATTGTTAAAGGGATGGTGAAGGTGGTCTTATATGATGACAGGGAAGGCTCTTCTACGAGGGGAAAAATTAATGAGTTTTTTCTTGGAGAGCATAATCCAACACTCCTTCATATACCCAAATTAGTTGTTCATGGCTTCAAGGGAATAAGTGTTGAAGAGGCAATTATAATAAACTGTCCCACAGAGCCTTATGACTACAAGACCCCTGATGAATTCCGCATTGACCCGCATAATAATAATATCCCTTACGATTGGAGCAGGAAAGACGGATGAAGCTACTTGTTACTGGCGGGGCAGGATTTATAGGCTCAAATTTCATCCGATACTATTTAAAGGAAAATCCCAATGATAGTATAGTAAATCTTGATAAGCTTACCTATGCAGGAAATCTGGAAAGTCTTAAGGATATAGAAGGTGATAAAAGATATAAGTTTATCCACGGGGATATTGCAGATTTTAATTTAGTTGACAGGTTGTTGAAGGATGGGATAGATGTAGTTATAAATTTTGCCGCAGAGTCCCATGTTGACAGGAGTATTGACGACCCATCCCCTTTTCTTAAGACAAATATAACAGGCACCCAGCTAATCCTTGAATCATCCAGAAGAAATAAAATCTCACGCTTCATTCAGGTATCAACAGATGAAGTTTACGGTTCTTTAGAGCCTATTGGTCTTTTTACGGAGAGGTCGGCATTGAAACCCAATAGCCCCTACGCAGCCAGTAAGGCATCGGCAGATTTACTGACAAGGGCTTATTTCAAGACCTACAATTTTCCTGCTTTAATAACCCGATGTTCAAATAACTACGGACCTTATCAATTCCCTGAGAAGCTTATCCCCCTTTTTGTGACAAACGCACTATTGGATGAGCCGCTGCCGGTATATGGAGATGGGCTTAATATAAGAGACTGGCTATATGTAGAAGACCACTGTAGGGCAATAGATATTGTTTTAAAAAAAGGGAAAGAAGGTGAGGTATACAATATAGGTGGAAATACAGAAAAGAAAAATATAGAAATTACAGATAAGATTTTGAGCATTTTAAACAAACCACAGACATTGAAGAAATTTGTAAAAGACAGACCCGGACATGACCGTCGTTATGCCATAGACTCCACCAAGATTAAAATGGAACTTGGATGGGAGCCTAAATATCAATTTGAGGATGCACTTAGAAAGACTATCCAATGGTATATTGATAATAAAGAATGGTGGGAGAGAATCAAGAGCGGAGAATACCGAAAAGCTCATGGCTCATAGGTGATAGCTGATAGCAAAAATCTATGAACTATGAGCTATGAGCTATGATAATACTTATTACTGGTGCAAAGGGGATGATGGGAAGTGACCTCGTGAAGGTTCTCTCTCAAAAGAAGGAATATAATTTAATCGGGGCAACGAGAAATGACTTTGATATTACAGATTATTCTCAAACCCTGCAATTTCTAAAGGATAAACGACCTGATATTGTCATTCATGCCGCTGCCTATACAAAGGTAGATGATTGCGAGAGCCATTCCGAAACGGCATATAAAGTAAACGAAACGGGGACAAAAAATATAGCATCAGGATGCAAAGATATAAATGCGAAGCTTATCTGTATAAGTACAGATTATATTTTTAACGGCAGAAAAAATACTCCATATTTAGAAAATGATATGCCAGAGCCGCTTAGTGTATATGGAGATTCAAAACTAAAGGGGGAGCTGGCAGTTCAGGATATTCTAAATAATTTTATTATAATAAGGACATCATGGCTCTTCGGTAAAAACGGGAATAATTTTATAAAAGCCATTCTCAAACAGGCAACCTCCCCCTTCCCCTCCTTCGTAAGGAGGGGTGAGGGGAGGTCAAAGGTTATCAAAGTAGTAAATGACCAGACAGGCTCACCCACATATACAATAGACCTCTCGCAGGCTATTGAGAAATTAATCTCTTGTAATGCAAAAGGAATATTCAATATTACTAACAGTGGTGAATGTTCATGGTATCAGTTTGCAAAAAAGATTCTTGAATTAGCAGGAATAAAAGGAGTAGATGTAGTCCCAATAACCTCAGAAGAACTTAAAAGACCAGCCCGACGACCAGCTTATTCAATCCTTGATTGCAGTAAATTTAAAAATATTACCAATTATCAAATGAGACACTGGGAAGAGACATTAAAGGATTATCTTAATAGGTGAAAAGGCTAACCAGAAAAACCAAGAAAATCAATGCTATACTAACGGCAATAAATAACTTGATGTAGGGCAGGGCTTTAGCCCTGCAAATAAGCAAGCCTGAAGGCTTGCCCTACAAGTTATTTATTGCCTTCA